>Ga0247611_10004630_pt1 | contig 18899 bp, 16 predicted proteins | sample 177DNAGHGhighgp2_FD_192422 | JGI IMG/M metagenome (GOLD analysis project Ga0247611, IMG submission 192422) | Sheep rumen microbial communities from Palmerston North, Manawatu-Wanganui, New Zealand - 1770 DNA GHGhigh gp2 | ecosystem: Host-associated > Mammals > Digestive system > Stomach > Rumen... | reverse complement strand
CCCATTCCGAACAGAGAAGTTAAGCCCGCCTGCGCCGATGGTACTGCAATGCAATGCGGGAGAGTAGGAGGCCGCCGTCTTTTCAGAAGAGAAGCCCTGGTTCAGCAATGAGCCAGGGCTTCTTCGTGTTTTATCTGCATATCTGCCGCTACTGCCGTTTACTGCTGAAAACTAGATGGTTGCGAGTAACAGCTTCAGCGTCAGTAGAAGCAGATGTTGTGCAAAATCAGAGATGACGTACCAGATATTCTGTGCCCTGATGAGTGCGCCGGCGGCGCAGGTTGGATGACTGCGAGAGCGTTCGACCGAAGGCGAGCAGACCGTTGGGTGGAATGATGGCACCAGTGCGTTGGCGCAGTTCGGTGAAGATGGTCGAAGTGGTGAGCCATTGTCCCTGGTTTTCGTTGGGTGCTGGGGCGAAATACTCGTAGAAGCACTGTTCAGCAGGCGTCAGCCGTTGGTACTGTCGGTTATGTGCGATGATGGCACTACTCTCTTCGTCGTTGAACCAGTAGCGTTCGCCACGGTCCAGGGCATCGAGAAGCTGAGCATAGAGCTGATCGTGGTCAATGGGCGTGTCGGTGTTGATGGGGCTGTTGACCTCGACAACGAGGAAACGTCGCGAGCCCGACGGGTCGGTTAGCACATCGGTCATGTTCGACGTGGCAATGAACGAGGCTCGTCGAGGCAGGTCTTCGAGCCGTGTGCCGTAGGGACGGCGTGCCTTTACTACGGCCATCTGCATCATGTTCTTCACGAAACCTTCCTGTGCCTGACGGCTGATCTGGTTGAATTCGTCGAGGTTGATGAGTAGCAGCTGGCTCATGGCCTGTAGCATCTGTTGCTTCTGCGATACCTGCAGGCCGTCGGCGTAGCCCCAGCGCAGAGCGGGTGGCAGTAGCTGTCGGCAGAAGGTGCTCTTGTGATAACCCTGCGGTGCTACGAGCAGTGGTGCAACGGCGTTGCCATAGTTCTGGTTTTTGCCGGTCCATTGGGCCACCATGGCGAGCAGCCACCGGCGTAGCCACAGCGGCCACAGCTTGTTGTTGGTGCTCACGGTGGCAGCCAACAGTGCTACGTGGTCTTTGCCGTCCCACCGTCCGCGTAGATGCTTCAGGTAATCGTCAATGGGGTCGTAGTCCTCGATGCTTTGTGAGAACAGGTAGCGGCGCGTCTCGTTGCCCCAGACGTTGATGCCCTGTAGGCGTGCCTGTATGGTCATGCTGTTCAGCATGCGCTCGTCGGCAATCCTCCAAGGGCTGTCGGGATCTTTGCGCGAGCGCATTTCAGTGCAGCCCAGCATGGTGTTGAAGCGGAACTCATATTGCTCTTCGAGCATGTCGATGAGCATGCGTGTCTCGCTGCCCACGCTGGGGCGTTCGGCCTTTGTTTTTTTCGGTGTGCTTACTTCCTCGTTGGTCGTGGTTGTCTTGATATTGGCGAGGATTTTGCGTGACATGGCATCTACGATACCTTTTTTGGGATGCTGTTTCTTGAATCTGATGTGTGTCTTTTTCATGGTTCTTTTTTTTATGATGTGGATAGTTGTAAGAATGGTCCGGCATTGCCGTTCATACAGTCCGGCATATTCGTTCATGTTGAACGGCATAACCGTTTGGAATGAACGGCATGGTCGTTCATGTGAAACGCAACTCCTGGCGGAAATGATCGAACTGTGGTGCGTCTGAGTAGCCCATGCCGGCCATGAGTTGAGCGATGGCCTGCTGCTGGCTTGGCGACAGCGACCGCTCGCCGCTGTTGTAGCGGTAGTAGTTCGACCGTCCGCCCAGCATCGTGGTGATAGCCGCTTTCAGGGAGGGATAGTCCTTGTGTCTGACATTGTCGTAGAGGTGCTTGAATCCATAGGCCGTTTGTATGGGCTCGTTGGTAACGAACCACCGACAGGAAGCCTCGGTGTTTGCGGCGTTAGAGGTGATGACATAAGTGCTTTCCAGTTGTTCGGGTGCTTGTTTGGCCGCATAGCGACGCAGGCACTTCTCGGCCAGCAGGCAGTTGTCGTTGTAACAGATGGCCCATCGGTCGGGCACGTTCTTGAAATCGAATACAATGGTTTGTTTCATGTCTTTGATGGTTTTAGATGATAATTGTATGGTTTAAGATGTAAAAGATGTGTTTTTCTCTATGTCTTGAGCCCAATAGGTGGGCTTTACGTGCTGCAAAGGTAAGCATTTGAAAAAGCGATTGCAAGTTTTCCGTAGTTAAAAAAAGCAAAACTGCCGCAGCCGTCACGATATCTGCCATCTGCAACTGGTTGATTTACAGTGTTGTGCGGCAGTAGATGCAGAAGTGCAGTTTTTTTCGTTGTTTAGGCGAGAACAGACGATAAATTTTGATTTATTTGGTCATGTGAAGAAAAATGATTATCTTTGCGCCCTAAAAATAATCAATAGTAATCTAACTTATTCTCTGATATTGTAAAAATGGGAAAGAGATTCGCCGAACACAGTCGTTTGAACCTTACACAGGTCAACAATGAGATTCTGCAGAAGTGGATGGAAGAGGACATCTTCCATCGCAGCATAGATGAGCGTGAGGGTTGCCCTCAGTTCGTTTTCTTTGAAGGTCCTCCTTCAGCCAACGGCCATCCCGGCATTCACCATGTGTTGGGCCGTGCCTTGAAAGACACATTCAACCGCTATAAGACTATGCAGGGTTTCCAGGTGAAGCGCAAGGCCGGCTGGGACACCCACGGCCTGCCCGTAGAGCTGAGTGTAGAGAAGGCATTAGGCATCACCAAGGCCGACATTGACAACAAGGAGTCGGAGAAATATATCTCGACCGAGGAATACAACCAGAAGTGCCGCGAGAACGTGATGATGTACACCGCCGAGTGGCGTGAACTCACGGAGCGCATGGGTTACTTTGTCGACCTTGACCATCCCTACATCACTTATGACAATAAGTATATCGAGACCCTGTGGTATCTGCTGAAGAAGTTCTATGAGAAGGGTCTGCTCTATAAGGGCTACACCATTCAGCCCTATAGTCCTGCCGCCGGAACGGGTCTCTCGAGCCACGAGCTGAACCAGCCCGGCTGCTACCGCGACGTGAAGGACACGACCTGCACGGCACTCTTCAAGATGAAGACCCCGAAGCCCGAGATGACAGGGTGGGGCACCCCCTACTTTATGGCCTGGACAACCACGCCCTGGACGCTGGCCGCCAATACGGCGCTGTGCGTAGGCCCGAAGATAGATTATGTAGCCTTAGAGACCTACAATCCCTATACAGCAGAGAAAATCACCGTAGTACTGGCCGAGGCTCGTGTGCCAGCCTACTTTGACACCGCAGCCGAGATCACCGACGGCGGCGAGATGCCTGAATATAAGAAAGGAGAGAAATTCCTGCCTTACCGTGTGGTTGGCCGCTACAAGGGCACCGACCTCGTGGGCATGGAGTACGAGCAGCTGCTGCCGATGATCCGTCCCATGGGCGATGCCTTCCGTGTGATTCCCGGCGACTATGTGACCACTGAGGATGGTGCCGGTATCGTGCATATCGCTCCAAACTTCGGTGCCGACGATGCCTTCGTGGCCAAGAAAGCCGGCATCTGCCCCATCGTACTCATCGACAAGAAGGGTGCCGAGCGTCCTGTAGTTGACCTGCAAGGCAAGTACTATCTGGTGGAAGACCTCGACCCCGACTTCGTGAAGAAGTACGTAGACGTGGAGAAATGGAGCCGTTACAGCGGCCGCTACGTGAAGAATGCCTACGACGAGCACCTCACTGACAAGGACGAGACCTTGGACATCAGTATCTGCATGGATTTGAAGGCCGATGGCAAGGTGTTCAAGATAGAGAAGCACGTACACAACTATCCACATTGCTGGCGTACAGACAAGCCCGTGCTCTATTATCCCCTTGATTCTTGGTTCATTAGGAGCTCGGCGTGCAAGGAACGCATGAGCGAACTGAACAAGACTATTGGGTGGCATCCCGAGTCGACGGGCAGTGGCCGTTTCGGCAACTGGCTTGATAATCTGAACGACTGGAACCTGTCGCGCTCGCGCTTCTGGGGCACTCCGCTGCCCATCTGGCGCAGTGAGGACGGCGAGGAGAAGTGTATCGGCTCGCTGGAGGAACTCTACAACGAGATAGAGAAGGCCGTGGCCGCCGGCGTGATGGCTTCAAATCCCTTCAAGGAGAAGGGTTTCGTGCCCGGCGACATGAGTCAGGAGAACTACGACCGTATTGACGTACACCGTCCGTATGTGGACTACATCACGCTGGTCAGCGATAGCGGCAAGCCCATGAAGCGCGAGACCGACCTTATCGACGTGTGGTTCGACTCCGGTGCCATGCCATACGCCCAGCAGCACTATCCTTTCGAGAACAAGGAACTCATTGATAATCATGGTGCGTTCCCTGCCGACTTCATCAACGAGGGCGTTGACCAGACGCGCGGCTGGTTCTTCACGCTGCACGCCATCGCCACGATGATCTTTGACTCCGTAGCCTTCAAGAACGTCATCTCCACCGGCCTGGTGCTCGACGCAAAGGGCAACAAAATGTCGAAGCGCGTGGGCAATGTGGTGAACCCCTTCGATATGATCGAGCAATATGGCAGCGATGCCGTTCGCTTCTATATGATGACCAACTCCGAGCCTTGGGACAACCTGAAGTTCGACCCCGAGGGTGTGGCTGAGGTGAGTCGCAAGTTCTTCGGAACACTTTACAATACCTATTCGTTCTTTGCCCTCTACGCCAATGTCGACGGCTATGATCCTTGTGCCGCAGCAGAGTCGAAACAAACCGACCGTCCAGAGATTGACCGTTGGATTCTTTCCTGTCTGAACACCCTGGTGAAGAAGGTGACCGAAGAGATGAACGGCTTTGACCCGACCCGTGCCGGCCGAATGATTGACAGCTTCGTCAACGATGACCTCTCGAACTGGTTCGTTCGTTTGAACCGCAAGCGTTTCTGGGGCAGCGAGATGAGCGACGACAAGCGCTCGGCATACGATACGCTTTACACTTGTCTGATGACGGTGAGCAAGTTGCTGGCTCCTTTTGCTCCTTTCTATGCCGACCAGCTCTATCGCGATTTGGGTGGAGAGAAGGTGAGCGTACACCTGGATACCTTCCCCGTGGCCGACGAGTCGCTCATTGACAGTGACCTCGAGGCCCGCATGGAGATGGCACAGACAATCACCTCGATGGTGCTGGCTCTGCGCCGCAAGGTGAATATCAAGGTGCGCCAGCCGCTACAGTGCATCATGGTGCCTGCCACCGAGGAACAGCAGAAGCACATAGAGGCCGTGAAGAACCTGATTCTGCACGAGGTGAATGTCAAGGAGCTGAAATTCGTTGAGGGTCAGGGCATTCTGGTGAAAAAGGTGAAGTGCAACTTCAGGACAATGGGAAAGAAGTTCGGTAAGCTGATGAAGGGCGTTGCCGCCACCATGGACGGGCTGTCGCAGGAGCAGATTGCCGAGCTGGAAGCTAACGGCACCCTGGCCATCAACGTGGAAGGTCAGGACCTGACGGTGGAAGCAGCCGATGTTGACATCATCAGCGAGGACATCCCAGGATGGCTCGTCGCTAATGAGGGCAATCTGACTGTAGCCCTTGAGGTGGAGCTGACCGACGAGCTGAAGAACGAGGGTATGGCCCGCGAGCTCATCAACCGCATACAGAACATGCGCAAGGAGAGTGGCTTCGAGATTACCGACCGCATCTGCGTGAGTGTGGCTCCGAATGCCGAGGTCGAGAAGTCGCTGGCAGCCTTTGCCGACTATGTGAAGACCCAGGTGCTTGCCGACGACATCCATATCGAGGCCAACGACGGTCAGGAAGTAGAGTTCGATGAATTTAAACTGAATATTAAAATATCTAAATCCTAACAACTATGAGTGAAAAAACACGTTACACTGATGAGGAACTTGAAGAGTTCCGTGAGATCATCAATGAGAAACTGGCGTTGGCCAAACGCGACTATGAACAAATGATGCGCGTGCTGACCAATCAGGACTCCAATGACGTTGACGATACATCTCCCACCTATAAGGCATTGGAAGAGGGAAGTAGCACGCAGTCGAAGGAAGACCTTATCCAGTTTGCTGCCCGCCAGCAGAAGTTCATCCAGGGCCTGAAAGCCGCCTTGGTGCGTATAGAGAACAAGACTTATGGCATTGACCGTATTACGGGCAAACTCATTCCGAAGGAACGTCTGCGTGCAGTACCTCATGCCACGCTCAGCGTGGAGTCCAAGCAGATGGAGAAAAACCGCAAGTAAGTATTTTTATCATTGACCATTGAAGATCGGTAGCATTCTCACCCGAGGGCGGTTGGCGATACTCTTGATAGTCGCCATCCTTCTGATAGACCAGCTCATCAAAGTCTGGGTAAAGACCAACATGTGCCTGCATGAAAGCATTCATGTCTATGATTGGTTCTACATCACATTTATTGAGAACAACGGCATGGCCTACGGCATGCAGTTAGGTTCCAAGCTGTTGCTCTCTCTCTTCCGTGTAGTGGCCATTGGTGCGCTTGCCTATTATCTGTGGCTTCAGGTCAGGGCAAAGGCACGTATAGGCTATATCGTGTGCTTGTCGATGGTCTTAGCCGGAGCTGCAGGCAACCTGATTGACTGTATGTTCTATGGCTTGGTGTTTGATGCCTCAGCCGTTCATCATGTCAGTTCGTTTGTGGACTTTGGAAGCGGCTATGCTTCATTCCTGATGGGAAAAGTCGTTGACATGTTCTATTTCCCGTTAATCGTCACCACGTGGCCAGACTGGGTTCCTTACTGGGGTGGGGAAGAGTTTATATTCTTCAGTCCTGTCTTCAACTTTGCCGATGCATCGATCAGTGTGAGTGTTGTCCTGCTTTTGCTGTTTTACAGAAAAGAGATTAGCGACATTAGCTTCAAACGACGTGAATAGGTTCTTCTTGGCGCTCATCGTAGGAGTATGTGTACTTGCAGGTTGCAAGCCTTCAGTTCCTTCGGATATCATTCAGCCGGATGATATGGAGGATTTGCTGGTTGACTACCATTTGGCCAAGGCGATGGCACAGCTTGACGACCGTGAACCGGAGAAGTACGACTATAACCAGCAGCTGTATCTTGACGCTGCATTGCATAAGCATGGCGTAACAAGGGCAGAATTCGACTCGTCGTTGGTCTATTATTATACTCATGCAGAGGATTTCTTTAAAATCTACACGCGTGTCGGCGACCGTTTAGACAAGCAGGCAGTGGCATTAGGCGCTTCTGAGGGCGAGATAGGCCGTTTTTCGGCATTCAGTGCCAATGGCGATACCGCCAATGTCTGGCAGGGGCGTGCTCAGACCCTGCTACTGCCGATGCCTCCCCGCAATCTCATGGAGTTTGAGCTTGAAGTTGACAGCTCGTTCCATCAGGGCGATAAGTTCCTTCTTCAGTATGTGTCAGACTTTGTGTTTCAGGCAGGTTCAAAGGATGCTGTGGCGTTGCTTTCCATAACCTATGAAGGCGACACGGTGGTCACCCGAACCACCCACTTCTCCTCGGCAGGAATCACTCAGTTGCGCCATGACGGATTGTCCGGCCGTGCCATCCAGCGTATCCGGGGATTCTTCTATTTAGGCGGAGGAAACGAGCCGTCAACGACGCTCCGACTGCTCTTTATCAACAATATCCAGCTCATTCGTTTTCATCAGAAAGATGTGTCAGTCCAGCCAACCCCAACACAGATGTCGTCGGATAGCCTCCAATCGGCTGATCGTCGAGTCGGGGCAGACCTTGACTCTGCAAGTCATAGAGATACGGTCAGGTCGGGTAATCCGGTATTACCCGCTCAGTCAGGAAGAAGCTTTCACCGAGTGGTTGAGAGGGGAAATCATCCTTAGGCGTAACAGTGAAGGCGCGCTGTGTGCCTACTATAGAGGACAGCTGTTGGCATAACGAAATACAAATCATAGAGAAACCTAAAATTATCGAGTTATGAATCTAAAAATGCGATTGGCGGTGATGAACTTCTTGGAGTTCGCCGTGTGGGGAGCCTACCTCACGTGTATGGGCAATTATTTAGGCGTTGCCGGACTTGGCGGCCAGATATCCTGGTTCTATGCCATTCAGGGAATCGTAAGCATTTTCATGCCGACGATCATGGGAATCGTAGCAGACAAGTACATCCAGCCTCAACGATTACTGGGTCTGTGCCATCTTGCCGCCGGAGCCGCCATGCTGGCATGCTGGTGGATGGGCATGCAGGCAGGTTTTGGCCAGGAACTGCCCAATAAGTCGGCCTTTATTGCTATGTACACCTTGAGCGTGGCGTTCTTCATGCCGACGATAGCCTTGTCAAATACGGTTGCATTCACCATCCTGAAGAACAATGGGTTGGACACCGTAAAGGATTTCCCGCCTATTCGAGTGTTGGGTACGGTGGGCTTCATTGCTACGATGTGGTTTGTCAACTGCGCCTTTATCGATGACAGCGGCTTCGGCTTTACGCTGTCAGAGAATGCCCGGAAATTCCAGTACACCTATATGCAGTTCTTTGTCAGTGGCATCCTGAGCATCGTTCTCTTGTTCTACTGCTTCACGCTGCCCCAGTGCAAACTGGAGAAGAAAGACGGGAACGTGTCGCTGTTTGAGAGCCTTGGCCTGAATGCCTTCAAGCTCTTCAAGCGTCGCCAGATGGCCCTGTTCTTCATTTTCTCTGCCCTGCTCGGCATGTGTCTGCAGGTGACCAATGGCTTTGCCGGTCCTTTCCTGACCAGTTTCAAGGGCGTGCCGGCGTTTGCCGATTCGTTTGCTGCCAACAACGCCACGCTGCTGACCTCCATCTCACAGATAAGCGAGGCGTTGTGCATCCTGATGATTCCGTTCTTCCTGAAGCGTTTCGGCATCAAGATAGTCATGATGATGTCACTCTTTGCCTGGGTGTTCCGTTTCGGATTCTTTGGCATAGGCAATCCTGCCATGCCGGGCGTCATCTTCTTCATCCTCTCCTGTATCGTCTATGGTGTGGCATTCGATTTCTTCAACGTGTCGGGTGGTATCTTCGTCGATCAGGAGTGCGAGCCCAGCATCAAGGCTTCGGCTCAGGGCCTGTTCATGATGATGACCAACGGTCTTGGCGCCACCATCGGCACGCTGGCAGCCGGTGAGATTGTGAATCATTTCTGCTCGTGGCAGGACTTCGTTGTCAATGGCGAGCGGCAGAGCTTCCTTGTGGGTGAATGGCAGACATGCTGGTTCATCTTTGCTGCGTTTGCCTTGGTTGTCGGGATTACCTTTGCCATGGTCTTTCCCAAGCCCCGAAAATCCTAATCAGAATAGATGAAGCGCGTTCGACTTCGTTTTGAGAACATTCAGCAGATAGTGGGTGCTGACGGCTTTTCCGTTGTTATTCTGACGGACGAGGAGCACAGGCGCGCACTGTCTGTTGTGTGCGACGAAACGGCAACGCGCCAGATTCTGATGCGAAGGCTGGCCCCGCACACATGCAGGGTTTTGCTGCCGGAGGCATTGCTTCAGTTCTGCAAGGCGACATTTGAGCTCATGGTCTTCGGCCTGCACGACGGCCAGTATCAGGTAGTACTGTCCGATACAGACTATCAGCAGAATGTTCGTCTGAGGATGAGCGATGCAGTACTCTTGACCATCATCGAGCCCAGTATCCCTCTCTACATTGAGGCAGGGCTTTTGGAGCGTCAGAGTGTTCCCTTCGACCCTGAGGCCAAGGGCATAGCCATACCAATCAACACGATGGACAACAGCAGACTCTCAGAGGCTTTGAAACATGCCGTAGAGATAGAAAACTACGAGCTTGCTTCGCAGTTGCGTGATGAGTTGAAGCGCAGAAAGGAGCAGAGCTGATGAAAGAGGTCCGTTATTTCTACGTTCCCGACGCCACCCGGTTGTCCGAACTGCCTGAAGAAGAAGCTCTTCATGCCATCCGGGTGCTTCGCCTCAAGGAGGGCGATGAGATGATGCTGATGGATGGCTGTGGCACTTTCTATGAGGCCGTCGTCACGATGGTGGCCTCGCGCCGTTGCTGTTACAGAATAGTCCAGCCACTGCCCCAGGAGCGCCAATGGGCCGGCCACCTGCATATTGCGGTAGCCCCGACGAAGATGATGGAGCGCATGGAGTGGTTTTTAGAGAAGGCTACCGAGGTCGGCATTGACGAGTGTACCTTCCTGTCCTGTCAGTTTTCCGAGCGTAAGGTCATCAAGGTTCCCCGCCTTGAGCGAATCGTCATTGCTGCCGTCAAGCAGAGCCGGAAGGCTTGGGTGCCCCAGGTACAGGAAATGACGGACTTCCGCTCATTCATTGCCTCGCATACCAGCGGGCATCGCTTCATCGCTCATTGTTATGATGAGGTAGCGCGAAGCAGCCTGTTTGATGAACTCCAACGGCTTTCGTTGCCGTCCGATGCTCAGGAAGAGGTTCTTGTGCTTGTTGGCCCCGAGGGCGATTTTTCTATTGAAGAGGTTCGTCTGGCAGTTGCAGCCGGTTTCACTTCCGTTCATCTGGGCACGAGTCGGCTTCGTACAGAGACTGCCGCTTTGTCTGCCGTCATGATGATGCAGCTGGCCTGTCAGTCATAATTGAATAATCCGCAAAAGACAATCAAACGATGAAAAGGACCATACATCTTTTATTAGCCATCTTGCTTCTCTCGGCTTCCGTGCGGGCTCAGTCGCCTATGCGTGACCTCTTGCTTCAAATGCCCGACAGTCTTCTTCCTTATCTGTCCCATGCCAATCGGTTGGACATCATCGATTATTTCGATGCCAAGATGAAGGCCGAGGTTACTAATGAACTACAAGGAAAGAGCCTGCTGACGGCACTTACTGACGATAGCCTGTCTATCCAGCTCAATGAGGCATGCGTACTGGACGTCCTTCTTCTAGACGTTTCGCCATCCTCGGCCGATGCCCATCAGGCAGACAGTATCAATCAGGTTATTGCCGTTGCCCACACCTATCGTCTCTCCACAGGGGAGCAGGAACGCACCGTGGCCTATTTCGACCGGAAGTGGCATCGCCTGTCCGATACGTCACGCCTGCCAGCTCGGGTGTTGGGCCGTCTCTCTTCCTTCAGTCATATACTCCAGCGCGATGCCGACGTCATGAAGCGCGATCCGTTCATGCGCTGAAGTCCTGTCTTGTCATTACATGTTTCACATATCATACTATTTCGATTATTATGAAGCAGTCCCTAACACTTATTGTTGCAGCAGCGATGACCTTTGGAGTCGCTGCAGCCCAAACACCTTCAAGCCCCAATGGCAATTACTATCGGTTGTTTGCTCCACTGACGTTCTATCATTCAGTGGCAGCAAGCCAGTTGTCGATGGCCGACGATGCCTCTGAGACCGACGATGCCTCTGAGGCCGTAGACAAGGCATTGATGCACGTCTACCTCAATCGTCCTGATCTGGTGCAGGTCACCGAGAGCCAGCAGCAGCAGTCTGGCACCTTACGGCAGGATGTGATGGATCGTCCCATCGTTCAGGCCACCTCCTTTGCACAGATTGAAGATGCCCCCATTCCCGACGAGCCACAGCAGGAGGGGCCGGTGGAAGTTGCTATTGAAAAGCCCCGTTTCTGGAAACATAAGGGCGACGGCTATCTTCAGTTCATGCAGAACTACGTGTCGGACAACTGGTATAAGGGCGGTGAGAACAACTATTCTGCCGTCGGCAGCCTGACCCTTGAGGCCAACTACGACAATAAGTCGAAGTGGAAGTGGGATAACAAACTTGAGATGAAGCTGGGCTTCCAGACGTCGCCTTCCGACACCGTTCATAAGTTCAAGTCAAATGAAGACCTTATCCGCTATACCGGCAAAGTGGGACTGCAAGCCGCCAACAAGTGGTATTACACCATTCAGATGTTGGCCTACACCCAGTTTACCCGTGGTTTGAAGGCCAATAAAGAGAATACGTTCTCCGACTTCATGTCGCCGTTCAACCTCAATGTGGGTATTGGTATGGACTACAAGATTTCCTGGCTGAAGAATCGTCTCACGGGTTCGGTCAACATGTCTCCCCTGGCAGTGAACTATCGTTATGTAGACCGTAGCAATCTTGCCAAGAGCTTCGGTGTAGATGTGCCTCATCACCATCATTCCCTGACCGACTTCGGTTCTCAGCTGACTGCCAGCATTGAGTGGAAGATGAACGATGTGGTCACCTGGAAGTCGCGTCTCTATGCCTTCACCAGCTACAAGCGTGCTGAGCTGGAGTGGGAAAACACCTTTGCCCTGCGTGTGTCCAAGTATATCTCGGCCAACCTCTTCCTGTTTCCGCGCTTTGACGACTCCAATAACCGTGATGAAAAATTGGGATACTGGCAGTTCAAGGAATACTCTTCACTCGGATTCAGTTATAATTTCTGATCAGTCCCCTCTGCTTACATACAAAAAAGACAGGCTCCACGATGCATGGAGCCTGTCTTTTTTGTGGGTTGATATGTTTAGAGGATGGTCTTCACGGCCTCGAGCATACCGTTCAGCTGGATCAGGTCAAGGAACTGCTTCACCATAGCGTTCAGTCCCTCGATCTTGTTGAGGTCTTCCTGCCAGATGAACTCAGCGCCGAGCACGCCGTCGGCCACCTTCTGCGTGTCGTTCGTAGCCCAGAGCTGCTGCAGCAGTGCGATGATCTTCGGATCGTCGTTCGGTGTAATCTCTGCACCGTCCTCGCGCTTGCCGCCCTTATAGTAGGTGATGATGGCAGCGAGTCCGAACACCAGTCCCTTGGGCAGTTCGCCCTTGCGCTCGAGATAGGTCTTCACGCCGGGCAGGTCTCGGGCCTGGAACTTCGGGAACGAGTTCAGCATGATGCTCGTCACCTGATGGTCTACGAAAGGATTGTCGAAGCGCTCCAGCACATCGTTGGCGAACTTCTCAAGTTCCTCGATGGGCAGGTCGAGTGTCTGCATCAGCTCGTCGAACTGCACTTTGTGGATATACTTGCCGATGACCTCATGCTGGCAAGCGTCGCGCACGATGTTTACACCGCTCAGGAAAGCCACGGGCGAGAGCACCGTGTGCGGGCCGTTGAGCAGCGTCACCTTGCGCTTGTGGTAGGGCTCCTCACTGGGCACGAACAGCACGTGCAGGCCGGCCTTGTCTGCGGGGAACTCCTTTTCCACTTCCTTCGGAGCCTCGATGACCCACAGGTGGAAGTTCTCGGCCTGTACGACGAGGTTGTCACGATAGCTGATCTTCTCCTGGATCTGGGCGATCTCCTTACGGGGGAATCCCGGTACGATGCGGTCGACGAGTGTGGCATAGACTCCGCATGAGTTCTCAAACCACTGGCGGAAACCTTCCGGCAGCTGCCACAGGTCAATGTACTTGCGAATGCAGTCCTTCAGCACGTGGCCGTTAAGGAAAATCAGTTCGCAGGGGAAGATGATAAGTCCCTTGGTGGGGTCGCCGTTGAAAGTCTGGTATCTGCGATACAGCAGCTGTACGAGCTTGCCGGGATAGCTGCTTGCGGGCTTGTCATCGAGTTTGCAGGTGGGGTCGAAAGCAATGCCGGCCTCGGTGGTGTTCGAGATGACGAAGCGCATCTCAGGCTGCTCGGCCAGTGCCAGGTAGGCATCGTTCTGTGCATACGGGTTCACGCAGCGGCTGATGACGTCGATGCGCTCCAGCGTGTTCACCGGCTTGCCGTTCTCACGTCCCTGAAGGTTCACGTGGTAGAGGCAGTCCTGTCCGTTGAGCCAGTCGATCATGCCGCCGTTCAGGGGCTGCACGACAACGACCGATCCGTTGAAGTCAGTTTTCTGGTCCATGTGCCAGATAATCCAGTCAACAAATGCGCGGAGGAAATTACCCTCGCCGAACTGAATGACTTTTTCTGGCATGACGCTCTTCGGAGCAAAGTGTTTGTTTAATGGTTTCATTGTTTTGTTTTGATTTGTTTGTTAGTGAATTGCTTGCAAAGTTAAGCATTATTTTTCTAACCACCAAATTTATGGCTAAAAAGATGGACGCTCCAATCAGTTTGAAGCGTCCATTGAATGATTCTCTTGGTTGTGTACAAGGGATTACTTCTTGTTCAGGGCCAGGTCAATCTCCACGGCGATGCTCACGGTAGCGCCCACCATGGGGTTGTTGCCGATGCCGAGGAAGCCCATCATCTCAACGTGTGCGGGCACTGAAGAAGAGCCTGCAAACTGAGCGTCGCTGTGCATACGGCCCAGCGTGTCGGTCATACCGTAGGAAGCAGGACCTGCAGCCATGTTGTCAGGGTGCAGGGTGCGGCCGGTACCACCACCGGAAGCTACTGAGAAGTAGGGCTTGCCAGCGAGCACGCGCTCCTTCTTGTAGGTTCCTGCCACGGGGTGCTGGAAGCGGGTGGGGTTGGTCGAGTTACCAGTGATGGACACATCGACGTTCTCCTTCCACAGGATGGCAACGCCCTCGCGGACATCGTCAGCACCGTAGCACTTCACCTTGGCGCGGGGACCGTCGCTGTAGGGAGTCTCCTTCACGACCTTCACCTCGCCGGTGTAGTAGTCGAACTGTGTCTGCACGTATGTGAAGCCGTTGATGCGGCTGATGATCATGGCAGCGTCCTTGCCCAGACCGTTCAGAATGACGCGGAGGGGCTTCTGGCGCACCTTGTTGGCCTTCTCGGCAATCTTGATGGCACCCTCGGCGGCAGCGAAGCTCTCATGACCGGCCAGGAAGGCGAAGCACTCAGTCTCTTCGCGCAGCAGGCGTGCAGCCAGGTTACCGTGACCCAGACCCACCTTGCGGTCGTCGGCCACAGAACCGGGGATGCAGAAGCTCTGCAGACCGATACCGATGGCCTCAGCAGCCTCGGCAGCGTTCTTCACGCCCTTCTTGATGGCGATAGCGGCACCGCAGACGTAAGCCCACTTAGCGTTCTCGAAGCAGATGCGCTGTGTCTCTTCACACATCTGATAGGGATCTACGCCGGCAGCCTCGCAAATCTCGTTGGCCTCTTCAATGCTATTGATCCCGTTCTCTTTCAGAGCGGCCAGCACCTGATTGATGCGACGCTCATAGCTCTCGAATGATACTTTTCTTATCATAGGAATAATCTTTTTTTAATTTCTTAATTTTTTAATTTTTCAATTCTCAATTACTCCTTGCGTGGATCAATAACCTTCACGATTCCCTGCTCGGCGGTGGTGCGGCCATAGCTGCCGGTGAACTTCTTCACGGCCTCGTTGGCGTCCATGCCGTCTTTGATGGCTTCCATCATCTTGCCCAGGTGAACATATTCGTAGCCGCACACCTGATTGTCCTTGTCGAGGAACTGCTTGGTGATGTAGCCCTCGGTGAGCTCCAGATAGCGGGTACCCTTGGCAACAGTGCCATAGAGCGTACCAGTCTGCGAGCGCAGACCCTTACCCAGGTCCTCCAGGCCGGCACCGATGACCAGGCCACCCTCCGAGAATGCGCTCTGCGTGCGTCCGTAGACAATCTGAAGGAACAGCTCGCGCATGGCCGTGTTGATGGCATCGCAAACGAGGTCGGTGTTCAGGGCCTCGAGAATGGTCTTGCCCGGCAGAATCTCGCTGGCCATGGCGGCAGAGTGGGTCATGCCGGTGCAGCCGATGGTCTCAACCAGGGCTTCCTGGATCACGCCGTCCTTCACGTTCAGCGACAGCTTGCAGGCACCCTGCTGAGGTGCGCACCAGCCAATGCCGTGCGTATAGCCTGAAATGTCCTTGATCTCCTTGGCCTGAATCCACTTGCCCTCTTCGGGGATGGGTGCAGGACCGTGGTTGGGGCCTTTGGCCACAACGCACATGTTTTCAACTTCCTTTGAATAAATCATAACTATGTGTTAATAATAAAATAGGATGAATTTCATGTATCGGCTGCAAAGTTACAAATTATTTATGATAATCTCATGTTTTGCGAGCATTTTTTTCAGTCTTTCTTCAAGATTTTTTCGAAGGCTGGCCTTGTTGCAGATTTTCCGCTCAGCTCTTATGACTGTCCGTCTTGTCCTGCCTGAGGAACAATCCGGCCAGAATGGTTCCGCTGATAGAGTGCCACGCGCAGCTGATGGCGCAGGGCAGCACGGCAAGTGGCTGTGCAGCAAAGAAATTCCCGGCCAGCACGGTTGCCAGTCCGGCGTTCTGCATGCCCACCTCAATGCTGATGGTGCGTTTCTTGGCCTTGTTGAAGTGGGCCAGCCTACCGGCCGAGTAGCCCAGCAGGTAGCCCAGCGTGTTGTGGCAGAACACCACCGCGAACGTCCAGATGAAGAGTAGCAGTCCCCGAGACACCAAGTCATCGTGTACGGTAGAGATGACTCCGCCCACGATGCAGGCCAGACAGATAACGCTCAGGCCAGGCATAAGACCTTGCAATACAGGAAAATAAGACCTTTTTGAATAAGTATAGTTGAGGAAGCATCCGAGACCCACGGGAATGATGGTCACGATGAGGATGTTCAGAAACATGCCTATGGCATCGATGGCAATGATCTGGCCAGCAGTAAGCTCCATCAGCAGTGGCGTCATGACAGGGGCGAGTAGGGTGGAGGCGCACGTCATGCCCACACTGAAGGCAACGTCGCCATGACACAAGTAGGACATGATGTTGCTGGACACGCCTCCCGGGCAGCAGCCCACAAGCAGGATGCCCAGTGCCAGGGCGGGTTCCAGGTGGAACACGCTTACCAGTAGCCATGCCACGCAGGGCATGATAAAGAACTGGGCGCAAGCACCGATGAGGATGTCGAAGGGCTTTCGTGCCAGAATGCGGAAATCGTCGGTAGTCAGCGTGAGTCCCATGGTCAGCATGATGATGCCCAGGATCACGGTCTGGGTGGTGCCCCTGACCCAAGCGAACAAATCGGGGATGAAGAACGTTATTGCGGCAATGGCAATGATGAAGAGTGATGCATGAGCCGAGAGCCATTGGCTCAGTTTCAAGAATGGTTGCATGTTCCAGAATGTTTTTTATTTTGGGGTGCAAAGTTAATCATTTTCTGTCATTGTTCGTCATCCGCGTCCTGTCTTTTTCCTGAAAACTTGTGTGTACGGATTTTTTTAGTGTACCTTTGCAGCCAAATTTTAAAAACGGATAAGGTATGCCATGCTGTGAGTAATTACCAATTTCATCATTTTATCAAGTAATTGCAATCAAGTAAAATAAGTATATTCAAGTTTCTCAAGTTGTTTTTGACCACGAGATTCATACATGCGAAAGTTGTATACTCTTAGGCTACCCCATTATCGAAGACGGTCTGAATAAATTCAAGAAAGAACAAAACAAAGCAAAATGAAAAGAACAATTCTGAGCATGATGCTCGCTGCAGCCGCTATGTGCGGATGGTCAGCAGAGGGTGACAACAAACTCAAGGTAAAGCTCGATCTCGTAGACTTCGGCGATTCAGTTGTCGTCATTCAAGGAGAGAAAGTGGAAAACTTCGTGGGTAAGAATGGTAAGTTCGAGTTCGAACTGCAGGTGGATACCATCCGTTACGGCTATATTCTGATGCAAAACTCAACATCCGGCAGTTAGTAAACGCCATGATTCTTGCGTTCATCAAGGAACACGGCAAAGACTTTGAACACTTCCGCTCTGGATAATAGCAGAATAGCATAGTAGCAGACTCTATCCTGTTACTATGCTATTCGATGTCCGTATCATTATTGCTGGTCAGTACCCAGTCATATTTCTTAACCCATCGCCAAACGGTTACGCGAGAGAGGTTTGTCATGTTCTGAATCTGAGGCTTTGAAAGCCCTATTCGCATTAGGTAACAAACTTGCATCTGCTGTTCTGTGAATGTCCCCAACTCTTTGAGAAGTCTATCCTTGAATAGCGGATATAATTCATCTACTGCTTGGTATAGCTGCTTCCAATCGGCTGATTTCATATTCTTCTTGCCCGTTGAAGATTGGCGGATAGCGTAGATGACATCCTCAGCCTTCCCCTCCAACTCTGACTGATGTAGCAGTTTGATGAACGTCTTGTTTTGATCCATTCTCTCTGCCAATTGTTGTTCTTTGTCTTTTAGGGCTTCTCCATACTCTGACAATTCAACATTTACACGCAGAAGTTCCCGTTTGACATTTGCCAGTTCGTCCGTAGATTCCGCTAAGGACTTCTTTGACTGTTTCAGTTCTTGCTCCTTCTTTGCGATGTCCGCCCGAAGTTGCTTATCATCATTGGAAACTCGCTGCAGTTCTGCGGAAAGTGTTACTATCTCCTTTAAATGTTTGTTACGCCTTCTCACATATAGAATGTAAGCGATACTTGCTAAAAGTATTGTTGTCATGACAACAATGGTGAGTGTGTTCTTGTACCGTTCTCTTTCGTCCTTTAAAGTTTGTTCTTTCTTTTGGTCCAGATGATATTGGTATTCATTGTTTACTGTTGCAGCAAGTTCCTGCCTCTTCCCGAAATCCAGCGAATCACTCAACTGCATATAAATATCTGCATATTGACCTGCACCTTCCCTATTTCCCGTCTTTTTGCAGATTCGATAAAGAAGTTTTGCTGCATCATACATATTATATATGTCTGTCCCATCTTCGAGAATGCGCTTGCAATATATTGTAGCAGAATCGTTCTGGTTTGAAGATTCATAATATTGCGCGAAAGCCATGCAAGCGAAAGCTGAATAATCGACTAACGGATTAATCTCAATCAATGATATACATTCTTTTGCTCTCTGCGTTTCTCCTAATTCAGAATAGTCGCACAATAAATAGACAAGGGAATTCTGATGTTTGGAAATGTCTTTAGATGTCTTTATATGTTCATATGCCAGATTGAAAGCATTTTTTGCTTGCATGGAACTATTCAAGGCAAGGTAGGCAGAACCTAAATGAAGATATGGTAACACACAGTCTGTCTTCAACTGCTTGCATATACTAAGTTCTTTCTCTGCCATACTTACAGCATCGTCATAATTTTGGACTCTATA
>Ga0247611_10004629_pt1 | contig 18900 bp, 20 predicted proteins | sample 177DNAGHGhighgp2_FD_192422 | JGI IMG/M metagenome (GOLD analysis project Ga0247611, IMG submission 192422) | Sheep rumen microbial communities from Palmerston North, Manawatu-Wanganui, New Zealand - 1770 DNA GHGhigh gp2 | ecosystem: Host-associated > Mammals > Digestive system > Stomach > Rumen... | reverse complement strand
AAGTAATGTATACTGCTTATAGTGGTAATCCTATTACTAAAGCTGGAGAAGATGATGAAGATATAAGATATTTGATTTTAAATGAAAGAGATATCTTATGTAAAATCTTACCAGATTAATAAAGACAAAAATGTTGTGGTGGTAGGGCATTGCCTTACCACCACTTTTTTATTGTAGGAGATTAATATGATTATATCTATTACAGAATCCTGTCACATGGGTTGTCTTCACTGTATGGATGATGCAAAACCTTGTAATAAACACATGTCATTTGAAACATTTAAGAGCGCTATAGATTTTTTTAATCATTATGGTGGAGTAGAATTAGTAATCACTGGTGGTGAACCAACGGATAATCCTTCATTTATACCTATGATAATATATGCATTAAAACATGCGTATGGTTCTGTTGGTGGAAACACTTGCCATGTAACATTAACAACCAATGCTATGAATATTGCTAATGATCATGATTTACAAAAGTATTTATTGATTTTATTTGATAAATATAATGACAAATTTCATATACAAGTAACTCATGATGATAGATATTATCCAATACCAGTTGATTTATCATCTAATTTTTTTAAAATGCCAAATGTAATTATATGTAAAGAAGTAAGACATATATATCCAATGGGGAGAGCTAGAGATAATAATTTACCATGGCAGTCTAAATGTAGCAAATGTTTCAATTTTAGATCATTGATAAGAACAACACAATCAATTGATAAAGCATGTATGACATTAGCGTTATATAATAAATATTGTACTCCTCAAATTAGTATAGATGGCAAATTAAAACTTGGAGAAAGTACATTATGTCCAGTATGTAGTGATATTAATAATCCGCATGATAAAATAGTAGAAGATATACTAAATTTTCACTGTAATCAATGTGATATAATTAATAAAAATCTAACTATTGAACAAAAACAAGCTATAGGGGAGTAAAACATGCTTTTTTTAGAAAATAAAAATGAATTATCATTAGATAATTTTCAAAGATTTGACGTTAATAATTGGGATGAACTTAAAGAAAGAATATCTTATAAATTGGTTAGCAATAGAGTCTTTCATGCATCTGACAATATAGATAATATTGTTTATGAGGATTGTTTAGATTTATCTAAAGTATATATAGTTACTGAACTTTCACAAGATAGGAATAATATATTATCTTATGTCTTAAAGAAACAAGATTTAGAAAAGTTCAATAAAGATATGAACGATTTACATAAACAGATGAATATCAATTTAAGTCGAGACAGAATAAAACGTATACATACTATAAAAGATGATGCTTTATCTCGTGAGATACTTTATCCTTTATTAAAAAAAAGAGATATTGTTGCTTTAAATGGAGCTAATATACTTATCGAAGAATCAACTGATTATAAAGACAATGTTTTATTTGTTACTAATAAGTATCATGTTTTCGGTACATCTTATATGACAGACCCTAATACGTTACAAGAAATTTATAACAGAATGGGTAATGATTTTTATATAATACCTACGTCTGTACATCAATTCATGTGTGTAAGTAAAAACTATGTTACAAAAAATAAAGACATGTATGAAGCGGAAGATGATTTGTTAGATATGTTATATAAAATTAATTCTGAAAATAAAAGCTTAGAAGATATTTTAAGTTATAAAATTTATCAGTACATACATGATGATGGGCAAGTATTATTACCGATAAAACAGAATCTTTAAATTCGTAATGGAGGTTATAAACATGAGTGATTTTACAGATTACTATAAAAACAATATCAATAATATTTCTAACTGGTACCCAAAAATAAAAGATTGTGGTATCAAAACTCCTAAAACATTCATTATTCAAGTTCCAGAAAATATTATGGCAGCATTTTTCATGGACCATGGAGATGATGATTTAGATACTATTTTCAAGTGGGTTAAAGAAAACATTATGCCTGTTTTATCAGAAAATAATTTATTCTTTTTCTTTATGAAGAATGGAACATTTTCTAATAAATTTGATTTCAATAATAGCTGTAGATGTCGTGCTAATGTATATGAAATAACAACTCAGCTCGTAAATTTATGCTATAATGCAGAACTTTTAGGAGCTGGTGGAATATCAGAAATCGCAATAAGAGAATTTATTGGTGTTTGGTATAATCTAGCTAAAGATATACCAACTATTTATAATGGTATGTTACTAAGACCAGAATTTAGAGTATTCTATAACTTTGATAAACGCAAAGTTTTATATACTGTAAATTATTGGGACTGGCAGTATTGTCATGATAGTATATGCAGTCAAAATGCAACCGATAAAATAGTATATGAATCTTATTACGATCATATTGCACAGGCATTTGAATCAAATAAACAGTACGTTGAAGACTTAGTTGCTAAATGTATGAACAATGTTAATTTAACTGGTATATGGTCAGTTGATATTATGTTAGATGAACAAAATTCAGAGTATTGGCTAATTGATATGGCAATAGCTCAGCAATCGGCATATTGGAATGGTGAAGAAAATGTTGGGAACGATTAGTAGATATAATTATGAAAAGATGTATGGATTTATTCTTGGCGATAATAGCCAAGAATATTTTTTTGCAAATGCAGATTTTAAAAATCATCCAAAAAAGATTAAAGGAAAAAGAGTACGATTCAATATTGAAGTTTCTGAACAAAATGGTAAACATTTAAGAGCTACTAATATAGTTATATTAAGTAATGATGCTATTACAATGGCAGTAACTTTAAATATTGAATCAGCAGACCCTTATCCACAGGAGATAGGTAGAACGTTAAAGAATACACTTGAGCAAGAAATTGAAAAATTAAATTGCATTGAAGGTGTAACAATTAATAGTACATTGTCTGTTGGGAGAAGCTTATGAAAATAAAAGCTAAATATTGCAAAGAAATAGAAGTAATAGACGAACTTTCTCAAGAGGAGATAAACGATTTATTAAACGAAAATATATTACCAGACAGATTTGATTGTATAGCAGATAATATTGATAATGAGAAACCTTTAATGTTTCAAAACTGGGAAGAAGTTCCTTGTAAAATGGATGAATCACCAATTATCAAGCTTATTAATTTAGTAAGACAAAAATTAAGAAAGGAAAATAGATAAAATGTTTCATATTCAAGTAGCACAAAAAGATTTAGCGTTTGCTTTATCAGCTGTTAGTTCAACAGTAGGTAAAAATAGCCAGAACTTAGGCGATGATTGTGTTTCTATTACAGATTTAGGAACAAATACCATAGAAGTATATACTACAAATGGTATTGAATTTTCAAAGGTAAACGTTATTTTAGCAATGGGATGTGCAGGTTCTATAGAAAGAATGCCATATGTTAATTTCAAAAGATTTAAAGCTATGATAGATTCTATTTCTGAAAATGAATATGTGTCTATCAAGGCAAATGTTAATGATATTGAAATTACGTATGGAACAAGACAGAAACCATTAAAATTAACAGGGTCTGTAAATGGTATGATTCCTTTACCAACATGTAATGGTTCATCAATGACAATAGACAGAAATATTATAGAAACAGCTATTAAAAAAGCGTGTACTATTATTAAAGATGATTCTGCAAATCCTATTCAGAGCTGTATAAGAATATATACTGATCGTTTTAATGTAGAAATAACTGCTGTAGATGTTAAAAACAATAGAATGTTCTTACATAAAAGCTTATCTTCTGATAGTAATAATACAAATAGCGTACTGCTTGAAGCTAATAAGTTTAATAAAGCTCTTAATGGATTTACTAATTTTAAAGATATAGAATTTGAATTTGATAATAACATTGTCGTTGCTACTGGCAAAGACTCTTCGGGTTCTATGATTAGTGAGTTTTCATATTATTCAAGAACAATAGCTGGTAATTATCCTACTAATATTAGTAAAATGTTTGATAATGTAACAGAATATGCAGTAGTAAATAAAGACGAGTTAAAATCTAGTTTAATTCGTATAAATGCTATTGAAGATACATCCTCTAATAATGATACTATGAATATTAATATTAATAGTAATAGAATCGATATTGTAAAAACATCACAATACGGAGTAGTAGAAGATAGTATCAGTCTTGAAAACGAAATAAGCAGTCCAATAAATGATACTTTTAAAGCTAAACCATTTGCAGACATTTTAAAAAACTTTACTGATAATGGTTCATATGGTTCTCCAAATACATTTGAAATTGGTAAGAACAATAATGGTAAGAATAATTATTATATTTTAAAAGAAACTGGCAAAGATACAAATATGTTCTTAGTTACTGGATTTGTACAGTCATCATCATCTAATCCTTAATTTATATTCTTCTTTTTTGCGTATGGTAATATAATATTGCTAACGCAAAAAAGAAGAAATATTTTGAGGATGTATTAACATTAAAAAGAAAGGAGAAAAATGAAGAAACGTTTTGCATATCTACATAATCATACTAAATTTTCAATACAGGATGCTATGCCTAGCCCTAAAGATTATGTAGATAAAATATACAAGATTAATCAGAGTAGTAATGATTATGAATGTATAGGCGTTGCATTAACAGATCATGGTAATATCTCAGTGTTGCCACAACAGTATAATGCATGTTTAAAACCAGATGACCCAAATAGAAAGATAAAACCAGTTTTTGGTTTTGAAGCTTATCATTGTATTGATATAAATAATAATCCTAATAATGATAGATTTCATTTAGTGTTGCTTGCTAAAAATGAAATAGGATTAAAAAATATATATCAAATAGCGTCACATGGTGGGATGAATATAATCAAAGGGAGAATTAAAAACTTTCCAGTTACTGATTTAGAATTTATAAAAAATCATGGAGAAGGTATTATTTGTTTAACTGCATGTGTTGCTGGAATAATTCCACAAATGATATTAAATGGACGAGAAATAGATGCTACTACTTTAATTAGTCAATTAAAGTTATATGTTGACGAATTATATTTAGAAGTTCAACCATTAGAAATTCAAGAACAGTTACTTGTTAATGAAGCAATGGTTAGACTATCTCAAAGTACAAATACAAAATTAGTTATGACTTGTGATGCTCATTATATAGAAAAATCTGATGTACAATATCATAACTTATTTAAAGAAATTTCACATCAAAAGCCTTTCAATACTGAGAATTATCTGCGTACTCCAGAAGAAATGGAACAGTATTGTTTAAAATATAATATTCCACTTGAAGCTATTACTAATAGTGCTGAAATAGCTGATATGTGTAACGTTGATCCTAAACCAAAAGACCATAGAGCATTGTTACCTATATATCCATGCCCTACTGGATATGATGAATCTTCATATCTTCGTGAATTATCAATTCAATGTTTAAAAGATAAGATAATAACAAAGAAAATAAACAGGCCAGAAAAATATATAAAAGAAATGTTATATGAACTTAATGTTATATGCAATGCTGGTTTTGCTGGATATTTCTTAATATTATGGGATTGGTTTAAATGGTGTAGAAATAATGATATTTTAATGGGAATGGGTCGTGGAAGTGCAGCCAGTAGTATTGTTAGTTATGTATTAGATATTACTAAGATAGACCCAATAAAAAATGGCTTTTACTTTGAGCGCTTCCTTTCGCCAGAAAGATTGTCCTTCCCGGATGTAGATAGTGACGTACCAAGAGATAAAAGAGCAGATGCTATTCAATATCTCTTAGGTAAGTATGGAAAAGATAATGTTTCTCAAATAGTAACATTTGGTGAATATAAATTAAAGAATACTATTAAAGCTGTATTATCTAAATATAACTGTCCAATAGCTGAAGCTAATAAGATTACTAAATCATTACCCGATATGGTTGATGGTAAATCAGTAACATTTGATTTACTTGAAAATAGACATTTAAATCCTACAAAATATGATTCATGGGATGATAGTGATTTAAAAATTTTAGATAAAGCATGGGATACTTTAGAAGAAGTTTTTCAAAAATATCCGCATGTATATGATGCTTTAAAGCATATATGTGGTTGTTATGCTAATACTGGTATTCATGCTGGAGGTGTTATTGTATGTAATAAACCTATTAAAGAGAATGGACAAATAATGTTAGGTAGTGAAACTGCCGTATTACCAGTACTTCAATTTGAAATGAATGATTTAGATTATTTTGGGTTCCTTAAAATTGATGTGTTAGGTTTAAAAACATTAGATATAATAAAATATACAATGGATTTAGCTAATCTAAATTATGATTGGTATGATAGTGAAGATTATACAGATTCAGATGTATATAAAATGCTAAGAGATGGAGAAACATGTGATGTATTTCAGATGTCTAAATATTCTCCAACTAAAATGATAAAAGATTTTAATGTTAACAGTATCGAAGGATTAGGTGCTGTTAATGCTGGTAATCGTCCTGGTCCATTAGAGAAAGATAAGACTACTGGAAAATCTATGGTAGATACTTATATAGAGAGAGTAAAACTAGGTTCACCAGAAGATTGGGGAGATAAATCAATTAATGATGCATTAAAAGAAACATATGGTTGTTTATGGTATCAAGAGCAATCAATGAAGTTAGGCAGAATAATGGCTGGTTATTCAATGGGTAATGCTGACCAGCGCATTAGGAAAATTTTAGGAAAAAAGTTAGTAAAGAAAATTCCAGAAGTAAGAAATGAATTTATTTATGGCAAAAAGTCTATATTTGACGAAGACCATAATGTAATAGGTATTTCTGAAGAACCGTCTGAATATTGTGAAGGATGTATAGCAAGAGGATATTCTGAAGAATTAAGTACAAGAGTATTTAATAATATAGCAGCTCAAGCTAAATATAGCTTCAATAAATCCCATAGTACGTGTTATGCTGTATTAGCATATAAAACAGCATGGCTTTCATTACATTATCCGATTGAATTTGCTATCGCAAATTGCACAATAAATGAAACAGAAGATGAAATTATTGCTACACTTGCAAGTGCAAGAAAAAGGAAAATAAAAGTATTACCACCAGATATTAATAAATCTCAAGTCAATTTTTCTAATGATAATGGAGCAATACGTTATGGTATTAAAGCTATTAAAGGTATTGGTTCAAGAGTAATTGATTTTTTAAGAGATTATAAATTAATGGATAATACACCATTTAAAAATCTAGATGATTTCTATCATAGAGTACATAATATTAACAGCCTTATAGTTTCATCTTTGATTAATAATATTCAACAACAAACTAAAAAAGCGAGTCCTAATCCTTTAAAGAAAGATGTTGAAATAGCACTAATTTTATCTGGTTGTTTTGATTTTCAAGAAAAGAATAGATTTAAACTTGTTAATTATTATATTTCTAATATTAGAAATGAAAATCCATTAACAATAAAGATTGCTGGAGAAGATAAAAAATTTCCTTTAGATACTACAAAATATGATAATAAACAAAAATTAGCTTTAGAAATGTTTTATATGGGAGCGTATATATCAGAGCATCCTTTAGATAAATTTCCTTATATAGACCTTGATTCTGCTAATGAAGGGGAAAAAGTTCGTATAGGCGGAATAGTAACAGGAGTAACAAAGAAAAAAACAAAAACCAATAAAGATTACCTTACTATTAAATTTAAAGGAAAAGATGATATTGAAAGAAATGTAAACGTATTTAACGAAGAAAAAGCTAAATCATTAGCACAAGATTTAAAGAAAAACCAAATTATTGTTATTACTGGAACTTATAGCCAAATGTATCACAATATAAATGCTTCTGATGTAAAGATACAAATAGATAAGAAACAGTTATTACAGCAAGAGAGTTTACAAATAGAAACTGCAAATAATCAGAACATAGTACAATCAATACCAGTTGTACAACAACAGAGTATGTTTGAAGGTCTATTTGACTAAGATTGATTATTGTCCGATAATGTAATATAATGTTACATGTCGGACAATATTTTTATGAGGTTGTTATGGATGCAAAAGATATAGAATTCATTTTAAATAATTATAAGAAAGAAAAGCCTGGTATAAAAGAAGATATAAAAGACGAATTATCAGAAAAAGAAATGATACAGATATATAATGAATTAATTGAAATTCTAGCTAACCATAATGTATCTTATAAATGCGCCTTGAATATAGCAATATCATTAACATATGCTTTCATGACAGGCGCTGTAGAATTATATGAGAACGATAATCCCTAACGGGATTATAAAAATAAATATTATATATCTGTAAAGGAGAAGAGTTAAATGGTAAACACAAATAATGTATGTATGTTTGAGGGTAGAGTTGCAAAAGATCCACAGTTCAGTCAAATTAATGGTCAGAACGGACCTATTGAGAAAGTAACATTTGACTTAGCTGTAGATAGAGGTATGAGTTCTAATCAAAGACAGAATGCACAAGCAAATCAACAGCCTACAGCAGATTTTATTCATTGTTCAATGATTGGAAATCAAGTTAATGCATTTAAACAGTATTGTCCAAAAGGGAAAAGTATAAAGGTGTTATGTCATTATACACAGTATTCATATACTGATAAACAGACTGGACAGACACAGTATGGACATCAGTTTGATGTTGATAATTTTGGTTTTACTGTTTCAGATGCAAAGTCATTAAATAACTCTGGCAATAATAATAACTATACACCAAATAACAATACATCAAACAATAATAACAATACACAGCCAGCAAGCAACTTTGATTTATTCAGCAATAATCCAGCAGCACCATTCTAATTATTATTTAGGAGGAATCTTTTATGAATCAAGAAGAAATTCAAAATCTTGTTAATGAGGAAATAAAAGGCTCTGAGTTAGCTGTTAAAAAAATGCTTTTATATTATATATCTGCATTATATTCTAATGGTGTAGAAGATGTAAAACAATATATTGCTACTCGGATAGGTGATATGATAAACCTATCCGAAGAGCAAGTAAAATTTATTATTGCTAATTTAAATAACAATAATGCATTAATTACTAATCTTGAAAATAATATAAAGCTTCTTGAAAAAATGAAACGAGATAATAAACTTGATTATGAAACTGTTGATATTATCATAAAAGGGTTAAATTTAATTATTAAAGATTATGAAGAATTCAAACTCATATGAAGATATATACAATAAATTTAGTTCGGATAAATATATATATTCTCAAACAATAACCACTAATACTACTAGTACTGGTAATCAATGGTATACAATAGGAACATATAATTATGTACCATACGATACTAATTATGTATATAATCAAGCAATAGTATGGAATTATAGTCCAGATATAGATGGCTTACGTGAATATATGTTCGCTAATAATTTATATAATGTCATTGGTGACATTTTATATGATATGTATTGTGAACATATTTGTGACGAACAAGAATTTGAAGATAATCTTTATAAAAATACCTTAGATTTATTATATGATTTTACAAGAGAAGATATTGTATTTAAAGATTTATTGGATGAACGTTTATTCGGATATAATTCTTTAAATAAAATCATTAATGAAATTATTGATAGTTATAGACATAATTTTTTACTAGAGGAATATTAATGAACGAATTAAAAACATTAGACGAAAAAATGAAATTACTTAAAGACGTTCAACAGAAAGTTAACAAACGATATGGTGAACGTGCTTTGATGACTGGTAAAGAAGCAATTGCATTAGGAGCATTAGATAATGTTGTTGTTTCTACACCATCACTTGAACTAAATAAAGCATTATATTGTGGCGGTCTAAGTGGAATAGTAGAATTATATGGCCCACCAGCTTCTGGTAAAACTAGTTTAGCAATAGAAACATTAGCAAAAGCACAAAAGAACGACCCTAATTTACTTGCCTTATGGGTTGAAACAGAACATTCAATTACAGAAGATATTCTTGCTCAACATGGAGTAGATATTAGTCGTATATCAATTGCAGACCAAGCCAATGTAGATAACGCAGAAAGCATTCTTGATATTGCATATGCAGTTATGGCAAATGGTATTGTAGGTATGGTAATTGTTAACTCAGTTGCTGGATTTCTTCCTAAACAAGAATTTGAAAGTGATTTAGACAAACAGAATGTTGCAGCTACAGCAAGAATGATGTCTAAGTTATTTAGAAAGATTACTGGACCAGCTGGCAAGAATAAAATCAATGTTATCTTTATTAATCAGTTAAGAGATAAAGTAGGTGTAATGTTTGGTGATCCATCAACAACTACTGGTGGAAGAGCTTTAGCATTTTATGCCGACCAAAGAATTAGAATGAGTTCTTTAAAATTACAAGATAAAGACCCTATTAGAGCTGATGAAGGTGTAAAAATTCATTGTATTGTTCAGAAGAATAGAAGAGCTGGTAAACACAATCCTAATACAGAATGTACATATTATGCTTTATTTGATAAGGGAATAGATTCTACAGTAAGTATTCCACAACTATTATCAGAAAATGGAATATTTGAAGTATCCGGACGTTGGTGGTATTATCCATCTAAAACAAATGTTCAAACTCTTGCTGGAGTAGAATGTAAATTTGGCTCTAAACAGGAATTACAAGCTCAATTAATGAATAATGAAGCGTTTAAAGAAGCAGTATTAAAGTTAATAGATGTTAATGAAGTTTCTGTTGATGAAAAAGAAAAGATTATTGAAGAAGAACAAGCAAATGAAGCATTTATGATAGAAGCAGATGGATATGAACCTGTAGATGAAAGTAATGATAATAACGATGTTGAATAAGCATCGTTATTATCTATCAGTTTAAATAACACAGGAGGACAAAATGTCAGAAGAAAAGGAAAATCAAATAACAGAAACTAATGAAATAGAAGAAGAAAAAGGATTTGATTATAAACATGCTGGTTCTTTCAAGGTATCTGAAAAGTTCAAAGAAAGATTTATGACACGTTCTGCTGGAGGGCCAACAATGAGTGTTGATGGTCTTGTTGCTTTAGGACATGTTAAAGGTATTTGGAAAATAGATGTTGATATACTACAATATCCAAATACAGAAAATGGAAGAGAATGTGTATGTAAAGCAATTGTTGGAGGATATGCATGGGACCCAGCAGAAGAAAAAATTGTTAGGGTAACATTTACAGACATTGGTGATGCTAGTCCAGCTAATACTAATGGGCAAATTGCTAAAGCCTTAATCAGAATGGCATCTACAAGAGCAATTGGAAGAGCATTAAGAAAATATACTAATATTGATATGGTATGTACAGAAGAACTTAGTGACGATGATATTGCAACAGAATCAATGGAAGAATTATCTTCTACTAAGTTCATTGATCAGCAACAGTTAATTGCAATGAAGGGAATCATTCAACAAAAAGGTATTGATAAAGCAACGTTTGAAAATATGTTAACAAAGACATTTAATACCAACGATTTCCAGTCATTAACGTTTGAACAAGCTAATACAATGCTTCAAATTCTAAATAACTATATACCGCCATCAACTCAATAAAACAACATAAATACGAAAGGGTTTTATAAATGAAACATTTTATTAAAAACATTCGTACTATTATAAAAAATAAGCGACAGTTCAATACTGTCGCTTCTATTTTAGGTACGATAATTGTATTTTATGCATGTAATACGTGTGCATATACATTAAATGATGATGTAAATAATAATATAAAAATAACAGAAACAGTTGCTGTTACAGAAACATATGTTAATAGTACAAATGAAACGATGCCAGAAGTTATTAAAATTATCACTACAGAACCAACTGTACCAGAAACTATTGTTTCAGAAGAAGAAACTATAGAGGAACTAGTAATAGAAGAAACTAAACCAGTTAGAGAGAATACTTTGTATTATATAGAAGATGATGGATATTCTTATTATTTAGAAATGGAATATCAAGATTATTTATATAATAAATTAAAAGAATATGGCCATCCAGAAATGTACGAAGTATGTATTGCTTTAATGTATCATGAATCTGAGTTCGATAAAAGTGCTGTAAGCAAAACAAATGACCATGGTTTAATGCAGATAAACGCTAGTAATTGTAAATGGTTACGTAAAGAAATTGGTATAGAAACTTTAGACGATCCTTATGACAACATTGATGCTGGTGTATACATACTTGTGACTAATTTAGAAAAATATGGTAGTATAGAAGAAGCACTGATAGCATATAATCAAGGATATTGTGGTAAAGTAAAATCAACTAAATATAGTAGATGTATTTTAAATCATGATTTGGCTTGTTTACGTAAGCTAGAAGATAAATAAATATAATATTGGAGAGAAGTGTTATGGTTTGTGAATGTTCAATTGAAACAGTAGTAAAGTTAATTGATTATGCTAGAAAAGGAGACCTTATTTACTTAAAGATAGAAAAGAACAACGATATATTAATAATGGATTATTCTCTTATTAATGAAATAAAAAATGAATCTGATTTTGAGCGTATTAAAAAAGTACAAAGAAATTCATTAAAGACTACATTTGATTTAATTAATAAGTTAAACCAGTTGAATAATATCATTATTAAAGATATCAAGCCTAAAAGCTATTCTTTAACGTATCAATGTTTAACTAATAGTAATATGCCAATATATTCTTTTGCTAGTATATTACCTAACGGAACAATGGATTTACAAACAAGGCAATCTATAAATATTGATTGGGATAATGTATTTACAGATGTTCTTGATGAAAAAGTTCCAAAATTATATATTAAAAAGTCTGCTAAGAAATATGTGCCGATTACTTATAAAGAACTTATAACAATTTTACGTGAATAATTATGTCACCTAACGGTGACATTATGAAACATTTATTAGGATATCCTACTAGGGTATCCTTTTTTTATTTAATTTTATTTAGAAAGGATATTATATGAAAAACACCAAATCATTATTAGGAACTAACCTATTCCTAATTCTTATCGTAATGATAATGTTTTTAACAAGAACTTTTGTTGCATACGCAGAAGAAAACATTACTGCTATTACAAGAGAAACATTCGGTAATAATCAAAATCTTGAAATAATCAAGATTAGTGACAGAATAACAAGTATCGAAGATGGTTCTTTTTCTAATCTAACGTCATTAAGAAAGATAATAGTAGATAATAATAATCAGTATTTTTCATCACTAAATGGCTGTTTATATAATAAAGATTATTCTATCTTAATGTGTATTCCTCAAAATACAGAATTAGTTTATATAAAAACAGACATTAAAGGTTATACACCACATGCATTAGATGGTTTAGCACAATCACGTAAAGATGCTGTAGATCAAATAATAGCATCACATCAAACTACAAAAATTGAAACTAATAATATTATTAATACTAGTTCTATAACATCAAATAATAATATAGACAATTCTATTTCAGATAATCAAACTTATAATAATATTGAAACTGTAACACAAAATAACGACTCTACATCTCTTACTGATAAAGAAGCTAAATTCTTACAGTATGTATATACAGACGAAAAGGGAAGAACGGCTTTTAAATATACTGGAAGTGGTGATTCAGAAATATATATTCCAGAAGGTGTTGAAGTTATTAAGATGTTTAGTAATTATTTATTTGACCTTAACTATGATATTACTTATATTCATTTGCCAAGCACAGCAATGATATTTGCTTATGGTAATGTATTTACACATGAATCAGAAGGAGAAAATAATAATTTATATAGCGTATTATATCAGTGTAAAAACTTGCAGAAAGTAGAAAGTGCTAGTAAATGGTATACTTCTGAGAATAATGGAACAATGTTATATAATACTGTCGGCAGAATTGAACAATGGGAAAAAGGCGTGTTACACAAACATGATGATCAAAAGTATATAGATGCTACTATAGCTGGTGGTGGATTATCTGGTTACAGACTAAATCAATAAATATAAAGGAGAATTCAAATGGATATTAAAGAATACGGAGAAGCAATAGCAAAAGAATTTAGTACAAGAAACAGTGGTTTAACTGTTGAATGCCAGGATATAAATAAAAATAACAATGTAAAGTTACATGGAATGGTAATACGTAATGATTCAAATATAGCTCCAACTATATACATAGATAATCTTTACAATAACAATCTTTCTGTACATAAAGCTGTTGAACAGATAGAAGCATTATATAACGAACATAAGAACGATTTTTGTGGTAATAACGCTTTTAATTTTGATGATCTTTTCAAATTTGATGCAATAAAAGATTCTATTGTTTTAAGAGTCGTTAATAAAGATATGAACAAAACACATATGGAACATTGTCCTTATATAGAGTTCGGTGATCTTATCGTTATGTTCCATATTATTTTAGATAATATTAACGATGGTAGTATCGTATCTGTTAGAGTCACTAATTCTTTTATTGATAAATGGAATACAGATGTAAATGCTTTGTATAAAATCGCAATGGAAAATACTAAAAAACGTTTTCCTTTAAAGTTCGATTCTGTAACCAATGTAATAATGTCAATGTTAGAAAGTGCTGGGAAATTAACAGATGAATCAAAACACGTACTAAGAATGCAGGAAAATCCATTATATATTATAACTACAGATAACGGAAGATACGGTTCCTATTTTATTACAGATAAAGAAACATTGTTAAATGTTACGAATGAATTGAATGAAAATGAAATAGTGATTTTACCATCATCATTACATGAATTACTTGTAATACCAAGTAAATTAGTAGAATCTATTGACTCTGTTAAAGACCTTGTACATACAGTAAATTATTCTGATGTTGGGCCAGAAGATGTATTATCTGATAATGTATATATCTTTAATAAAAACTCAGAAGAATTAAAAATGGCTGATGGTACATCAATTTCTTTTATAGCTTGATGTTAATATCATGTATTGATATAATTGTAGCATAAAATTACAGAAAGGTTTTTGCTGTATGAAGATTTTGCATATTACAGATTCACATGGCACAGTTAAAGCGCCAGAATCTAGAAAAGATATTTATTATCTTGCCTTCTTAAAGAAGATGTATGAACTCAAATATGTAATTAAACAAAATGATATTAAGCTAATTATACATACTGGAGATTTATTTCATTCTTCAAAAGTATCTGATAAGTTTGCTGGTCAATTAGCAGAAATAATCAAATCATATGGTATTCCGATGTATGTAGTACCTGGAAATCATGATATTGAAGGGTATACAATTAATACTTTAGATCAAACAAAACTAGGCTTGTTGTATAAAACAGGAGTAGTAAAAGAGCTGGATAGGACTAAAAATCCTATCCAGCTTAAATCTCAGAAAGAGAATCTAAATATTAGTATAGTAGGACAGGAATACTATAAAGATATTGATACTGGTGATATGACAGACTTTGAAATGCGTAATAATAACCCAAATGCTAATTTTAATATATTAGCTATACATGGGTATTTATGCAATTCACCACAACATCCAAGTGTTAAATGTACTCAATGTAAAGATATTGTTACTGATGCTGATGTTATTCTTGCTGGTCATTTTCATGAATCGTTTGAATATCATGGTACAGATTTTAGTGTCTATAATCCAGGTTCAATGATGCGTGTTGAACAAACAACATATAATAAAACTCATTTACCTCAATATGGTATTCTTGAAGTAACTAATAATAATGGCATAGTTCAGCACACATATACAATGTGTCCATTCAAAGTAGCAGAACCTTCAGACAAAGTATTTGATTATACTTTAAAGAATCAGAAGAAAAAAACATTAATTACTCTTGATAATTTCAAGAATAGTATCGCAAATACTAATTTCAATTCAAATCTTAATACTTCTATTGAGAACATTATTAATAACGTAGCTAGTAATTTATCTGTTACGAAAGACATTATAGATAAAACAATCGATGTTTATCATGATGCCTTAAATAATTCTCCAGACAAACTCGAAGTGCAACAAGGTTATATTGCTGACGCCAACAAAAAGATAATCAAGAGTGTTGAGATTAAGAATTTCCAGTCTCATGAATATACTCTTGTAGAATTTAAAGATGGGTTGAATACTATTATAGGTGAATCAAATAGTGGCAAGACTAGTATTTTAAGAGCAATACGATGGTGTCTTGATAATGAACCAAAAGGGTCAGACTTTATTACCACTGGAAGAGATGATTGTTCAGTTACCGTTATGTTTGATGATGGTACTTCTATTACTCGTCAAAGAACTCGTAATGACTCTGGTACGTATGATGTAGTAGGAAAGACTATTCAACCAGACGGTACTGTATCTAAATGGACACAGACATATAAAGGATTTGCAAATAATCTTCCAATAGAGATTATGAATATCCATCAAATGCCTAAAATAAATCTTACAAAAGATATATGTACGCATTTGAATATGATGTCTCAGTTAGATGGACCATTCCTTGTTACAGAGAGTCCTCAAGTTAAAGCAGCAATCATTGGACGTTTAACTGGCACTCAGATTATTGATCTTGGTATTAAAGAAACCAATAAGAAAATATTGAGTAATTCTAAGACAATTAAAACATATTCTCAAGAAAAGACAGATAGAGAAAACGAATTATTCAGATATCAATATCTGTCATTTTATGAACGTTATGTAAAAGGATTCGATTTAATTTGTAAGTATTGCGATTCAAAAATGAATACAATTACAAATGTCGAGATGGCTCTTGCTGAAGTATATCAGAGACGTAAAATGATTAACGATATAACAAGTAATATTATTCAGATACAGAATAATATTGATATGTATAATATCATGCTTGCCATTAAGATATATGTGGTAAAACAGTTAGAGATTATTAATATATATAACGAACTAAAAGAAGCAATGTTATATATAAAATCTCTTCAAAAGCAAGTAAAGTGGTTAATAGTTCTTACATCATTTAGATCGTTTGTCGATGCTGTAAACTTAAAAGTTGGATTATATGGGCAGTTAACGAATAGTTATACAAGAGCAATGTCATTGTATCAGCAAATGTTAGATAATACTACTTCGCGTGACAATCTTATAATAGAAATTGCAGCAATAGAAATTACAAATAAGTATTTTAATAACATTTATAAATACGTACAAATATCATCACAAGACATTAGTAATACTAAAGATGTATATGACAAATATATTATTCGTTGTCAAAATGCTAATCAGCAAAATGAGATTATTACACAACAGAACGATGAAATTAATCATCTTACAAATCAGATAGAAAAATTAGTAAATAAACAGAAACAAATCATTAAACAAAACAACATTTGCCCTTGTTGTGGACAAAAGATAACATCTGAAGAACACGTACTTAATATTAATAACTTTATGAAAGGGAAATAGTATGGATAATTTAGCATTAAACTTGAAGAGCATTCAAGACCAGATCGATGCATTAAGCAAACAGTTAAATGAAGCTCAGAATAAAAAACTTACTGCTGAAGTTCATTTACAGAACGAACAGCAAGAATATGAGGCACTGGAGAAACAGCTTAAGGAACTTACTGGTCTAAATGATATGAATGAGATTGAACAGTATATTACGAACAAAACTACAGAATTGAACAATATTATACAAGACTTGGATCAAGTGTCTAATGCAATAAACAGTCAATATACGTTTAGTGAGAACGATGTACAAACAGTGAAAGCGATAGTAGATAAATACAATATCCCGATAGGAGAATAACAATGATAATTACAGGCTTATGGAACGTTATCCAGAATCGTTCAAAAGAATTACAGAGCGGATATATTTCAAAGAAAGCCATTAAAGACCGTATTGAAGATGAAGTAATCGATTATACTAATAAAATTAATAAGTTAATGGACGAGAATAATATTTTAAATAAGGTCATTCTCGTCCTTACTGAATCTTCTAATATTGCACGTAACAATGCAAAGAAACATTTTGAAAAAATCATAACAGAAGCATTACAGTATGTTACACAGTCTACAGATTATGAATTTGTTATTCAAGAAATGGTTGATAGGTCTAAAGCATCTTATGAGTTTTTTATTAAAACAACAATTAATGGAGAAGAATCATTACAAAGTCCAAAAGATGCTAATGGCGGAGGTTTTGTAGATATTATATCAGTTGCAGCAAAGTATGCATATTTGGAGTTATTTAACGATCCAAAAATACAGTGCGGAACTGTTTTTCTTGATGAACCAGGAAAAATGATTGACGAACAGAGGTCAATTAAGTTCGCAGAATATATTAAAGAACTTGGTAAAAATTATAATAAGCAAACAATTATGATTACTCATAATACTAGCTTAAAAGATATTGCAGATCAGACTTATTATGTTTCTCAGAACGCTAATCTGATTAGCCAAGTATCTGAATTACAAGATGTTCCATTAGATAATATAGAAAATATTGTAAAGGAAGAACTAGATGAACATTAAATATAAAGACCAAGATGTTGAAATATCAATTAAAAACATTAATAAAGATTCTAAAGAAGAGCTTGAAAGCGTAGCAAAAATAATTGAGCTTCTTAAAGAATTTAAAAAACCTATGCAATATATATTTGGTTCTTTATCAGAAGACAATAATACTAGTGCTAAAGAGAATAATATTATTCATGAAAAATCTAAAATAGATGATAGGCCAATATTGCGTGAAAGAATTCCAAATCAAGTTGACCTTTCAAATTTAGAGATTAAAAAAGCTGTAACTGAAGAACCCATGATTCGTTGTCCTAATTGTGGTCAATCTTCTAAAGTTATTGTAAAGATAGAACCAACGGCTAATTATTTATTACGTAAAGTAACAAAAAATAACAAGAAAACATTTGAGACCGTATTGGAATTAACTAATCAGCAAGATATTGATAATATATTACTACCAGAGAATAGTGATATTACAGCTTATCATAATGATATTATGAAAATTAAACCAAGTAAGAAGTTAAAAGATACTG
>Ga0247611_10004628_pt1 | contig 18901 bp, 14 predicted proteins | sample 177DNAGHGhighgp2_FD_192422 | JGI IMG/M metagenome (GOLD analysis project Ga0247611, IMG submission 192422) | Sheep rumen microbial communities from Palmerston North, Manawatu-Wanganui, New Zealand - 1770 DNA GHGhigh gp2 | ecosystem: Host-associated > Mammals > Digestive system > Stomach > Rumen... | reverse complement strand
CATCTTCGTACCAGCCCTTGTACATTTCAACGGCTTCCTTGTCGCCGAGAGCTTCTTCAATGCCCATCATTTCGAGCAAAGCCTTTGCGTACAAAGCAGTGTTGAACGTAGATTCTGCACCGAGCGGAAGGTTCATGCAGTCGTTCCAGTCGGCAAAGCCGAGGAGCGGAAGACCATGCTTGCCGAGGTGTTCGCGAGAGAATTTGACAGAACGCTTCAAGTGTTCGAGGACCGTGCCCTTCGGACGGTCTGCACGCTTCTTGCCAGCAACGTAGAACGGAATTTCCTCGTTGAGGAGTTCCATCTTGCCAGTTTCTCTGAGGTAGTTAGCAACAGTGAGGACAATCCAGAGGTGGTCATCGCCGTACCAGTCTGCGTAAGCCGGGTTGCCGTTTTCGTCGAGCACGCCCTTCTTTTCGCGGGAGTCGCCGGCGTTAGCTTCGTTGCCGTTATCTTCTTCGAGGGCAAGCGGAGCATACTGGTGCATGGCGTTACCTTCCGGGCGCTGCACAGAGAGGAGGTTCTTCGTAAGAACGAGAGCTTCTTCCGGCATGTGGCTCATGACGCCCATGAGGTCCTGGCTGGAGTCACGGTAACCGATACCGCGGCTGGTGCCGTAGCCCAACTGGTAGAGGGACAAGTAACGGCTCCAGTTCTTGGTGGTGTGGCACTGGCGCGGGTTGTGCACGTTCACCATGGAGTTGAATGCTGCATCCGGAGTGTTCACCTGGATTGTAGAGAGGTAGTTTTCCCAGAACTTGGCGAGTTCTTCGAAAGCCTTATCGACGTTCTTCAAGTCGCGGTACTTCTTGATAGCCTTGGCTGCAACCTTGAGGCTCTGTTCCTGACCGAGCTGGGTGCAGGTACGGAACGTCTTCTTGGCTGCAATCTTGCCGGCGTGGATCATGAGAGCGGCAATGTTGTCGCCACGGTCGCATTCGCTGTTTGCAAGTTCCTTGTTCTGGAGGCTGAGCGGATTTGCCCAGGAACCCATTTCGTTCTGGCCGAGGAACACGCGGCGGTCGCCATCGAAGCTACCGACCTTGCAGTCTGCGGTAACGTAGTTCACGGCGTAGTCGCGCTTCATGTAAGCGTACTGTTCCAAAACAACGTGGCCGTCCTTTTCCCAGTGGCCCTTGAGGGTCATGGTCTGCGGAACCCAGTCAGCGTTCGTGAGCTGCTTTTCGGCTTCGAAGTGGCTGAATTCATAAACCGGGATGATGTCCACTTCCTTAGCGCCACCGGCGATGTTCGTCACCTGGATGTCCTGGAGGAGAGTGTTGGAGCCCGTCGGCACGAAAATCGTGACCTGCACGCGGAGACCGTAAACTTCGGCAATCCAGCGCATGTAGGAAAGGCCCACGTGGCATTCCCACTTGTCAAGCTTGACGAGAGTCGGAACGTAGAACGGGGAGAAAATCTTGTAGCTCTTGCCATCCTTGATACGGATGTAAATAGTGCTGGCCTTGAAGTCAGAGCACGGCATCTGTGCAATGTACTTGGTGATACGGTTGAGAGCCGGGTCGCCTTTGCAAACGAGAGTGCCGCCGGTCGTATCGACGATACCGCCGAAGTTAAGTGTACCGACGTAGTTGCACCACTTGATCGGGGTTGCCGGGGTGGTGAGCACGTATTCTTTTGCAGCGTCATCAAAGTAGCCATACTTCGGGGCAGCGGCCTTTGCGGGCTTCTTTGCCGGGGCCTTCTTTGCAGCGCTCTTCTTCACTTGTTTTGTAGCCATTGTATCTCCGTTAGAGAGGGGGTTGTTAATTTTAACGCGGTAAATATAGAAAAGTAGGAAGTAGGAGGTAGGAAGTAGGAAGTGTTATAATTGCGGCTTCGCCGCCAAATTATACCTGTCTACTTCCTACTGTCTACTGTCTACTAATCTTTTTTTTGGTTGAAGTTCTCGAAATCGCGGTTACCGAAGTTGATGTAGAAGTAGCCGTCGAGTTTCTTGTTGCGGACTGGGTCGCGCAAAATGCCGATGGCGGCACGCACGTACTTGAGTTCCACAAGAATATGGTCGCGGCTCATGCAGTTGAGGAACGGGCCTTCGGGGTAAAGCGTGGGGCGCGGTTCCTCGGCAATCATCTTCTCGAGGTTTTCGATTTCTTGCACTAGACGTCTTTCATGAACTTCAAGCGTGCGAATAAGTTCTTTGTTATTGGCACCATAGAGGAACGCAAAACCGAGGGTACGCGGATCGTCGTTGAAACCGGTCAAATGCTTGAGGACTTCCTTGCGCAGGACTTCCCTGCCCTTGTCGGTAATGTTGAATACCATGCGTTCTGGGCGGTTTCCGTCACGTTCGGAATGCCCTACGATGCATTCGTTTTTTTCAAGCGTTATCAATCTATTGTAAACAGTCGATGTGCTGATTTTCGCCCAACGATCGAGCTCACGGTCACGGATTTCCGTGATGATGTCATATCCGCTGCGCTCATGCTCCAATATGAGTCCAAGCAATACCAAATCGTAACGGTTCATTTAAATTCCTTGATTGTAATTATTCCAAGTTGGAATATTAAGTCAGTAGAAAACTACATTATTTTCTAAAAAAAGAATGTTTTGCACAAAAAAATCATATAAAAAATGGTTTACGTCACAAAGGGTGTCTTTTCGGTCTTAAAATAAATCGGTTTTAAATAATAGGTTATATTTCTGTCAAAATATCCCGGATAGTTGCTGGAAATTGATTTGAGTTTCAAATGGTAAAAAACAAGAAAATACGCTTAAAGTATTCCATCATAAGATTCGCACCGCTGATTCTTGTCGCTTATTTTATCATAGAGGCTTTTGCGGCATTCCAGCAAGAAGACAAAAATGCGGTCATCACCCGAAACAGGGACTATATCAAGGATATCACCAATGCCATGGCCGATAAACTTGATGATATTTTCATGAATTCGCTCAAGTCCATCGAGGCCATAGCCAAACTGAGTTCGAATGACCTTCGGGATGGCGAACTGAACACGGTTTATCTTGCAGAACTCGAAAAGATTGTGCAGTTCGACCACTTGCAGTTTACGGATAAAGATGGGGTCATGTTGACCTCTAACGGGAAAAAAATAAAATCCGACAACAAGTGGTTCTATACGGATGGCATGAAGGGAAACAGCGGAATCTTTGTGGTCATGCCGACCAAGACTTCCATGGCGATGGTCGTTTTTTATGCGCCGATTATTTCCAAAGAAAATGTTGTTGGCGTGCTCTCCTCCACCTTCGACGAAAACACAATCAAGAGATTACTGGAATACAAGGTCTATGGTGCAAACGCTTCTGCCGGCATCGTGAATACGGAAGGACGAACTGTAATCCCGCTTATTTCGTTTGATTTAAAGCAGTCTGCAATTCAAGGACTGTTTAGGGACAACTTCAAGAGCGTTCTCTACACTTCGATGTTCGATGCCGAAAACAGGAATAAGGTCATTAATGCTTACACGACGCTCTCGCCGACAAATTTCAAGTTTAACGGAGCCATCGACGACATTCAAGGTTACATGGCTCCGCTCCATACGGTCCCGCTGAATGTTTATTCGATATTTCCGTCCGAGGCTGCTCAGAGCCTTTATTCCATGGGCATCCAAGCTGGCCGCACGTTGCAGTTCCTGCTCATCCTCATTTTCTTCGGGTATATCGCCTACCTCGTGTTTGTCCAGTTCCTGATGATGCGTAGCGAGGCGCGACAGAACAGGATTGCCGGCTATATCGCCAAGGCTGAAAACGCCATTGCCAAGGCTATTGTTCTTGTCGATGCCGAAAAGCAGACATTCCAGGATTTCTCTTCTATTCCGTTGCCGATTCCCAAACAAGGCACGATTGACGACATGAGAACAGGGTTCATCAAGACCTTGGACGACCAGCAGAACGGACAAGATTTCAAGTATTTCTTTGATGACATCATCAAGGGACGGCGCGTCTCGAAGGATATTCCGAGTGTCGTATTCAGCGGACCAGGACCAAGGGACGAAACCCAATATATCACCATGGTCTATATTCCTGTTGAAATCAAGAAGGACATTGTCCAGAAGGGCGTTATCCTTTTCCGCAACATCACCGCCGAAAAGTCTAAAGAAATCGAGGCCAACCGCAGGCTCTCGCTCGCCTTGTCGGCCGCTCGCGAAGCGAACAACGCCAAGACGGCGTTCCTGTTCAATATGTCGCACGACATCCGTACGCCGATGAATGCGGTGACAGGCTTTACCGCCATGGCCAAAAAACACATCGACAATCCCGAAATGGTCAATCGCTACTTGGATAAAATCGACATTGCCGGTCGCCAACTTTTGTCGCTTGTAAACCAGGTTCTAGAAATGTCCCGCATCGAATCAGGTAAGATTATTCTCAGTGAACAGAAGTGCGACTTGGAAAGCCTCATCATGGCTCTATCGACAACGTACGGTTCCCATGCGGAATCCAAAGGGATAACGTTTGTCGCGACCATTTCGAACGTCGATCACAAGTACGTTTGTATAGACTGCGACCGAGTCAACCAAATTGCGGCAAACATCATCGGTAACGCCATCAAATATACGAACGAAGGCGGCTCCATCACATGCTCTCTCAAGGAACTCCCCTGCGACCGCGAAGGGTATAGCAATTATGCGTTGACTGTAGAAGATACGGGCATCGGCATGAGTCCTGATTTCCTTGATCATATTTTTGACGAGTTTGCCCGAGAAAGTTCTACCACCGTAAGTCGAATCCAGGGGACCGGCCTCGGCATGACGATTGTGAAAAAGCTTACGGAACTCATGGGTGGTACCATTAAAATTGAATCAGAAAAAGGCAAAGGGACTAAAATTACGGTGTTCATCCCCATGAAGTGGTGCGATGATTTCAAACAAGAGGATCCGGTCGAGAATGAATCAACATCGACATCGTTAAAGGGCATGAGGGTATTGCTTGTAGATGACAACGAGATGAATCGTGAAATCGCCGAAGAAATCTTGATTGAAAGAGGCGTTGTTGTCGATTCAGCCAACGATGGTGATGTCGCCGTTGAAAAGGTCTGCAAAGCCTCCCCTGGCACATACGAACTCTTGCTGATGGATATCCAGATGCCGCGCATGAACGGCTATGATGCCACAAGGGCGATTCGCTGCTTGCCGGACCCCCGCAAGGCCAACATCCCGATTGTCGCCATGACGGCCAATGCTTTCGAGGAAGACCGGAAAAACGCCTTGCTCGCTGGTATGGACGGTCATCTCGCAAAACCCATCGATTACGAAAAGCTCATCCAAACATTGACAAAATTCAGAGCGAAGTGACAGAGTTTCAATAAAATTTTTTATAATAGGGATTGAAAGACAAGGAGATATTATGAAAACCAAATTCTCACGCATTACATCCATCGTTCTCGCAGGCATTTTTGCACTTGCGGTTACGTCTTTTACTGGCTGCTCGTTGATGAAAAAAATCCAGGCGGCGAAAATTCTCATCAAGACCAAGTTTGAATACAAGGACCTGACTTTCGACTCTGTCGTTATCGATCCGCCGATTCTCGAACTCGTTGACAAAGGGCTCCAGGGCTTCATTCCGAATCCGGATGCCGTTAAATTGGTGAAGGACCTGGCTAATGGAATCATCAACACAGAACTGGGTGCTGCTAACTTCGACGTGTATCTGAACGCGAACAATGGCGGTAAGGACACGCTGTGGATTAACGAACTAAAAATCGAACTGAAGTTCGATACTCTTATCACGCTTCCGCTTACTCTGAAGGATTCCATGGTCCTTGCTCCGGGCGACAACGACATGCACTTGAACGCGGCTTTCCCGATTGACATGCGCATCTTCAAGCTCAACGAAGTCAAGTTCTACGCCATTGCCGGTTATCTTGACGTGTCCCTTGCAGAGGGTGGCAAATCAGTTTCCCAGGATGTGGAAATCAGACGTGATGTCGATTCTGATGACGTCTTGAAACTCGAAGGCGCTGTTCGCGAGAAGCTTATGAAGCGTCTTGTTGACCAATGGGTCGGCAAACTCGGCAAGTTTATTCTGAAGTAAGACTAACATGGCAAAACGCAACTTTGTTCCGGACGATTTGAATCCGGATGATGAAAAAGCTGTTTCTAAATTGTATCGAGCGCTTTTGCAGCGTGAAATACCCGTGAACATGGATAAGCTTCGCCAGTGGATTATGGACTGGAGCGAAGTGGAATCGGTTCTTGGTGAAGAGAGTTCCCGGCGCTATGTCGCAATGACCTGCGACACCCGTGACGAACAGGCCGCAAAGGCTTATGCTGGTTTTATCGAAAAAATCCAGCCGTTAATGATTGAATACGACGACAAGTTGAACCGCAAGCTGATGGCTCATCCATCCAAGGACGCTCTCAAGGGAGAATTTGGTGAATGGCTGAAAGGCGTGCAAGTTTCCTTGGACTTGTTCTCCCCCGACAACATTCCGCTGGAAACCGAAGAAAACAAGGCTATCCAGGCATACCAGAAAATCACGGGAGGCATGAGCGTCGAATTCGATGGCGAAGTCAAGACTATGCAGCAGTTAAGCGCTTACATGGAAAAGACGGACCGCGAACTTCGCGAACGTGCATGGAGAGCGATGTGGGAGCGCCGTCTCAAGGACAAGGAAGCGCTCGACGAATCTTACGACAAACTCTTTGCAATTCGCAAGCAAATCGCGAAGAACGCGCACTGCAAGGATTTTGTCGATTACATATTCCTCGCCAAGCACCGTTTTGATTACACTCCTGCCGACTGCGAAAACTTCCATGAAAGCATCGAGAAGCTTGTGCTTCCGTTGCAGAAGGAAATGTACAAGCGCCGTGCCCAGAAAATGGGACTTTCCAGGTTGCGTCCATGGGACTTGGATGTCGATCCGCTTAACCGTCCGCCGCTCAAGCCTTATCATAGCGGTGACGAATTGATAGAAAAAGTCGATTGCATTTTCGAGAGTATCCATCCGCAGGCGGGCAAGTGGGCTCGCGAGATGCAGGCTAAAAAGCTCATCGACCCGGATTCGAGACTCGGCAAGGCTCCTGGCGGATACCAGATCGGTTTTGATGAAAGCCGCCTCCCCTTCATCTTCATGAATTCAGCGAATACGGACCGCGACATCTACACGTTGTTGCATGAATCCGGACATTCGTTCCATCAGTTTGCGCTTGCGAACCAGCCGATTTTCGCCTACCGCGATGTGCCGGCTGAATTTGCCGAAGTGGCAAGCATGAGCATGGAACTCATCGGCATGTCGAATTTGAAGCCTTTCTACGGCGACGACCATGAAGCGATAGCCCGCAGCGTCGAAGGCGAATTAGCCGATGTGGTTTGGCTGTTCCCGTGGGTGGCAAGCATTGACAGCTTCCAGCACCGCCTGTATAACTTCCCCACGCATACCGCCGAAGACCGCAGCGACATCTGGAGCGAAATCATGGACCGTTATGATGCTGGCGTCGATTACAGCGGTCTTGAAGCTGTCCGCAGGAATCTGTGGCAGAAACAGCTCCATCTCTTCGAATGTCCGTTCTACTACATCGAATACGGCATTGCGCAGATTGGCGCTCTGCAGGTCTGGGCGAACTTCAAGAAAGATCCGCAAAAGGCGATTGACGACTTGTTCAAGGCCGAAAGCCTGGGCAGTAGCCGTCCGATTCCGGAACTTTTCGCCACGGCAAACATCAAGTTCGATTTCACTCCGAAAACGCTTGAACCGTTGATGCAGGTTGTATGGGACGAATTGAGTTAAATGAAAGAGATTTTTTTGCTTTTTTTTACGCAAAAAAGGGCGAAATCGGTTGACAAAACAAAAATATAAACCTATATTTGGCGCACATCCTAATGGAGGGATGGCCGAGTGGTTGAAGGCGCACGCTTGGAAAGCGTGTTTACCTTACGGTAACGAGGGTTCGAATCCCTCTCCCTCTTCTAAAATTTTTCGAGGTACCTTATGGCTGAATCTCAAAGAGTTTATCTTGATGATATTTATGCTAGTGAAGAATGTCAAGGCTCGGTCTTCCGTGCTGTTGTCATGATGGCTCACGAAGCTCGCTTCATTAACAATCAGTCCAAGCAGGGGTATATCCAGCTCACGCAGAAGCCGACGACTATTGCTATGAACCGTTTCAAGGAACATAAGCTTACGATGGTCGAAAAAGGCGTGAACGACGTTACGGAAGATGCCGTTAAGGCCGCTGTTGCCGAAGTCGCTCCGACTGCCGAAGCTGTTGCTGAAGCTAGCGACGCTGCTGCCGACGCATTCTAATCTTTCAAAAATATTTTAAAAGACCGCTTTTCGTTTAGCGGTCTTTTTGCATTTGTAAAAACTGATGCCGGAACGGAGTCCGGCATGACAGTCTTCAAAGTTATACTTGGCTTTCGTGGTATTCCCCGCCAAAAGCATGGCCGCTTAGCGAAAGAATCGGCGGGAACTGGATGCGCTTGGCAAGTGCTAGTCCCTTGAATCTGCGATACCAATGGCGCATGTCTTCAAGTGCGGCTTCTGTTGTCGGGAGTTTCGACTTGAAATAAGCATCGTCAACGCCGAGCGTTTCGCAGAGAGTCCCTTCCATCAAAAGTTTTTCGGTATATGCAAGGCTTACACCCTTCTCGACCCACATCGCAAAAAGCTTGTCGTGGTACGGATAAAGAATCGGATCGCCCTTGCCTTCATCGACATTCATCGCTTCGCTAAGTTCCGCGCTCGCCGGAATGTCAATCGAGGCTTTCGGGATGATTTCCTTGTCGCGGTTGATGTAACGGGCAAGCGCATAGACTTGAGTTTTCCATAAATCGCCCAAGGCGCACATTACACCGCAAGTGTCACCGTAAAGCGTGCAGTAGCCCACCATCGCCTCGCTCTTGTTGCCGTTGCAAGTTACTCCGGCACCAACGATTGACGCCACGGTCGAAAGGATTGAAGCAGAACGCGTCCTAGCCTGCAAATTTTCGTGGTTGATTCCGACGACCTTCATTTCGGTGTCGTTACGCACGAAAGAACAGCGTTCAAGCGTATGACAAATAGACTCGATGATATCCGAAATCGGGGCGACCATGTAAGGCGTTCCCAGATTTTCGGCCAGGTCGCGAGCTGCGTTCTTCGTCGTATCGGAATTGAAGCGTGTCGGCATGTTCACGAGGAACACGTTCTCCGGTCCAATAGCCTCTGCATACAGCGCTGCCGATACAGCACTGTCGATGCCGCCGCTTGCGCCAATCACCATGCGCGAAATGTGGAACATCTTCAGGTTCTCGCGAATCATGAATACGAGCGCGTCATGAATTTCCGCAATTTGACTCGGATAAGGTTTTGATGATTCCGCATAAACTTGCACATTCCCATCGACAAATTCGACGACTGCTTCAGCTTCTTCAAAGAGCGGCATTTCAAAAATAACTTGACCGTCGCAATCGAATACGCGGCTCCCGCCTGCAAGCGCATAAATGTTCTTGCCGGTATTGTCCGTTCCCACTCCGTTCACGCAAACAATAGGCTTCGCGCTATCCTTGGCAAGGTGCGCAAGTTCCCTGTTCTCGGATTCACGGCGTCCCGCTGCATAAAAATCGCTGCTATGAGTCACATGAGCAATACCCAAAACAGGCGTTTCGTCAAGGGCGTCTCCGCTCAAGAAAAACGGCATCGATCCAGCGTACTTTTGAATTTCGGCCCAATCCACAGGGAGCATTTTATTGCTGGGTCCGGTTAATGCATATCGCGGAAAAACAACACAATCGACTTCGGCTGCCTTGGCACGGTCAAAAGCGGCCTTCATCGTTTGCATATTTGCCGATACATTACCCGGCAATATCTTCATCTGCACCACGTAAAGTTTCATGATATAATCCTCTGGCAGAAAAATAAAAAATGTACCGCTGTTGCACGGTACAATTTTTTATTTAGTTACTAGAATTTAGTTACTAGATACTAGTTATTAGTTACTCTGCCCTTCGGGCTAGTTACTAGAATTTAGTTATTAGTTACTAGAGAGAGCAATAAGAACATATCTAGTAACTTAGAACTCATAACTGCGACGAAGTCGCCCTAGTAACTCGGAACTCATAACTAAAAAATCACTCATATTGAACAGATTCAAAGGCTGTCGGAATCTTTGGCGTGTCCGGGTCGGAATGCTTGAACGAGAACCCGTTGGATTTACTTTCAATTTCCCCGTAAATACTCGTCGTGCAGGCATCCTTGTTTAGACAGCCCCTGTTGCGCATCATGAGTTGGTTGCCGTAGATTTCCCAAACTCCGCTCTTGGCTTCGATATTCTTGTTATTTTCGAAGGCGGCAAGTTCGTATGTGCCGTCTGCCTTTATCGTGAATTGCCATTCGATTCCGTTGTCGAGCGCTTGCCATTCACCGACAATCTTGTTTTTCTCTTGATAAGTGATGTCACCAAGGTCCTTGATAGTGCAACTCATTGCCTTGGCATTAGATCTGGTCGATGTAATGGTATTGTCGGTTCCGATTGTATAGCCGAACATGGTGGTCATGGACCTTGCGTTGTAGTAAGCCGGACGCATCAGCAACGTGCTGCGCTGTATGTCGTAATGTCCGCCAATCCAATTAGCGACTTTGTCTGAAACGGAATTTTCCAGGATGTACGAATTGTCGAAGAACGTAAACGACCTTGTCGTATCGCCGTCGGTGCAGCTATAGACTTTGTTCTTTATGTCTTCGGCCTTGGTGACTTTACCTGCGGCCACTGCGACCTGGGCCTTTACGGCTTCGCTATAGTCCTTTGAGTCGTTGACGGCATACTTGACGACGCCTTCTTTATCGACAATGAAGGACAGTTTGACGCCCTTTTCCACCTCGCCCATAATCTTGTTTGCTTTCGGGGAATCAACGTATTCCATACCGACGTTACCCTTGACGAAATTGACTTCGCCGTTTGCAAAGTCAACGAAGGTGGTGACCCACAAGGTATCTGGAACGCGGAGAGAGAAAAAGCCCTGCTTGCTGCCGGTCGAAAGGAAAATCTTTTCGCCAAACAAGTCGAGTTCCATGTTCTTTTCCAGATCTTCAAGCTTTGCTGCACGGGCACCGCTCGGAACAGCAACAGAAGACGAAGAAACCGCTGCGGATGAAGAAGACTTGACTTCGTTCACGCTGGAGGATGTTGCATCCTTGCCTGTAGAAGAAGAGGATTTGGCTTCTTTATTTGTACTGGAAGAGGATTCGTCCTTGTCCTTCATAGAAGATGAAGATTTGGCATCCTTCGAATCGGACGATTTCTTGTCGTCGTTTTTAGAGGAAGAGGACTTGTTGTCGGATTTCTTGGAAGAAGAAGACTCGATGTCATCGCATTCGTCCTCATCGCAATCATCTTCTTCGGAAGAAGATGAGATTTCTTGAGAATCCTTTTTAGGGGAAGAGGGACTGTCGTCGTCGCCGCAAGCTGCGAAGAGGAATGCGGAAGACACTAAAAAAGCAAGTAATTTTTTCTTATTCATAGCTAATAATATAATTTATTTAGTCCATTTTAGACCAACAAATGTTTACAATTTACACAGGATAGACTTGAAAAAAGCCCGTTTTTCGCAAAAAATGTATTATATGAAATGATTAATAAATATGAGCACGCTTCGCTTGGGCTTTCTTATTACAATTGCCCATACCCCAGTAGCGTGCAAAACGAGCGTCGCAAAAATATGCTTGCATATTTTTATGACCGAGTGCAGCCGCAGACGCCGAAGGCGTCAAAGGGGCGACAGCCCCGTGCCCATACCTGCACTTCACACTTCGAACGGGCAACCTGGATGGTAATCGAGATCGCGTTCGGCTTCTTCGATGGACGGGGCTGCATCGTACAAAAATCCAGCCAAAGCTTGCTCGGCAGAGACTCGTTCCCCGCCAATCCAGCTTTTTAGAACCGCCAGGCGTCTTGAAAGCCACCACGGGAGAGGTATCATCATGTGACGCATTCCGGCGGCATTAAGCACATGCTTAGCCATTTCCGCCATCGTCATTACGGTCGAGCCCGCAAGGGCGTAAGTCTTCCCCACGGCATTCGATTGAAGCCCCGCCACAGCAATTCCCTTGACCAAATCTACACTGCGGACCGGGCGCTTTAAGCATTTGCCTCCGCCCGGCATAAAATAGACCGGAAACTTTTTTACGTAATCGCGGAACATGTTGAACTCCACTCCGCCGCCGTCACCAATCACGAGCGTAGGCCGTACAATCGTCCAGTCGAGCCCAGACGCATGCACAAGTTCCTCCCCTTTCTTTTTGCTTTTGCCGTAAGGCGTGAGCACCGGGTACGTCACGGATATGCTTGAAACGTACAGAAAGCGGCGTACATGGGCCTTTTGCGAGGCTGTAATGACGTTTCGCGTCCCCTCGGTATTGACGTGTTCGAACGCTCCCGGTTTTGTCGATAAGAGAATAGCCGCTAGATGATAGACGACATCGACATTCTCGAAAGCATCCCGAATTGAATCAAAATCGGTAACATCGCCGTAGCGGATATCTACCTCAGCAGGTAGGGATTTTGCCAGAGAATCGCCCGGGAGAGTCAGGACGCGGACACACACTCCACGTGCTATTAGTTCCCGGCACAACGCCTTCCCTACGACGCCGGCGCCACCCGTCAAAAGAGCAATCATGCTAGGCTTCCAGCATATAACGGATATCCTGGACGCGCCTTGCGAGGGACGCATCCTTATCCATCTGCTTTTTCAGGGAATTTATGGCGGCGATTACAGTGGCATAGTCTCTACAGAACATCGCACCGATATTTTGAAGCGAATCCGTCGTGAGTTCACGGCAGAGGTACATCGCTATTTTGCGTGGCAAGGAAACCGTGGCAGACTGGCGCTTGGACGAAAGTTCGCACACTTCGACGTGGTATTCCAAGGCGACCGCTTCGGCAATGTTTTTTGCCGTCACTTCCATGTGGGCACCATGTTCCGACGGCGCTACAAGACGCTTGACGCTGTTCAGGTTCAAGTCCGCTTTGCAGAACATGTTCATCGCGCCGAGATAGTTCAATAGCCCTTCGATGAGACGCACGTTCTTGCGTGGCGGCATAGAAAGGTAACGGCAGATTTCTTCGCGATCGTTCTTTGCAAAAGGCAAGTCTTCGGATTTTTTGCTAATCAAGTGCATGCGGGTCGCCAAATCAGGTTCGTCGAGGCCCACGGCAACGCAAGATTCGAGCGGAGTCAGGAGCTTCTTGGAAATGCTCGGTATCGAAGACCTCGAAGCGCTGCGGGAATCGTTGTCCGTATCGACAACCTTGAACTTGGACGGATGACGGTCGCACGAAATCACCACCTGCTTTCCTTCGGCACGTAAATGGCGAATCAGGATAGCTAGGCGTTCTTGTGTCCACAAGCCTTTTTCCAAAAGCTGCACGTCGTCGAGCAAAAGAATATCGCAAAGTTCATAGCGTTCGCGGAAGTTCTTGGCCAGTTCACGTACATTGCCGGTCTTGTTGTGGAGTGCCGAAGCCATTGCTGTGGCATCACGCAAGAAGTCGTAAGCGTGGCAATAGACAATAGCTGCCTCGGGGCGGTTTTTCTGGATTCTTGCGGCAATCGACTGCAACAAGTGCGTTTTGCCCAGCCCGCTTTCTCCATAGACGAACAGCGGATTCAAGGACGGGTCGCCCGGATTTTCGGCAACGGCCTGGCATGCACGGAAAGCCGTAGAATTGCATTCCCCTTCTACAAAGTTTTCAAAAGTATAGCGGGCATAAAGCGAAAGAGGCTGTGCCGGATGTTTTTTCGGCTTTGGGGTCTCGGCCATTTTCGGGATAATGGGCATCGTGAGCTTGATTTCGGGAATCGGTTCCGAAGGAGCAATCTGACGAATGCGATAATCCACAAATTCACTACCAAATACATCTGTAAAAGACTTGCGCAATAAATCGCCGTAGTGCGAATTCACCCAGTTCTCGCGTAATTCGTCGGGAACAGTGAGCAAGGCATAACCATTGCACATACCCTCGTAACCCAGAGTGTCGAGAATCACGGCACCAAAAAAGTCCTTGCATTCCGAACGCACGCGGTCGAGCACCTGTTGCCAGGGCGTCTCTGCAATATCCAACAAAGAAACAATATTTTCCACGATATAAATAACCAATCAATAGAACAAAAGAGCAAGGAAAAAATAAGAAAGGAAAATCCAGGAACAAGCACCTTGAAAGAAAAAAATTGGAAATGTCCTTTTTTGGTCCAAAAAGGGCAATAAAAATTAAAAAACACTTTTTATCAAACTTTTTCCATTTTACACCATTCTTACGAACGCATGAGCAACATGATTATCACTATACATTATCACAATTTATCAACAGGAATTTTTTTTACTATCCCTTGACAAGATTTTTCTTACTTAAAACATACAAATTCACAGCGAATTGGCGTTTTTAGCTTAAAATCGCCACTTTTTTTGTGTGAGAAAAATGTAACTTGTTGATTTTCACCGAGTTAGGTGTTAGATGAAAATGGAGAGACAAGAGTGGTAAAACGAAAGATTTAGATTGCAGAATTTAGTTGGCAGAGGAGTCGTGCGGAGCCTGCTCGGAGCTTTGTTCGTCGAGCTTTTCTTGCAGATGGTCAATACGGTTGGCAAGCATCTTTTCAATTTCCGGGAGAAGCTTGTCCTTGACCCTGTCGAGATAAAGACACTGCAACTGAATCATGCGGTTGCGGTGGCGCCCGGCAAATTCCTGAATCCAATGGCTCACAGCCTGCTGGCGGTCCTGAATTTTATCATGTAGGGACTGCTGGATGAACGTCCTTTGGACTTCCATGTAGCGCTGCATGTTGAACGGCATGCGGTAAGTACGGATAAACTGTTTCAGGAGGACTAACAAACCAAGTCGTTCATGCTGATGTTCGTGAATGAACAGACGCAATTCCTCCAGGTGCTTCTGGAAGAAGGGCACGATGGCTTTATCATCTATTTGATAAAGTTCCAACTCGTCCTGTTTTTTCGTCGCTTCATCGACTGCCATAACCCAAATGTATTTTATTAAAAATCAGAAAGATTTGGAACGCTTCACAAGAAAGCCGAATTTGGCTGTTTTTTCGCTTTTTAGAGTACATTTTGCCAAAAAAACGCGTCCTTCAGTTCCCGGATTCAGTCGATCGGCGGCTGCACCGCGAAAATCGAGCATTTCTTCGACCTCGCAAGGCTGCATTCCGTCGGGGGTCATGAGTTCTAGAGAATCGTCCATGGAGAACGGATTTTTCACGTTTACAAGGCATGCGCCAGTTGTTTCATCGAAATCCTTGATCTGGGCGGCCACGCAACCTCCCTCGGCATCTACATGTGTTGCTTCATAATTCTGCGGCAAGGGTCCACGCAAGAATCCCGGCATAAAGCCTCGCCCATCGACAAAACGGATTGCCCGACGGCTATCCTCGGGCACCGGATTCCCTGCGGCGACAGCGTCTATGGCCATGCGGTAAGCACGGACGACCTGGCTCAAGTAATAGACGGAGCGCGTACGGCCTTCAATCTTGAAGGAATCAAGACCGCCGGCTACAAGCTCCGGAATCACGTCCAAGGCGCAGAGGTCGCGGCTACTCATGAAGTACGTTCCCCATGTGTCCTCGTCGAGAGCAATCGGGTCGAGTTCGGGGCGGTCGGTGCGTTGAAGCGTAAAGGAACCTTCGTGCTCCCGGTAGTCTTCTACTTGCGGACCAGAATTTGCATACAGGCGGTAAGGCATGCGGCAACTGTTATCGCATGCGCCCTGGTTGGCGTCGCGGTGCGTCACCCAGTTGCTGAGCATGCAGCGGCCGGACATGGCCATGCAAACAGCACCATGAACGAATACTTCCAGTTCGAGGTCCGGAACTTGTTTCTTTATCTCTAAAATTTCAGACAGACGAAGTTCTCGGCTCAAGATGATTCGACGGACTCCTAAATTTTTCCAGAAGGATGCGGCAAGGTAGTTTGTCGTGTTTGCTTGTACGGACAGATGAACTTCTGTTTCGGGATGTTCCTTGAGGAGCCAACCCACAAAGCCGGGGTCTGCCACGATGAGGGCGTCCGGTTTGAGTTCCAAAGCGGCGTTCAAAGCCTTTTGGAATGATTCGACCTTGACGTTACGCGGAATGACGTTGCTTGTGAGGTAGAATTTTTTTCCGTGTTCATGCGCATACGCAATGCCTTCGGCAAGGTCGTCCAGATTCTTGAAACCGTTTTCGCGGGCGCGCAACGAAAATGCAGGCTGCCCTGCATAGACCGCGTCTGCGCCATAAGCAAAAGCGTACTTCATTCGTACAAGGTCACCCGCAGGTGCTAAAAGTTCAGGTTTGGTCATAAGTAGTGATTAGTTAACGGTGATTAGAAGTGCATTAGGCGAAAGGCAAGAGACGAGAGAATTGTTTGCATTAGTTCGTGCGAAGCACCATTTTTTCTTTCGTCTTTCGTCTATAGGCTCGCAGAGCCGTTCTTTCGTCTAGAATTTAAATCCTGCTCTAATATATGCCTTGCGGTCGTCAATCAACGTCAGTTCGCCCAAGAACGAGAATCGACGGCCTTCGTAGCTAATCGCGGGCGTCAGCGAATACTGAAGCTTTGCACCACTGAGGAATTTCTTGTGAATCTTGAGATGATTGTTCGGTGTCGTATCGTTCACGGCGCTGCCGTAATCCGTTCCTTTCCAGAACCATGTTTGGCGAATGGAGGCGAATATATGACCGTCCAAACGTGCATAGATGTTCCAATCAATCGTTCGGCTATTCGGCCCACCCTGGTTTCCCAACGGATACCCTAGATGAGCCACCTGGGCTGTGTTCTGCTTGAAATGCGTATAGACGTAGGGTTCGACACGGGCGTATTCGAAAATAGTTCCTGCTTCGATTTTGTGGCCCTTGTAAAAGAAGTTGTGACCCGCCTGGAAACCGGCCATCCAAGCCCATTTGGCTTCGATGTTGTCGTTCCGGATCAAACTGATTGGGGATTCCATATCGTCCAGGAAAAATTCCGTGTAAAGACGAACCTTATTGAGAATGCGGTAGTTGATATCAAAAGAGATTGAACCGTTGTTGCTTGGTTCCGAATAGTTTCCCTTTTCCATGAACAATGGCGCTGTCGGAACAAAGAGCCAAGGCTTCATGTCTTCATAAAGAATCGTAAGCTCGCTGACGCCGAATGTCGCGTTTCCTACGGCAAGTTCATAACGATGACCAAAAAGGTTTCTTGAATTTTCCTTGTTCTTTTCGCTCATGCTGCTGTAAATTCGCAGGTCCGCATAGAAACTCATGACGCGGAGTGGGCCAATCATCAAGTCCAAGCTCATCATGTTGTACGGAATCGCGAACTGGTTCAAACTCAGGTTGTTGTAGTAACCCGGGCCCCAGTGCATCACGTCGCGGCCAAAATCCAGGCGTAACCAGTCGTAATTGAACGCAAAATGCGTGCGGTATCGCGCATAGCTCGTGTATTCTACGCCAGAGTTGTTTTCTTCGCGTTGGTTTTCGAGAAATTCGCGGTCAAAAGATCTCGGGTTCTTGGCGGAATGGCCTTCGCTGTAAATGCGTGCGTCCAAGACAAAATCGACCGAATCGATATACCCTCGCAAATAAAGGCCTCCGTCAATTCCCGGCCAAATTGTATCGCCCACAGTCTTGCTTCCGGTTCTCATACCACGATGGTCAACGTCGTTAATATGTTCTCCGCCACGGTAGTCGATACCGCCGACAATGCTTGCGGCAACTCCTATGCGCGGGTTCGCATTTTCAAAAGCAATAGCCTTTGCGATACAGGCTGAATCACCTTTTTCGCATTTGTATTGAATTCCGTTCCCAAGGATGCCCGCGCCACGTACGTTATCAAAGTACAGGAGCGCGTTCCCTTCCGTTTTCGTGAAGTTTTTGCGGAATGTTGTATCCCTGCGAGGATACGTAAAATACTGAGGCTCGCTACCAATTGTCTGGCGGTGGTATTCAAACAACATCGGAGCTGTTTCTAGATTCCGCAGATTATATGAACGTACTGGTTCAATGACCGGCGAAGCTGCCAAAGATTCACTTACGCCTGTCCAAAGAAAAACGCAAGAAACAAGGGGTAATATTTTCTTCAAATCCATTGCCAAAATTTAACATTTTTCATACTGCTTATAATGCGACTTGTCGCTGTGACGGTTAAATAATTGCCATTGACGATTAAATATTTAATTGCAGCCACTATGGATGTTTTTAAGAAAAATGAACCCTTTTGTTCCAAGTGGTACTTTTAGTTTCGGTTTAAAAAATATACTGAATAAAAAAAAGTTTAAAAAAAATTTAACCCCTTTTTATCATATTGTATGTTTTGAATAATATTGAATGGGAGATATATTTATGAACATGGGAACTAAAAATTGGTTTGGCTTTGGTATGGCTACAGTTTCGCTAGCTTTGCTTGCGGGCTGTTCTGACTCGACTTCGCCCGTAAATGAATTCTACAATCAAATTCCAGATAGTATTCCCTCGATGGAAATACCTGGAGATTTGGCGAGTAGCGGAAGTATCGCGACAAATCCGAACGGAATCGCGACATCCAGCAATTCTGTAGAATCTACAGCAAACAGTTCCGGGAACATACCGACGAGTTCGCCAAACATACCGACGAGTTCGCCAAACATACCGGCCAGCAGCGCTGGAATCACATCTCAAAGCAGCAACAGCATCACCTCGCCCACTTCTTCGAGCAGCGCTTTGACGCCTGCCAGCAGTTCTTCGGACAACGTGGCACAGGTTATCGACAAACCATCTACAGATCGTCCCGTTATCACTTATGGGTCAAGTGGCGCAACAGTCGCGAACGGCGGAGCCTGTGTTACAATCGAAGGCGGTACCGTCAAGATTACTTGCGGTGGCGAATACGATTTTAGTGGTTCTTACAGCGGTAATGACGCCCAGATTCTCGTTGCATCGCCAAAGACGGATACGACAGTCTATCTGAACATGAAGGGTTTGACGCTCACCAATACGG
>Ga0247611_10004627_pt1 | contig 18903 bp, 10 predicted proteins | sample 177DNAGHGhighgp2_FD_192422 | JGI IMG/M metagenome (GOLD analysis project Ga0247611, IMG submission 192422) | Sheep rumen microbial communities from Palmerston North, Manawatu-Wanganui, New Zealand - 1770 DNA GHGhigh gp2 | ecosystem: Host-associated > Mammals > Digestive system > Stomach > Rumen... | reverse complement strand
ATCGTAGAGTGCTGTACTGCCTATGGCGGCACACGTCAGGATCCGAAAAAGCATTGGGAGACCATCCATGAGCATGGATTCGATTCAATCTTTGCCGTTGATATGATGGATGAGTTTGGTCAGATACGCATTCCTGTCAAGGACAAGAAGCATCTGAAGTATGATATTGTCGGCGAACATCTTGCCAACTACGATTTCATGATTAATCTTGCACATTTCAAAGGGCATGCCATGGGAGGATTCGGTGGTGTCCTGAAGAATGCGTCCATCGGTGTTGCTTCGACTGCCGGCAAAGCCTATATCCACTCAGCCGGTAAGACGGATGACTCCAAGTTGGCCTGGACCCCCGAGTATATCGCTGCCGGTAAGACGCAGGATGATTTCCTGGAGTCTATGGCTGCTGCCGCTCAAGCCGTACACAACTACTTTGGTGGAAACATCATCTATATTAACGTGATGAACAATATGTCGGTAGACTGCGATTGTGACGGTCATCCTGCCAAGCCCGAATTGCAGGATATGGGAATCATGGCAAGCCTCGATCCCGTAGCCGTTGACCAGGCCTGCCTTGACAAAGTCTTCAATTATGAAGGCAAACCCGGGGATGACAACAAACCACTTATCCAGCGTATCAACAGACAACATGGAACTTACATTACCGATTATGCAGAAAAAATAGGATTAGGTTCAAAGAAATACACATTAATAAACTTAGACAAATGAAGAAAGTTTTTCTGATGGTATTTGCCATATTGATGGTGAATACCCTTTCGCATGCAGCGGCATGGAAAGAGAAAGATATCCAGGAGGCGGATACTTCTTTCCTCCTTCATCCTTCATTAGATGATGTTGTGGTCACCGGTACACGCAATGCCGTGGATGTACGCTATCTGCCGATGACAGTAACGGTCATCGGACGGGAGAAGCTGACAGAACAGTATCAGCCCTCAGTGTTGCCGACGGTGATGCAGCAGGTGCCCGGACTCTTTGTTACAAGTCGTTCGATGATGGGGTACGGTGTATCGACGGGTGCTGCAGGAGGTATCAATCTCCGTGGAATAACAGGAGGAGCAGGACAACTGCTTGTATTGATTGATGGTCATCCGCAGTATAACGGCATCTATGGACACCCTATCTCGGACAGTTATCAGACAATGATGGCCGACCGTGTGGAAGTGCTGCGCGGTCCTGCTTCGGTGCTTTACGGAAGCAATGCCATGGGAGGCGTATTGAATATTGTGACGCGCTCCATGCACCATGACGGTATAAGGACGAGTATCAATCTGGGTGCAGGCAGCTATGGAACAGTTCAGACGGAGGCATCAAATCAGATTCGTAGCGGTAAGTTTTCGTCGACGGTATCTGCACAATACAATCGCACGGACAACCACCGTCCCCGTATGGGATTCGAACAGTATGGCGGCTATCTGAAGCTTGGTTACGATTTCACGGAGCACTGGAATGCCTACATCGATGCTGATGTCACACATTTCAACAGCAGCTATCCGGGAGCGGTCACCAATCCGCTCTATGATGCCGACCAGTGGATTACACGTGGTGTCGTCTCTGCTGCATTGGAGAATCATTTTAACCGCACGAGTGGTAGTCTGAGTGTCTATTCAAACTTCGGCCGTCATAAGATTGACGATGGAACGGCTAATCCTCAACAGCCCACAGCACGCTTTTTCCGTTCTAAGGATGCCCTGACAGGCGTCTCATGGTATCAGACAGCCCAGTTGTTTACCGGGAACCAGTTGACTGCAGGTGTTGACTATCAGCACATCTATGGCAATGCCTACTACACAGACAAGAAGACCGGCGCAGTGTTGGACACACCCAACAAGCAGAGCGGAAAGTCGTACCGTAATGAGATAGCAGGGTATGTAGATATCCGTCAGAACTTTCTTTCCTGGCTGACCGTCAATGCCGGAGTGCGTGTTGACCATCATTCCATTACCGGAACAGAGTTCATTCCACAGGCGGGCGTCGTTGTCCGTCCCTTCTCTACGGGAGAGATAAAGGCGATGGCAAGCAAGGGATTCCGTAATCCTACGATGCGCGAGATGTATCTTTATCCTCCCTCAAACGAAGAGCTGAAGCCTGAGCGCATGTGGAATTACGAATTGTCGTGGCGGCATCGTCTCTCCACTTTCCGATACGGCGTGAACCTCTATTATATAAAAGGTGACAACATGATTCAGACAGTCAACCGCAAGAACGTGAATACAGGGGAGATAGAAAACTATGGAGCAGAGCTGGAGGCCGACTGGCAGATAGACAAGCACTGGTCGGTCAATACCAACCATTCGCTGCTCCACATGAAGAATCCCGTTATCGCCGCTCCCACCTACAAAGGATTCCTGGGTGCCGACTATCGCTACCAGCGATGGGTGGTGAATGCCGGACTGCAATATATCAATGGTCTTTATACGGCAGTCGGTGATGCGGAGCAGAAGGAGAACTTCTGTCTGTTGAATCTCTCCGTCAGCTACGGCCTGACAAAAGGAATCCGCCTGTGGGCACGAGGCGAGAACTTGCTGGCACAAAGTTATGAAATCAATCTGGGGTATCCCATGCCTCGTGCTACGTTCATGGGTGGAGTAAACATTAATTTCTGAAAAACAAAATGGGAAAAAAGATTATAGCCTTCAGCATGCTTTTCTGCCTGTCATTGACAGCCTTTGCACAAAAGCGTATAGAACTCACAAGTAATGTTGCCTATCGTGAAGGCACAAGCAAGTCATGGGTACTCGACATTGCCAACCCGCTGGACGCTGACCAAGGCAGTCTGCGTCCAGCCATCGTCATCATCCATGGGGGAGGATGGAGTGCCGGCTCGAAGACAGATCTCGTTTATCGTAATCTGCTTATCGACTATGCGCTGCAAGGATATGTGACGCTTTCTGTGGAATACAGGTTTAATCAGGAAGCTCCGTTCCCTGCCTGTATTCAAGACGTGAAGTGTGCCATCAGATGGCTGAAAGCCCATGCAGAGGAATTGAGAGTTGACCCCGAGCGAATTGGTGTCTATGGCCACTCTGCCGGAGCGCACTTGGCAATGATGCTTGCCTGTTCATATAAGAACAGGGAACTCGAAGGTGACGGTCCCTGGAAGGAGTATAGCAGTCAGGTCACTTGCGTGGCTGCGGGCTCTCCTCCCACACAGATTGGTCGTCCTGGCAGCAGCTGGTCACTGCATCCGGAGTGGTGGCCCATCGGGTACTTCACGTCAAGTGCCTCACCCATGCTGTTGCTACAGGGATATGAAGACCCCATCGTGAAAGATTCTCTCACCGATGACTATGTGAAAAAGATGCTTAAGGCTGGTGGCAATGTACAATATATTAAGGTACACGGGAATCATGACATTGCTTATTCAAGTATGCTGGAAGTCACTCGTCCGGCGATGGATGCCTTTTTTGCGCGTCATCTGAAGAATAATAATCCTGCCGTTACCTTGAATCAGTTGAAGGTCATTGATGGCGGCGGTAGCGGTCCGTCCAAATCTGTTGCCGTAGAAGAATTGTCTCTGCCGGGTTATGTGGTCTATCGTCCTGCAAACCTGGAGCAGGCAGTGGGCAGAGGACGCAGGCTTCCGGTGCTGGTCTTCGCTAATGGTGGCTGTAATGATACATCCATCGTTCATGAGCGTCTGCTGAACGAAGTCGCATCATGGGGCTATATCGTCATAGCAGTAGGATCTATGCAGTGGGATATTAAGGACCGTAAGATAAACCATACCCCAGAAGGCAAGCTACTTACTGAAGCCATCGATTGGATTGTAGGCGAAAACAGCTCACCTGAGAGTGCCTACTATCAGAAAGTTGATGTTGAAAAGATTGCTTTGGGAGGACAGTCGTGTGGCGGTGCTCAGTTACTTACCGTAGCTAACGACCCCAGAGTCAGCACCTATTTGATGTTCAATTCCGGTATGGGTAACATCCAGATGGCTGGAGCCAATAAGAATTCTCTCAAGAACTTTAGGGGTCCTGTGCTCTATATCATCGGCGACATTGACGATATTGCCTATACCAATGCTGTCAAGGACTATCATTTGATAAAGCATGTCCCCGTCGCATTTGCTAATCTGGCTCATAGCGGGCATGGCGGCACGTTTGCAGAGGAATTTGGCGGTTCGTTCGCAAAGTTGGCTATTAGCTGGCTTGACTGGCAATTAAAAGGGAAGTCGGCAAACAGTTCAATCTTTCGTCAATTGAAGCTTGCCGACTTCCCGGGTTGGACAATAGAAAGTAAGAACTTTAAATAAGTTCAGTTATTTCCAGATGCTTTTGAGTGTGCGTACCTTCTTGGTGTTGTTCGCTCCATTTACAGTTACTTTGTTGTAGATGCTTTGCGGGAACACCAGGTTGGTCATCGCCATCGTGCCGTCAGCGGTGAAGATTTCCACCGACGACTGATCGACGAAGATGTCGAGAGTGACAGTGTTTCCTGTCGTGTTCAGCGGTGCCCGCATGCTAGGTATGGAGAACGTGCCGTTGAAGCGTGTGTTTCCTGATACAGACGTACGGTGAGCAACCAATAAACGATCACTGGTATGGATCTCAAAAGAGAACTGCTCATCATTGCCGTTGCTCAATGTTACCGTGCTGTTCTTGTCGAGGTCGATAGTGAGACGCAACTGGTAGGCATCGGGAGCATTGATTGCACCGTCGATGTCTTGCCATGGACCGGCAATATTATCAATCTCCTTCACCACGGTAGAGCACAACAGCGGCTTGCCGTCGAATTGTGTGAGCTTCAGCTCGCGGGGCAGGGTCATGGCTGAACGCCAGGGCGAGCAGGGTACGTCACCGCAGTATGACCAGTTGTTCATCCATCCAATCATGATTCGTCTGTCACCTGTGTTGCTCCAAGTGACACCGGCGTAGTTGTCCATGCCATAGTCGAGCCACAAGGGGTATTCTCGTTCATCAGCTGTGAATGTAGTACCGTCGAACTGACCAGTAAAGTACATCATGCCTGAACCCCAGAACGGACCGCCGGGGTTGACACTGACGAGCAGCACCCACTTGTCACCCATTTGTATGAGGTCGGGACATTCCCACTGCAGGCTGGGGCGGCCTTTCAGTTCAGTGTAGAACGTGCTCAGGTGCTGCCATGACTTCAGGTCGGTGCTTCCATAGAACTCAATTCCCATCTTCCAGCCTTTGGCAAGTGCCATGATCCATTTCTTGCTTGCTTCGTGCCAGAATACCTTCGGGTCACGCAGGTTGTCGTCGTTGTTCTTGATGACGGGGTTGTTTGTGTAGGTCGTGAAGTTTTTGGCTCCGTCCGTGCTGTAGGCGATGCTCTGCTGCTGCTTGCCAGCCACGTCGCCCGTTTCGCCCGCTGAGGTGTAGAGGGCTACCATCGCATTGGCACCGAAGCCAGAGGTGTTGTTCTTGTCAATGACGCATGAGCCACTGAAGATGGCACCCAGCGCATCACGTGTAAGAGCCACAGGCTGCTCCTTCCAGTGCATGAGGTCGGTAGAGGTGGCATGTCCCCATGACATGTTACCCCATACGTTGCCCTGCGGGTTGTATTGGTAGAAGAGGTGGTATGTCCCATCTACAAAGACCATGCCGTTCGGGTCGTTTATCCAGTTCTTGGCAGGAGTATAGTGAATCTGCGGACGGTACTGCTCATCATAGCCACTCTGTGCTGCCGGCTCATCGGGCTTGGTAGGCTGCTCTTCCTTCGGATCGTCAATAAGTGGATTGTAGTCTTTTTTATATTCGTCTTTCGAACAACCAACCAGCACCAAGGCAGCCATCATCATTGAAGCAATAATAGTTAGTCTCTTCATTCTTGTTTTGTTATAATCATTGTTGAATTTGGTAAAAGAGAAAAAGTAGCTGCCCATCATAGGGCAGCTACCTGAACTACAAATAAACAACTTTACCTTGTCTTGAGGTATTCCAGAGAGTTCTTTGCCAGTTTGAGCACATTGTCCTGATAGATGTTATTCTTTGGATATGCACTCTTATCCGGTGTTCCGTCTTCGTTCTTCATAGAGAATTCGCATCCACCGTTACCGATACACAGGATGGTGCCCTTGAATTCGGTGTTGCCTTGCTGAGCTTCCCACACGTTCAACTGGCTTACCCAGTCAATCTGGCTGTCCCATGTGCCGAGCGGATAGATACCGTAGACCTGTGTGATTTGAGCATAGCATGCTTCCTCCTGGTTGCCTATGCCTGTGTACAGGCTGGGCAGGTTGAAGAACAGACAGTTGTGGTCTTCAGTCCATCCTGGTCCCTTGAAGGCAATGAGTTTCGTGCGGTCTGTCGACTCTACTTCCAGTCCCTTGAAGATAGGATGTGTAGAATGGTCTTTCGAGAAGCGTGAGCCTGGGTTGAGCTGTACAGCCATCTTCCATACATCTCTGTTGATGCCGCCAAATCCTGTGCCTATGGCACGGTCGTTGTTCTTCAAGTCATCGAGGTTGAGCCTTCCGAGGTGTCCGACATAAGTAGTGGCGTGGCTCCAGAGGAGGATGCTACCGCCATCTTTGTACCAGTCGCGGATGAATGGAGTAGCGTTCTGCACTACTTCTGGGATTGCAAACACCTGATCTTCACCCACACCTTCGAGGTCGCGCAGCCAGAAGAGCACGCGGAACGGCTCAATGTCTGCAACCGACTTGATATTTCCGAAGTAAACATACTGAGCTGTTGGATATTGCTCGTGGAGCCATAGCCATGCTGATGCCTCGTCGTCGTCACCTTTCTCAACCAGCTCTTCGGGAGTAGCATAGACGCTGAGGAATCCGATGGCGGTCTTTCCGATGCGAAGTGAAGAGCGTGTAGCCAGAGACGTTCCTTTATCGTTCTTTGCAACGATTGTCACTTCCCAAGTGTCTCCCGTCTGCACATTAGGGATGGTATAGCTTGTTGCTGATCCGGCAAGCGTCTCGTTGATGGTCTGCTTCCCGTTTGTGGCAGTGAAGAGAATGTTTTGGGCATCTGCTGCGCGGTTCCATTCTACCAGTGCGTCATATCCTCCAGCCTTGTCGACTTGAGACATCTGCACGCCGCTGATGCTCGTAGCTCCCTCACGAGTGTACTTCTTTACCACTCCAGGAGAGAAGTTTGAACCGTCGGTGAGCTTGAAAACATATTCGAAGGGTACATTGGTGGGCACATCTCTCTGAGTGTAAGAAGTGCCTGAAACGATCTCACTTGACGAGAGGGTACCATTGCGGTAGATGACCACCTGCATCCTCTGGTCGCCTGCCAGTGCAGGCCATGAGAGGACATAGTTGTCGCCAGACAGCTGGCCGGTGATTTGAGAGACATCGGGAGCTTTGAGCTTTAGACCCTCACGCTCAATGTCTTTGTCCTGACAGGAAATGAAGAGCGATGAATTCAGTGCGATGAAAGCTGTGCATAGCAGAGTCATCATCATTTTCATGCTTCGATATTGTGTCTGTTTCATAATTATATCTTTTTTTTGATTACATCATTACTGTTCTTCAGAAATTAGTATCCCTTGTTCTGAGTGTAAAGACCGGGCACATAGAAGAGCTGTATGTAAGGCAAGGGGAAGTATTCGTTTTTCCCAGCAGTGAAGTGAGCGTCCTTGTAGTACTGAGCGTATGTCTGTCCATCGTAGCTCACGTCCTTCTCTTTCTCGAAGAACTTGTTAAGTGTCTGAGAAGCGATGCCCCAGCGGCGCAGGTCGAAGTAACGTCCGCACTCCATGGCAAGCTCCAGACGGCGCTCCCACTGCAGGCACTTACGAGCCTGTTCCTTCGATGAGAAGTATGAGGAGGGATAAAGGGCAATCTCGCACTGGTCAGCAGCGTAGGAAATGTGCTTGGCAACACTATTCTTGGCACGCTGACGGATGTCGTTGATAATCTGGCGGGCTTCCTCCAGCTTACCTGTCTCGATGAGAGCCTCGGCACGCATCAGCATCACGTCGGTGTAGCGAATCACGTAGTCGTTCATGGCAAATGCCTGCCAGGGGTTGTCGAAGGTTTCACCGTGGCTGCGCTGCGGCACCTCCTTCATAGAAGCATAGTAACCATAGGTGTTAGGTGTACGTGAGTTGTCCTTGGTCATCATCTCCACTCTCTCGCCATTGGCATTTACGAATGAAGTCTCGTACTTGTAGGGGAAGGAAGGCATGCCGACGGTGTGGAAGAGGCGCGGATCCCACTTCTGAGCAGTAGGAACGCCGTTGGTAGGATAACTCGTCACATTGTTGTAGTCGTCGAACATTGGCAGACCGTCCTTCGTCTTGAAGGCGTTCACCAGGTTCTGTGTGGGCTTGTGGAAGTCCCATCCGCACGACCAGATACCCCAGCATCCGTTCAGCATGTTCGACCAGTTGCCACGTCCGTAGAGGGTGTTGTCATCCTGATAGTCGGAGTGTTGTACGGCAAAGACGCTTTCCTTAGAGTTCTTATATTCCGGCAGGAAGATGTCTCCAAAGTCTTCCAGATAGCCGTAAGCTGGATTAGCCTTCACCACATCGGTGTATTTCACCACTTCCTGCATGTACTGCTGGTTGATGTGAGAGACGCCAGTGTTAGCCTCGTATCCGTCGCCCCATGCCATAGTCAGATAGCACTTAGCCAGATAAGCTGCAGCAGCAGTCTTGTTGGCACGACCACCTTGTGGCTGAACAGTAGGAAGTACATCGTAGGCAAACTTGAAGTCATCGATGATTTTCTGCATCAGCTCTTCATGGCTGAAGGCGTTGTTAGGAGTCTGCTCCTCAGTATGGTTCTTATATACCTCTTCGTCAACCCAGGGTACCTGATACCACAGCTGGACGAGCTTGAAGTAGAAGTGTGCACGGAGGAAGCGGACCTCACCCTCACGAATCTTCGTTGTCTCAGCACCCAGCTTGCTCTCGCCATATTCGGCCAGCGATACAAGGGCGCGGTTGCAACGTGAGATGCTGCAATAGAAGTGATACCACAACTCATCCATGTGGTCGGGTGTAGATGCAGTCAGTGTAGACCAAACCTCCACGGGGTGGTAGTTGGTATCGGTAGTACCTGAGCCGCCCTTCATGGCATCGTCACTGCTGACGTCGCCGTAAGGCCAGAGATTGAAAGGATAGGTGTACCAGTCGTCACCCAGTTTAGCGTAAGCCGATGTTACCATTTCATCGGGCTGACTCATTGCCAGGTCTTCACTAATGACACCTTGAGGCTCGACATCAATGAAGTCGTTGCAGCTTGTGAATGCCACATTAACCATGCAACACACAAACCCCACAGCTGCTATATTCTTGATATATTTGGTAATCATAATTATTTATTTTCAATTTTCAATTATCCATTTAATTTCGTCACGATAGTGCCAGACGTGCTGGCTTTCGCTGTTTTGAAAAGTTCAATTAGAATGAAGCCTGTAGTCCGAATGAGAATGAAGTGCTGTTAGGATAAGCCCATCTTGGGTTCTCAGGATCAGAGCAAGTGAGGTTGCTACTCTTCAGAGTCAGCAGGTTGTGACCGGAGATGTAGAATCGCAGGCTGCTCATATTAAACTTCTTCGTGATAGCACCGGGGAGAGTGTAACCGATCTGTACCTGACGCAGTTTAGCGTAAGAACCATTCTCAACGAAGTAGGTTGAAGCTCTTCCTTCATTACCCGTATTGTTCGTGGTCAGAGCAGGAATTGATGAACCTGTGTTAGCAGTAGTCCAAGCACCGAGCATGCGGTTTCCTTTGTTTGAACCGGCATCCGTGATGCTATAGAAGTCTGTCTGGAACTTCTGGTCGTTGTACACATCCTGTCCGGCAACGCCCTGCCAGAACATTGAGAAGTCGAAGTCTTTGTATCCGAGTTCAAAATTCAGACCCCAAGAGAAGTTGGGAACTGGACTGAAGATCCAAGTCTGGTCAAGTTCGTTGATGACACCGTTACCGTCGAGGTCAGCATACTTCAGACCACCCACACGGGCATTCTCCTGACCGCTTGCCAGTACTTCTTCACGACTCTGGTAGAGTCCGTCAACCACGTATCCGACGATACTTCCATAAGGACGCTTCGACTGTACGAGGTTCTCCTTGGCAGTGTGTACGTATGAACCTGTTGTCGTCTCAGGCAGATAAGTTACCTTACTGCGATAGAAGTCGAGGTTTCCGTTGATGTTGTAGCGCAGGCCGTAAGCGGTAGTGTGGCGATAGCCCAAAGCAAATTCCATACCCCAGTTCTGGAGACTCGGACCATTGAGCCATGAAGCACCACCTTCACCCATAGAACCCAGATAAGCAGGATTGATGAGCATGTCTTTCACCTTTTTAATATATGCATCGACAGTACCGTATATTTCACTTCCGAAGAGCGTGTAGTCAAGACCGACGTTATACTGTATTGTTGTTTCCCACTTCAAGTTGTTGTTCTGTGACTGTGTTGCTCTGAATCCAGAGGGGAATATGCCAGAACCTGCCAGTGCAAGGTCGTAGGCTGTTGACTCGTTGCGACCTCCACCGTATGTAGCGGCATAGAGTCCGTAGCGGGCATAGTTGGAGATTGCCTGGTTACCAGTCTCACCCCATGATGCACGAATCTTCAAGTCGTCAATCCAAGACTGGTTGAGGTTCTGTGAGATACGATAACCTAATGTCACAGCGGGGAATGTACCGTAGCGGTTGTTTTCTCCGAATCGGCTGGAACCGTCACGACGGATGGTGAATGAAGCCAGCAGCAGGTCTTTCCAGTTATAGTCAATCTTACCGAACAGAGATACAAGGTGGTAGCCTTCCTCGATACCGGTAGCACGCTGAGTACCTGTTGAAGCATTCGGCCACATGTACTTATAGTTTTCCAGTGCGTACATCTGTGCATAAGAAGAGAAGTCGTCACGTGTCTGACTATGAAGCTCCAGACCGGCGAGGATGTTGAATGTGTGTTCAGCAGCCAGTGTGAAGTTATAGGTGGCGGTGTTAGACCAAGTCCATTTCATGTCGTTAGCCTGAGAGACTGTAGCAGCAGGAGTGGAGTTGTTCACCACGTCAGAGTGCCATGTGTAAGTTACCGAATGGATGAATCCGGCATCGTAGTCGATACCAAAGTTCGAACGAAGCAGCAGACCCTTGAGAGGAGTGATGTTGACGTATGCATTACCGAAGATACGCCAGATCTTCAGACGGTTGTCACGGTTGTGATAAAGCTCACGCAAGGGGTTCTGACGGTCGCTCATACCACCGACAGGACCAGAGAATGTTACTCCGTCTTCCTCATAGACAGGAACGGTTGGAGCCATCTTCAGGGCGTTCTCCAGCGGCTGGCAGTCCACCTGGTTAGAATAGGTGATGGTTGCGTTCTCACCGATGGTCACAAGCTTGTTCACCTTGTAGCTGGTGTTGATACGTCCGGAAATACTCTCGAAGTCGGTGTATTTCAAGATACCGTTGTTCTTCTTATAACCGAATGATACCAAAGCAGATGTCTTCTCTGTTGCATTCGAGATAGAGAGGTCGTAGTTCTGCATGAAACCTGTGCGGGAAATCTGGTCCAGCCAGTCGGTGTCAGAGAATCGCATGGTACGCTTAGAGTTGATGTACCCCTCATATAAACCGTTGACGGTGAAGTTACGCATTTCGCCAGTGGCAGGGTCGTAGGCTTTGACAGGTGTTCCTTTTTCAGCATAGAGTGTCAATCCGTAGTTGTTGGCATACTGCTCAGGATCGAGACCGTCGTTCATGGCAGCCTGTGCCATAGAGGTTGCATATTCGGCAGTGTTAGCCAACTTCATCATGGTCTGAGAGTTGTAGAACTGAGCGGTCAGGTTAGCAGAGAAGTCAACCTTCACCTTGTCGCCCTTCTTACCACTTCTGGTTGTGATGATGATGACACCGTTTGCAGCACGAGAACCGTAGATTGAAGCAGAGGCAGCGTCTTTCAATACCTGCATTGACTCAATATCGTTCATGTTCAACGTGTTCAGGTTGGTTGTCGTGGGCACTCCGTCGATGATGAAGAGCGGATCCTGTGATGAATTGAACGAACCGATACCACGGATACGGACAGTACCGGCACCTACAGGTGAACCGTCGTGGGTGATGGTCATGCCTGGCACCTTACCTTGTAATGCGCGCATAGGGTCAGTATCCGATGATGTCTTCAGCTCATCGGTCTTCACCACTGCCACTGATCCTGTGAGGTCAGCTTTACGCTGGGTTTGATAACCCGTTACCACCACTTCGGCCAGTTCCGATGCATTTTCCTTCAGCTCTACTTTCATGCCGGGTGTAGCAGGCACCTCGACATTGTCATAGCCGATGTATGAGATGACGAGTGTCTGATTCACTCCCACCTTCAACTTGAAGTTTCCGTCGATGTCGGTCACCGTACCATTCGACGTTCCCTTCTCCTTCACTGTGGCACCGATGACTCCTTCTCCGGTCTCATCGATCACAGTACCAGTGATTTCTGTTTGCGCGTAAATGGAAGTACACGCAAAGATGAGCAAAAAGCTCAGCAAAAATCTCTTTACTTTTTCCATTTGATTTAACGTTTTGGTTAGTACTAAATATATTATGTCGCAAAAATACGAACTTATCTTTCTTATAGCTAAAACAAATCGTTCTCTGACTTGAAAAAATGATTCATGAAACAATTTTCCAAGAAAAAGTCCAATTTTTTATATTTTATAGCAACATGATAGCTGATGAAAACCTGACTTGAAGGCAATTTCTGCCTTAGCATTCCCTTCGTGAAGATGCTGGGTTGTCAGAATAGTCACGACAATAACGGTGATAAACGGTCTTGTCTTCATGGTTATTAATGGTATGGTTGCAAATATAAGAAAAACAACAAAACCAAACAAGTGTATTGTCTTTTTTTTTATGTAGCATGAAATATTTTTTATGATAGTGCTGGTGTTTGAAAAACAAAATGGCGCATGGGGTTAATCATTGTTAATCGGCATAAATAACAGGAAATCTTCTGTAAATTTGCAGAATAATACCGTTGAATGAATGATTAATGGCTCCACCATTATGGAAATTGGGCAGATAATCTAATAGATATTGAAAGGAAGAAAGCTGTGAATAAAAGACGTTTTTTAAAGATTTTCTCTTCAACCGTCATACTCTTGCTCATGCTGGCATGTGTGGTGACGATACTGCTCAATTCCCGGTATGTGCAGAACCGGGTGCTTGCGCTTGTGACAGAGTTACTGTCGGAAAAGTTGAAGACAGAGGTGGCGGTTGATGGTGTGAATATCAATCTCTTCGATCAGCGTATCCAGTTCCTGGGTGTGGAGGTCGAAGACTTGCAGCATCGCAAGATGCTACAGGTGAAGTCTTTGTCTGCAGCAGTCAGCTTGTCTGACCTCTTACATCACAAGGTGAGCATCTCGAACGCAAGGGTCAATGGCTTGCGTGCTGAGATACATAAGGAGAATCCCGACTCGGCGGCTAATTACCAGTTTATCATTGATGCCATCCAGAAAGAAAGTAAAGGGAAGAAGCATAAAGATAAAAAGCCTTCAGCCTTCACGGCAGATGTCAGTCGTATCACCCTTCAGAACTTCAACGTGCGATACAACGACCAGGAGATTGGATTCCAGAAGTTGCTTTATTACACCAAGGATACCTTGAAACTGATTGACATCGACAGCCTGCGGTATAATAATGATATAAGAAATGTAAAGAAGAGGGTGAAGAAAAAGAAGAGAGGTGATTTCTATGCGCCTCATTTAGACGTTGCCGCCAATGTAAGGCTGACGGTAAATCATTTCAGTCCCGACTCGGTGAGCGCCACTCTTACCTCTTTTGAAGGAATTGACCGTAATTCAGGACTTGAAGCTTCGAAGTTAAGTTGCAGAATCGCCGCCAACAAGCAGCAGGTGCATCTGAGCAACGTGACACTCGTCGCGAATAGTACAACGCTGTCTTTTGCCCATGGCATCGTGCATTTGCCGAATAAGGAAACCGGGCAGCAACTCACTTATTCTACGTCCACCATCTATGGCTTGGCTGTGCTTGCCGACATTGCCCGTCCTTTTGCCCCTGTCCTGAGCAAGTTCACAATGCCTCTTTTCCTGAGTGTTCAGCTGGAAGGTAATGCCGACGGGATGAACTTCAGGAATGTCAATGTCTTCACTCATGACAAGGAACTGAAGATTCTTGCCTATGGGTATATTCATAATATGAAGAACAAGAAGACGCTGGTTGTCCATTTCCGCGTGTCGAAGATGCAGACCGACGGTTATGAGGTACAGACCATCATCAACCAGTTCCCCGTGAAGAAGTTCATGATGAAGCAACTTGTCGCTTTGGGAAACATCACTTATAAGGGTGCTTTTGATATTCCCTGGAGAAAAGAGAAGTTCTGGGGAAGACTGGGCACCGAGGCCGGTCACATGGATTTCAATTTTGGACTTGATGAGAATGTCAAGTTACTCACAGGAGTTGTCAGCACCGATTCATTCCGTCTGGGTAAGGTGATTGATAAGGAGGAAATCAAGAAGGTGGCATGTAAGGCCAACTTCAAGTTCGATTACTCTAAAGTGCGGACCGCCAGAATGAGACAGTTGAAAGGTGGAAAGCTGCCCATCGGTGAGGTGAAGGCTACCGTCAACGAGGCTGTTTATGATGAATTGAAGTTGAAAGACATCCAGGTAGACATTAAAAGCGATGGTGCTGAGGCACAAGGGAGCGTGCAGAGACCGGGATCTTTCTTTGATGTCTATTGCAACTTCTCGTTTACGAATACAGACATGATGAAGGCTATGAAGATCAAGCCGGGCCTGCGTCTGCATAAGAAGGACGAGAAAGAGAAAAAGGATGACTCAACGGAAAAGAACGATGATAAAAAGAAAGATGAGAAGAGAAAACAAACGATGAAATGGGTAAATTTAGTTCATGGTTCAAAAAAATAATCTCAAGAGAATAGTTTTTCACAATTTATTGTTAATTTTGTCGCCTTAGTCAGGATATAATTTATTAAGCAATTAAGGCATTGTATGAAAAAGATTTTTACGCTCTTTGGAATGATTCTGTGCACGCTGGCTGCTTTGGCAAATGAGTACACCGACAAACTGACGGTGACTGTCAACGGCGATGCAATGGAACAACAGGCAACAATTTCAATTACACAGAACGAAGACGGGAAATATACCCTTTCCCTGAATAACTTCTGTCTGGAACAAGTAGAGGATGATGGTACGGTACTTCGAATGGGAGTGGGAAACATTGTGTTGGCCGACCGTGAAGGTACGACGGTCAATGGCATTACGTCTATTACCTATAACGATGATCTGATCATCACTGATGGCGACGATCCGGAAATTCCTTTTTGGATAGGTTCGGCACTTGGTCCTGTGCCTATCGAGATGGAGGCTCGTTTCAACGACACACAGCTTTATTGCGAGATACATATCAATCTGATGGACCTGCTTGGTCAGTTGATTGACGTGGTCTTCGGTGCCGAACCGGAAGCTGTAGTGGAAGAGGCTATCACGGCTCCCACGATTTCTCTAAAGGAGGGTGTGCGCAACATGGTGACCATCGGTGTCGGGACGACATCACTGGAAAACGGGTCCGTTACCACCTATTTTACGATTGATGGTACTGACCCCTCTGTCGAGAATGGTACAGCTATCACCGAAGATACAGATGTTGCACTCTCGGAAGATTGTACAGTGAAGGCTGTCACCGTCAGTTCTTCCGGCAAGCAGAGCGAAGTGGTAGCGTTCGACTTCACGTATGAGGTGGAGAGTGGTATTAGCCAGATGACGGATGCGGCAGTGTCGCGAAAGGCACGCCAGACCTTCGACCTGCTCGGGCGTAAGGTGGCAGGGGACTCACGTCATTCCCTTTACATCGTCAATGGCAGGAAAATGGTGATTCACTAATTAATAATATAAGGTATATAGATTTTAAATAAGATGAAAAAGAGTTTTAGAATAGCCCTTGCAGCATTGGTGTGCCTGTCTCCTATGGGAATGCAGGCTCAGAGCGTGGATTTCTCACAATATGAAGAAACTCAGATTATCAATTCCGACTTTGAGGATTGGAGTGGTAAAGATTTCAAAAATGTGCCCGTAGGCTGGCACAGCTTTGAGTCGGTAGGTGGAAATTATGCTTTTGCAGCTAATTCCACTGAACATACAAGTAAGAATACGGAAGGTTTACATGATGGTACCATCGGAAAGTCTTGTTTGAAACTGATGCCTCGCAATGTATATAATGTAATAGCCAATGGTACGATAACAACAGGAAGAATGAATGCTGGAGCATTGTTCGCTACAAGTACGAAGAACCATGCTTGGATGGATATTTCCAATACAGATACCAGTAATGGTTCGCCTTTTTATGCCTTGTTGTCGGAAAGACCTGTTGCTCTTTCGGTTTGGGTGAAGTTCACGCAAGGAACAGCCCAGTCCAACCATCCCTACGCAACGGTGAGTGCGGCAATTACCAATGGAAAGCGTTACCAGGAGCCTACAGCTAATAATGACAGTTCTGTTGTAATCGGGTATGCAAAGAACAATACGATTAGTACCAATGGCGGACAATGGCAGCATCTGTATGTGCCTTTCCGTTATGATTCCGGTAATTTCAATAAGACCGATGAGCCTAAGGCTATCATGGTGACCTTCTCTACCAATGCCGACCCGGGACAGGGCTCTGAAGGCGACGTGCTCCTCATCGATGACCTCGAACTCATCTACACGCAGACGGTAACAATCCCCGACTGCGGTTATGCTACCCTTACAAACGTATCAATGAAGAATCACAAAGTGGTGATTCCCGAAGGCATAACAGCTTACACACTGGAGGCAAATGCCGATGGAGAGCTTTTAGTCAAGGACACTTACAAGGCTGGACAGGTGCTGCCCTTCAATGCAGCGGTACTGTTGGAGGGTGCTCCCGGTACTTACGACTTCCAGACCACCCTTTACGATAAGGAGGAGTCTGTAGTGGCAGAAGGTGATTTCTGTCTCGTCAAGGGCAATGAGTTTAACAATCCTGTCGCTGGATATAAATACTACCATCTGTCTCAGCAGAACAACATCTTAGGATTCTATCCCACTTCCAACGGACAGAAGATAAAGGACTGGGAGGCTCTGCTTCGCGTGAAAGAAAGCGTAGCTGCAAAAGACTATCAGAATGTCCTTTACAAACCGGAACTTGCAGGAGATGTCAATTGCGACGGGAACTTGAACATTGCTGATGTCACAACAATCGTCAACAGACTGCTGGGCAAAGAGAATAATAAGAGTTTCTTTATCCCTAATGCCGATATTAACAATGATAACACCATTAACATTTCTGATGTCAGCGAACTGGTGAAAATTCTCCTGAACAATTAAGCTTGGAATTATTATCTAATCTTATAACTAAACTGTATTTAAAAAACTGTTATGAACAAGTTCATCACTGTCACTAACCCGACTTTGCGTCGGTTGTCTGCAGCCTTTCTTGCATTGGCTGCTGTCACAGCCATTGAGGCAGCAACGATCACGGTTACGGTAAAAGACATCCGCTATCAGACCGTGACGGGCTTCGGAGCAGCCGCATGTGACGGGGCAATGTGTCCCTTCGGCACCGACACACAGCCTGTCAGGTTGCTCTACGGACCTGCGTCAAAGATCGGGTTGAACATCATGCGCATGGAAATCTCGCCCAACTTCAAAGGTGACATTTCTTTTGCCGATGTCGGATGGGATACTCCCTACGACTGGAAAGGCTCACTGCCATGTGCCAAGGAAGCTAAGAAGCGGGGAGCCATCGTCTTCGGAACACCTTGGTCGCCACCAGGAGAATACAAAACCAACGGGACGGCGCAGGGCGGAAACAGCGAGAGCCAAGGCTACAAGCGCGGAGAACTGCGTAAAGACTGTTACGACAAGTTCTTTCCCTGGCTGAACACTTTCCTGGACTACATGAAGAAGAATGGTGTGGATGTCGATGCCGTGTCGATTCAAAACGAGCCCGACTGGTGGGTGAACTACTCTGGATGCCTCTACTCGCCAGAACAGCAGCTCGACCTCGTGAAAAACCATGCCGATGCGCTCGACAGAGAGACTTACGGAGTGCGACTCATCAGCGCCGAGCCGTTGGGATTCGACCCTAAATACTCCAACATGCTGCTGAACGACCCTCAGGCACGTAAGCACATCGACATCATTGCCGGACACCTCTACGGACATCCGCCACTTGTCAACATGAAAAATGCTGCCGTGCTGGCTGCAAAGTATGGCAAGGAAGTGTGGATGACGGAACATTCCGTGTCTGACAATCTCAACCGTCTGCCCGACTGGCACGAACAGCTGATCTTTGCCGAAGAGCTGAACGAGTGCATGCTCGCAGGCTGCACGGGTTACATCTACTGGTACATGCGTGCCCACTGGGCTTTCGTGGGAACGGGTGAGACAAAGTATAATCCTGGCAATGCCAAGAACACGCTGCTGCCCAGGGCTTATGTCATGTCGCACTTCTCCAAGCACGTCACCGGTTCGACACGCCTCGAAACATTGTCCAGCGTAGCCACTGGCACCAACAGTGCCTTCGAGACATCGGCTTACATCAAAGGCGACTCGCTCATCGTCATGGCAATAGACACCACGAAGAATGCACTCGACCTGAAGCTGCAACTGCCCTTCAAGGTGAAAAGCGGGACACACCTGCTGTCAACAGCCAATGATAACCTCTGTCAGGAACTGCCCATCGAAATCAATGAGCCGGTTGACGGACTTACCGTCGATCTGCCTGCACGCAGCCTGAACACCTACATCTTCATCATTGACAAGGGTAGCACGGCCATCAAAGAGGTGCAGCGCGAGAAAGATGCTGTCACCAGCGTCTATTATGACCTGCACGGCAGGAGAATCGACAATCCTCACGGCATTTGCATCGAACGGTTTGCCGATGGAACTTCCAGAAAAGTCATCGTAGAGTGACGGATGTCGGCAGGGGAGAGCCCC
>Ga0247611_10004626_pt1 | contig 18909 bp, 15 predicted proteins | sample 177DNAGHGhighgp2_FD_192422 | JGI IMG/M metagenome (GOLD analysis project Ga0247611, IMG submission 192422) | Sheep rumen microbial communities from Palmerston North, Manawatu-Wanganui, New Zealand - 1770 DNA GHGhigh gp2 | ecosystem: Host-associated > Mammals > Digestive system > Stomach > Rumen... | reverse complement strand
TATAATATATTATTTAAAATAAATATCTAATATATCTTTAACTTTTTTATCTGAACCATACGCAATTTCATTATCATCTATATCTTTATAAATATCTTGCATATACTTAAAGTCATAATGAAATTTTAAATCTAATTCTAATTTGTTTAAATAATTATTCATGAATTCTATTACTTTATTTTTAAATAATGTAGCAATTAATGATATTTCATTATCAAATCTATATATAACATTATAAAAATAAATATTTTTTATATTAATTAATAATTTCCTGTTTTTATAAATATATTGAGATATACCAAATATATGTGCAACTTCTTGCTTAATATCAAACCAGTCCTGATTATCATCAGCGTATAATTCTACATATGAAATCATTTCTTCTACAAATATAGGAAATAATCCTACTAATGAATAATTATTATTAAATCTATATAATAAATCACTTTTTAGATATATTCCCCTTTGGCTTTTAGCATAACCTCTCTCCTTATAATAAGCATCTGGAATAATATTAATTTTATTATTTACAGTTTCTGTAAATTTAGATTCTATAAAATAAATATCATCATTCTTTACATAATATAAATCCATATTAGATCCTTTTAACTTATGATCAGATGATGATCTCATAGCTGGTAAATGAAATTCAAATTCAATATTCTCTACATCATCGTGATTAGCCATCCATGAAAACAATTCAAAGCAAAGTCTTGATGATGAATAAACATTAAAGAATTTAGATATTAATTCATTCCCATCTCCCTCTAAATATTGATATATAAATCTTTTAACTTTAAATCTTTTAATATAAGATTTAGATAACCTTTTATAATAATTAACCTTTTCTTCATCTGATATATATTTATCACTATTATTAATTTTAATTAAATATTTTTTTAATTCTTCTTGTTTTTTCAATAGTATCACCTCTGAACTAATAATACTATAATATATGAGTAAAAAAATGGACAAAAATGAAAAGCATAAATTATGTCGGTATCCAACACGTTTTGTAGTTACAAAAACATTTAAAATGTCACAAGAAAATAAAAAGCCTACCACAATTTAATTAATGGTAAGCTAAAATTTTGATAAAAAATGTAAATTATGAAATAATTAAGTGTTAATAAAAGAATTTTATCAAATAGAGTCGCCAAATTCAGTTTCAAATACTTTCTTTAAATCATCAAGAGTTTTAATAATTGTCATTTGATCTGGCTTTAAATCACATTTATATCCAGCTCCAGTTGCATGATCCGAAGTATTATCTTTACCTCTATTATGCAATTTTACTGTTTTCATTTTTTTCTCAAACATATTCCAAAAGAAAATCTCCACCATTTATTAATGGAGTCATATACCTTGATCAATTTAAAACACTCATAAACTCTTTTATCTTTTTTCTTTTGTTTTATTATCATTTAAAGCAATTCTTCTTTTTCTATTTGTTCTTTTAAATATTCAAATTTCTTAACATAAAATTCTTTGTTAGGTTCTTTACTAAAACCTTTTAATTCTTCAAAATATCTTTTTGTATTACGAGGTCCTGTAGTATAATGTGGAATTCTAATAATTTTATATTTTTTACTAATATCCTCTTTATCTACAAATTCTTTAGCAATATTACCACTTGCGATAATAATATCTGGTTTAATCATTTCTAATTCTTGTTTTATTATAGAAACATTTAATTCTTTTACTTCTTTATAATCCTTATTATTTAAATTTTCTCCAGTATATATTTTAAATATATCAGTAAAATATATAGAATCTCCTCTATCACATATATATTCTATTAATTTTTTAGTTTCTTCTCTTAATTTTCTACCATTATAATTAACTGCAAAAGGTAAACTAACAACAATTTTATTTTTAATATCTGGATAGTCTTCACTTTTTCTTAATGGATCTTGTCCTAACAATACAATTGTTTTATTAAATTTACCATTACTAATTCTAACTGGTAAATCTATACCCCATAAATCATTCCCATTTAAATTTAGATTAATATCTGTTTTATCAAGTAATAAACAACTATCTTTAAGTTCATCAGCTCCTTGATAAGAAAATATTTCTAAATCTTCTTTTTCAAATGATTTATCCTTTAAATTAAATTCTTTATTTAATATATCTATTGTTGGAAATTCAAATATCATATATGTACCTTCTTTCTTCTTTTATTTAATTATATCATTAATATAGATTCTTTTTGAGAAAAATGGATAAAAAAATGGAAAAATATACAAAATTAAATATAATTTTGAGAAAATTTTATAAAAAATTTAATTTTTTTGAGAAAAAATGCAAAAATAAGATATAAAATAATATAATTTTGAGAAAATTTTATAAAAAATATAATGATTTTGAGAAAAAATTCGAAAAATTTATAAAAAAACAAACATAATTAAATTTATTTTCTCGAATTATAAATTATAAAAGTAAGTATTGTATTAAAAATGCATAAATAAATACATAAAAAGCTTGTTGCCAATTTAATTGAATACCTTACAAGGATGACATAGTCTATATACTTAAAATCGTGGCAACCTTTCATCCTTAGATTTAAAAAATGGCTTTAACAAGCCACTTTTCTAATTTTCATATAATTTTAAGGATCCTTACTTCTTTTTTAATATAAAACTAATCCACTTGTTCTCTCTATTTAAAGAATCAGCCTTAACCCAATATTCCTTTATAGATAAATTAGTATTTTTTAATAATAATTGTATTTTAACTAATGTCATATCAGTATAATATCTATCATCTCTTATCCCTTCAAATTCACCATATTTGAAAGAACAATATAATACTGAATCATCTTTCATTGCTGATGATATTTTATTGAATACTTCCACCAATTCACCTAATTTAACATGCAATAAAGATGCACATGCCCAAATGCCATCAAATTCATTATTATAAATAATATCTTTCACATTAATATTTATAACATTTAATCCAATTGATTTACCATAATCACAAAATTCTTTACAAGAATCTATAGATATTACATCATATCCTAATTGCTTAAAAGCTAACGAATCTCTTCCAGAAGCAAATCCTATATCAAGAATTTTTCCTTTAGATGGCATATATTGAAGAAACTTATTTCTTTCATCAGATAAATCTGCATCTTTAGTTTTATTAATATACTCTTTTGCATTTTTTTGATAATAATCCATATTAGCAACCTCTACAACCTAAATAGAATTTATCAACATAATCATGTTCAATAGCATAATCGAATTCTTGTAATATCTTAGCATTCTTAGAACCAAATACATCATTCCATACGTCATGAAGTTCTGCTTGAAGCTTAAGGTTTCTTACTTTTAATTTATTAATTTCATCAATTGTAGGTGTAATATTAGATTTTGATGAATTACATTCTTTATGAACATATACTAAATTCCATAAATCATCTGAATACATATAACTCCATGGGATAACATGATCTCTTGAAAGCTTATCATCAGATATACGTTCTCCACAAATAAAACAGATATGGTTTTCATTTTCAAAATCTAAGAATTTATCAAAGAAGGTTAAAGCTTTAGGTCTTCTTATTTTTTGTTCATCCATAATTCTAACTTTTTTACCTATTCTTGGTGAAGAATTATAATCTTCTAACATTAAACTCCATCTATAATTTATTAAATCAAATAAATCTTGTTGGTTTGAATAAAGAATATGTAAATCTGATGCTTTAAATGTTATATGATCTAGTTTTTTATCAAATATATAAAATGAATATTTTTCTCTTTGAAAATTTAAAAAGAATGGTCCTACATTATCTTTAATGTTTTTAACACTTTCTTTTATTGCTTTATCAAAATCAGTTCTAAATCTTGTCTTCAATTCATCATCAATCTTGTTATAAACAACAGGCTTATAATCCTTTTTATAATCTTGATACAAACTAATAAGTTTCTTAACATGTTGTAATATAACTGGTGGTTGATTAGGTACAGATTGGAAAAGATTGAAATAAATAGTTTGATCCCAATAATACTTAAACATTTTCTCAGCAATATCACATAAGTTAATATTAACTTCTTCAGTATCAATATCATTATAAAGACCTGATAACTCAACAATAGCTTTAGCCCATGCCATTTTATAAGTATTACTATAATCGCATTGTCTAATTATTAATTTGAAATCATCTAAGTAATTATTCATATCAAATCACCACCTATTCATTAAAATTTGACAAATATATTTTCTTAAATTCTATAAACTGCTTATTAAGTCTTAAACTCTTAAAACTATCACCAATATATTCTTTAAATGAACAGCATATAAAATCATATAATTTACATGCTGTAAGAACTAATCTTCTACCATATCTTGCCATCAATTCCCATTTTTCATTCACATTATTAAATTGGAATATACTAAGGCTTCCATGGGCAAACGAATTTAATGTTTCCTTTATATCAATTAAGAATTCATCAAGTTTGGCTAATTTTAACAACTGATCACGACCATACTTCTTATCCTCAGTAAAGTCTTTGATCCAAGAATAATCAAAATAATCATTTCTCTTGTTTTTAGGGATTCCCTTTATTTTTAGATATTCATCTTTTTCAGAATCACTCATTAATATGAATTTCGCGTGTTCATTATGTAAAGAGATAAATGAATTTCTTGTTTCAGGTATATTAGATAAAACATACAATGCAGAAACCTCTTCAATTGCTGTTCTTAATAATGTTGCTGCCTGAGACCATGATTTATCAAACATCAATTTGCAAAATGACGATAAGCTAATAAATCCTTCTGTAAACAAATTGTAGATTTGCTTTTGATTCTCATGCTCATGGTGCTTTAAATACTCATTAAATACAACATCAGCAATATTTCTAGTTGATTCAACTATAATTGACATCATATCATTTAATAAGATATATTGTTTTCTTCTCACATCGTTTAAATCTATATTTAGAGGTCTAGAATCATTATCTATTTCAATTAAGAACTTTTCATCGCTATGTTTTGTTCGTATAACTTCACAATTAGAATATTGCTTGCAAATATCTCTTATTAATGCCTCGTCTTCTTCATTAACTCTTTCACCAAGAAATACTCGTCTAGGAACATGAATCATATGATAAAGAGCCCTATTGCCTTCAAGCTCTTCTACAGAATCAGAATTATAATTACCTTTTTCTATAATTAACCTAATTTCTTTTTCATATGACCAATCATTAGATTTAGTGATTATATTCTTTTTTATGTCATCCTTAATTAACTGGTTATTTTTATCAAATGGTAGATTGCAAAAATCATAGCCAAAATATACTTCAGCAAACTTATAAATATCAATAAAAGGTTTCTTCTTTGAATACTTAACATCAACAAGTGATTCATTGTATGAACTTTTCATTACATCCCATTCAATACAAACTCCATTAAACTGATTAGCGTAATGGGCCCACATTAGTGTTGAATCGAACCTTTTGGTAAAACAAGAAATATAAATATTCTTTCTGGCTTCATCCAATTTCAATTTTAACTCATTTACATACTCATAGTATTCCTTTTCAATTTCAGAATAACCAGGAATTTTTTTTATTCTATTTTTAAATAGAGCATAAAATGCAGGATTAGATTTAAATATATGAGTCCTTGATAGACCTTTTCTTTCTAAATCTATTACTTTTTTATCAAATGAAATAATTGGTTTCAAATATGACTGTTTACTTATGCTATCATCATTTAAAATATTCTCAAAATTTCTAAGACAATAATATTCCTTAGTTAATTCAAATGTAGCTTTCTTGGCCTTATTTGAAAAAATAAATTCACAATCATACACATCGTTAAATTGATCAGGTGATTTTAAAAGAATGGTGTTTGTTTTTAAGATTTGTATAGCACCATAAATATCTGTGTATTTGTATAATGACATTATTTTTTCTTTGTCTTTCACCTAATCACCGCAATTCTAATTATTATTTTCCTCGAAATTCTCCACTTGTTCCATTACTTTATTAAATACTTCAGGACTATATTGTGGTGGATAACCATTTTTCACTAAACATATTTTAATTTCTAATTTTAAATCGTTTCTTACATTTTGATTGTTTAACCAATCAGCAAATGAAGATTTTGTATCAATGATTTCCTTTACTTTTTTAGCTAATGACTTACATTTATCATTGATAATAACACCATCAACCTCTTTGTCTTCACCATATTCAAAGTTATATTGATCACGTAATGCTACTAAAATATCATAAAATGCTTTTTCTTCAAAAGTTAAGCCCATTTTTCTGAAGCTTTCGCGACTTTCATTCATTTCTTTCAATACTTGCAATGCTTGTTCAGTTGCTTTTAAAATAATATCTTCTGAAGCATGTTCTTGAGTTTCACCAGCTTCTTCAATTGATAAATGTTTACGTCTTTCATGATATTCTTCAATTGTTCTTTCTAGCATTTCTTGGAATTTTTTTGCGGCTAATTGATTAACCTTGCTATATTCCTTTATTTGCTTTTTTAACATTTTAACTAGGATTTCAAGCTTAGATGCAGGCATTTTTATATCTGATAATTTTTCAAAATATTCAGGACTAAATATATCTTCTTGCTCACCATCTAAAATACTTTCGACTTTATTATATTTAAGTGCTTCTTCAACCATCTTAGATACATATTTATTCATTGTTTCAGTATCCAATTCTGTTGTTCCACCCATTTTTCGAACAAATCCAGCAATTGCCATAAAACATTGAGCTAGTGCAGATTCTTCTTCGCCTAATTCACCTGAAGGCTGGCAAATATCAAAAGCAAGTCGCATTCTTTTAACAGTCTTTAAGAAATAAGTTTTAAGCGAAACTTTCATAATCTTGCCATTATTATTTTCAGATTTAAATTCTTCAGTTGATTTGAAAACATACTCTGCAGCCTTAGCTAATAAAGTATATCTATCTATTGGATTACAATTAGGATTTAAAAAAGGTCTTATATTATAATCAACGAATAATCTTTTTAATATCTCAAGTTCTTCTCTAAATGAAGATGTAGCTTGTTTAACATCATCCTCTGTTGGAGCAACTGATGTATCTCCACCATATATCTTCATTGCTTGACGCATATTATCTCTAATTCCAATATAATCAACAATTAGACCATAATCTTTACCTGGATATTTTCTATTAACTCTTGATATTGTTTGAATTAATTGATGCTTTTGAAGTGGCTTATCATTATACATATAAGTTAATGATGGAACATCAAAACCAGTAATCCACATATCTACAACAATTACTATATGGAAGTTAGATTTATCATTTTTAAACATAGCATCTAAATCTTCAGAACGTTTATCATTTTGAACTCCACCTAAATAATTATACATTTCAGTTGGATCATTCTTACCAACGCTAGCAACCATAGCTATGAATGGCATTGCTTTTAGTTCTTTTAATTCTTCTTTAGATACTTCTGTCCCCTCAGGTGCTTTCTTTTCAACAAACCATTCAGGGTATTTAGATTCAAATGTTTTTAATAATTTATATGCATTAGGTCTACTCGAGCATACAACCATTGCTTTTTGAATTCTATTAGGATCTTCATCACATGCTTTTGTATAATGATCATGGATATCAACAACTAATCTATCAAGACGAGATTGTTCACCAAGAATTACTTCCATAGAACTCATTGCTTTTTTACTTGCAGCTATATCTTCTTCTGTAGCACCCTCATCAGCACATTTTTTATAAAAATTTTCAATTTCTTTTACTTTCTTTGTATCAAGTAAAACTTTAGCTATTCTAGGATGATACTTAATAGATACTGTTAAACCATCAGCAACAGCTTGATCCATTGTATATCTATCAATTTCATCACCAAATGTCTGATATGTTTCAGCAATAGGAGTTCCAGTAAAACCAACAAAAGTAGCATTAGGAAATGCTTCCTTTAGAACTTTAGCATAAGGTTTAGATACCATAGCTTTCATGTTTTCATCCACATCTTTACTAAATTGAATCTTCTTTGAATGTTCAAGTTGAGTTCTATGTGCTTCATCAGAAAAACAGATAATATTGCTTCTACTATTAATTAAGCCTATCTTATCATCTTCTCTATCACAGAACTTTTGGATAGTACAAATATAGAATCCTCCACTTTCTCTAGCACCCAATTCTTGTCTTAAATCTTTTCTGCTCTTAACAACAGCAACTTCACCAAGATTTAAGAATTCTTTGCTCTTAGTGAATAGTTTTGCTCCTTGTTTTTGAAGTTCTTCTCTATCAACAATCATAACAATCGTTGGTGATCCAATCTCTGGTATATCAGTACATCTTAAAGATAGTTGACGTGCCAAAAAGGCCATTGTATAAGTTTTGCCACACCCAGTAGCACCAAAATATGTACCACCCTTGCCACTCTTTTCCACTACTGATTTAACGATACTTGCTTTTAATAATTTAGAAGCAAAGAACTGTGGATAACGACAAACAATCTCCACTTCATCTCTATCGTAAATAGTATCTTGGAAATAAATATAATCTCTAAATATTTCTAAAAATCTTCTTGGTGAATAGACACCTTTTATCATTGTTTTAGTTTCTTCGAAAGGAAGTGTTGATAGTTTATCTCCTTCATTTACACGTCTCCAAGCATAAAAATGTTCATATGGAGTTCTTACAGTTCCTAATCTTGTTTTTACCCCATCCGAAATACAAGCTAAAGGACAATAATGTAATAAGTGAGGAATGTCGCGCCAATAACGGATGTTAATTTGCTCCCATGCATCATAAATTTTAGCATTAGCATCTGCAGGATTTTTTAATTCAATTACGCATAAAGGAATACCATTTACATAAAGTAATACATCTGGTCTTCTTGTCTCATTCTTACCATTATTTGTATATTCAACAACTAATTGATTTACAACCCTAAATATATTGTTATCAGGATTTTCAAAATCTATTAAAGAAATCATTTTAGCAAGACCATTATTAGGCGTAAACTGTAAACCATTTACCATCCAACCATAAACCTTATGTAATGTAGCAAAGTCATTTTCTGCTCCAACCAATCGAACAGTATCAACAATACTAATAGCTTCAGTTTCAGTTAACTCTGGATTAGTTTTTACAATAAACGATTTTAAATCATCGTTAAATAAAACGTCTCTTTTAGTTGTTCTTGTCATATTATTTCCAGAGATATATTTCCAACCTTCTTGTTCTAAAAAACCAATAAAAGCATATTCATATTCTGATTCACAATAATGACCATTGAACTCAATTAGTTTTGACATTTTTTATGCCTCCTTTGCTTCTTCAATACTTCCTTTTATCAATATAGGACATATATCTTTAATTTGATTTTTTAATTTTTCATTAATTTCTTTTCTATTCAGATAACACTTATAGATATTAACAATTGATTCTTGGACCTTTATTGATGGTATTGGTATTTGAACCTTACACATTTGTTCCCATTCAAAAGTATCTCTAGCACTACCAAATGCATGAAAGGTGCAATATCTAATAAATTCACTTCTTCCAAACCACAACATAAGATATTCTGATAATAATTTAGTTTCATCAACAATCTTAAAAGTTTTATAAATTGGGGATAATAGATAGGATTCGTTAGAGTTATTGAAAGCAATTGAGCCATCATTAATGTGTATTGGACTATAACCAAATTCTCTTGGATCTATCCTCAAATATTTCTCAGTATCTACTCCAGTAACCCTACTATTTGAATCATTAAATTTTTGTTGATTTGATATCCCCTGAATTTTTAAAGTCGAATCATCAGTTTTTCTATCAGTACATTCAATATACGGTCCAATCTCTTCACATGACTTTTTTCTTCTCAAGTCTTCAATATACCCTTCACAGACAAGCTTTAAATCTTCTAATCCACGTTCATATGATTTTTGATTTTTTAACATTGATAAATAAACATTTACAAATTTTTGCTGTGTTGGTAAATCAGGTAATTCTATTTCAATGTCACAAAATCTATTCCAATCAAGATTTGTCCTTATACTTCCATCGCTATAAAATGCTCCAAGTCTATCCTTTTCTTTAGATAGAAAAAACATAAAAAAATACATTGGAATAACTAAATCATCGGCAGTTACTTCAAATGTTGTATATGCAGGAGAAACAATGATTGGCTCTTCTTCATTGTACATACTAATTCGTATGCATTGATCTCTACCTGTTTGCATTCCACTAAATACAAATCTATTTCTTCTTACAACTTTATATTTACTTTCATCTAAACCATTTGTGTCGGCTGCAGTAGGCATAAAATCTTTATTAATATTAATGCCAAAAAATTTTCTTATACCAAAAGAATTCCTTTCATCAATAACAGAAATAAGTTTTCCAACATTAGTTTTTATTAATGACATATCCTATACCCTCAAAAGCAGATTCAAGCATTTTTTGTGTTTTCTTTTCTTCATCAAGTACATCAATCATTTCTTGTTGAATACGCTTCATTTCCTTTTCAAAGTCTATATTTAAATCATGATCAATAAACTCAATATATTTACTTGGTGTTAATGTCCAGCCTTTTTCTTTTATTTCATTCATTGATACACTTCTATATAATTCTGGAACTTCATAACTCTTACCATCAGTACCTTCGCATTGCCAATCATGATAAATCTTAGCAGCCCTATCAATTTGCTCAGTAACTAATCTAACCTTCTTCTTATTTTCATTTTTTACCGGGTTTTCTATCCAAGTACGTAAATCCATAAACAATATTTCATGTTCACGATTTCTTAGATTTCTACTATGATATTTACCACCCTTTTTATTCTGATTAAGAATCCATAATGTTACAGAAATATCTGTAGTAATAAATAATTCTCTTGGTAAAACAATAATAGCTTCAACTTTATCATTTTGTATTAGTCTTTTACGTATCTCTAAAGTATCGCTATCATTTAAAGCTCCGTTAGCAAGTAAGAATCCTGCTACACCATTTGATGGTTTTAAATGAGATAACATATGTAAAATCCATGCATAGTTAGCGTTGCTATCTGGCGGAGTTAAATAATCAGCCCAACGTGCATCATTTTTTAAATTATCGTCATACCATCCTTTTAAATTAAATGGTGGATTTGCCATTATATAATCAAAATATAATCCTTTATGTAAATCATTTGTAAAAGATGAATCATTTGTCTCGCCAAGATTATGACTTATTCCACGAAGTGCAAGATTCATTTTTGCCAATCTATAGGTAGCAGCATCTTTTTCTTGACCATAAACATTAATACCGTTTAAATTACCTTGTTTTGATTTAACTAAAGCAGCACTTTGAATGAACATACCACCAGATCCACATGCAGGATCATATAAAGTACCATCATAAGGTTCAATCATTTCTGCAATAAGTTGAACAACATCATGAGGAGTATAAAATTCTCCTTCTTCTTTAGTTGCATTAACGGCAAATTCTTTTAAAAAGTATTCATAAACTCGACCTATAAGATCTTTTTCTTCTCCAAATTGCTTATGGCTAATTTTATTTACTTCATCAACTAATTTTTTAATATCATTAGCTCCAAGATTTCTTGTCGTAAATGTACCCTCTACAAAACATCCTTTAAGTTGTTTTGAATTAGTTGCAATGCTATGTAATGCAGTATCAAGTGCAACATTTAATCCTGGAGCGGGCGTATTAATAATTGTTGACCATCTTGCCTCTTTTGGTAAATTATATGTGCCATCAGTAAAAGTTGCATCATCAAAAAAAGCACTTCTTATATTTTCATCATCCGGATCCAACCCTTGTTTTATTAATATATCCCTCAACTTAAGAATTCCATCTTCATACTTTTCTCCAATAAAACGTAAAAATACTAGAGTTAACATCATATCTCTCTTTTCAAAAAAAGATCCTGAATTCCTAGCAGCCCTTAAAATATCTCTACAATTAAACAATATTGTATCTAGATTAATTGTTTTTTCTGTTACTTTTTTTGCCATATTTATAAACCTCACTTAACACTATACTTCTAAAATAATTTATTTTTGTCTTATAATTCTAGTTTTAAAGAATCTTTCAGTATCTTTATCGCAGAAATAAACATAACATCCTTTTATTCCTCTTGATAAAAGAACTCTATATACATTCTTTATCATTTGTAAATAATCCGGACTTCTTTTTAATGCTACAGTGTCATAACAATTTTCAGGATGTCCTTCCCATTGCTGCGAATCAAAATTATATTTCATATCTGGACCGAAGATTACTCCTACATAATCAAATTCAAATCCTTGCGCTGTATAAATACATCCAATTTGATTAAAGCCACCTTCTTTAGTTGCCCATAGAGCTTGTTTAGGTATACTCTTATCTAGCCCACTACATTGATCAGATGCATTCCATGGTCTTCGATATTCTCCAATGATTACATCATTTTGTAATTGTCCATTAATTGCATATTGCGTCCATGGCCATGCAAATCCAGCACATATTCTTGCGGTAAAGCCTTCAGTCATTTTATCTTTTAATGCATCTTCCATAGATTGTGGATTATCGAATATTTTAAAATCATAATCCATTTCTTTTGGCTCTAACATTACATTAGCTGTTCTTTGGATATCTAATGTATTATTTACCCAATTTACAAAACCTTCATTTCCACTACATCTAAATTGAGCTTGTAATCTTTCTTTCCATATAATGCAATTTAATCTTTTAGCTTCATCTTCAATATAATCAGCACTACCAATTTCATTTGGTTTTACTACTTGATTATTATCAACAAAGAATACGGCTACATCAGATGCATTAACTATTTCTTCAACTTGTGATTTACCATCAGTCTTCACAAATCGTGAAGAACTTGTTTTTCTTAATCTATGAGCTTCATCAACAAGTAATACATCTCTTTTTTCTTTTAAATCAAAATTAGCATAATTATGAGTGTATTTAAATAAATCATCATTTTCTGCTATTTTTCTCAAAGTCTCAGTAAAAGCTTTTGAACCAGTAACATATTCAGCCCAATAATTTTGTCTTAACAAATCTGCAAGTAAATTTAAACAAATTACTGACTTACCAGTTCCAGGCCCACCTTCTATAATTAATACTTGCTTACGATGTTGATTAACGCCATGCTTAATACATTCAAATACTTTATCATAAACAATTTGTTGTTCTTCAAGTAAGAAATACTCACTATGAGATTTAATAGTATTAGATACCGTATCCATTAACTTTTTAGATGGTCTCTTCTTACTATCGTTTATTCTATCTAAAGTTGTTATTCCTTCTCCATATGATACTTTTTCAAAGATATAATCTTTAATATTATCAAATTCATCTAATGAGAAAACAGGAGCTTTATCCAATATCTCTTCGAATTTTTTATCCAGTATTGGATCATTTTCTTCATATGAGTAATTATGAAGGTATGAACATGCTGTTAAATTAATAGGATTTTCTTCATAAAATACTTCATAGAATTCTTTAAAGTATTCTTTATATCTATTAACTTGAAATGAAGGATGTAATACTTCCTTCATTCCTTCAGCTAAACGTGTTACTACTTCATTTTCGCTATCACATCTTTTAGTACTTTGCCATTGCTTTAATTCAATGATTACAGCTGATTCTTTATTATCTTTATCTTTTCCTGTAATCATACAATCCAATCTTAAAGATGTAGATGGTAAAAAATATTCAAGAGCAACTCCTTGCTCATTAAATCCACAATCAGCAAACACATCCTTTATAGCTCTTAATGAGTTTCTCCATGACATTTCTTCATTAACAGACGGATAAAAACCAAAATGATTAAAATATGCTTCCTTTAGTTTTAAAGCTATTTGATTTTGTTTTGTTGTTTCTATGAAGCTACTTGCACTTCCTCTATATAACTGCATAATTAATTTGCATCTTCCTTAATTACAACTTCATTTTCTAATAATTCCTTCAATTTTTGACCAAATGGTGTGCAATCATCAGAACATTCAAAACTAATACCATCTTCATTCTTAACACAGTATTCAAAAATATCAAACAAAATGGAATTAACCTTATCCGTCTTTAATAAATCATATTTAATACTTTTTGAGTCATAGTCTATACTATCTTTTAAAAACTTTACCATCATGATTAATTACTCCTATTCCAAAAATAAATTCTTATATCCTACTTTTCTAACACGCTTTTTCAACGCCTCTTTACCACCATCCAATATCTCAGTAGCAATTTCAAGAGCCGTGCCTTTTAAACTAGTAATATTGTTAATAGATGAATAATCATATTTCTTTAATGACTCCATAGTGTCATTAATTACTGCATATTTTTGATCATCTTTTGCTTCGCAAATAATAAAATAATCACAATCTGCAGTAATAGCCATATTTGCATTGTGAGTTACTATAATTATTTGCCTCTTCAATTTTAACTTTCGTATTTCTTTAACTATCTTTTTAAATATTGTTTCGTTATCCAAATCGTCTTCAGGCTGGTCAATAATTAATATTTTATTATTCTCATTCAGAAGAATGATTTTTAATAACATATCAGAGCGCTGGCCTGGAGATAAATCAAACCATTTCTTCTCAGCACCACTATCATCGGTTAGATAAATAATAGGCTCTAATTCTGGTGCATTTAATAAATTACTACTTTTTCTATTATCCTTAAAGGGTTTAACTTTTTCCAAATAATGTTTGCCATAATCAGCAGAAAATATCATTTGTTTAAATACATTTTTTAATTGAATTACATTACTATATTTATAATTACCAAAAACACCCAATAATACATCTGGCGAAATATTTTTAAAATCAATTTTTTTCTCTATTCTGACTTTTAATACGTTATTACCTTGCTCAAAAATATAAAGATTTTCATCAGTTAATACGTTCCTATCATATTGCATAATATCGCCATACTTTTTTTTGATGTTTCTTAAACTGGCTACAGCTTCTTTAATATAAATTGATAAATTCTTAACAGAATCATTTAAAGTTCTAGCAGTATTTGATTGTTTCATATTAATCTTATTCAATATATTAGATACTCTATTTTGAACAATAGAAAGTCTGTTTTTATTTGTATTAACTGATATCAAGCCTTTATTGCGAATAATATCTATTAGTCCTTTAAATTCATTCAAATAATGCTCCCTATCTTCTTCAGAAATAAGCTTCTTAATCTCACTTATTTCAAATATTTTCTTCAACTCGATAATATAAGCATCATGTTCTTCTATAAACTTATTTATACTTTCAACATCAGTATTTTTACCTTTAATCTTATTAGATAAAAATGAATTAAAATTACTTATCAATTCAGTAATCTTAATATTGATATCTTCGGTCGAAAAATAATCATTGTATGCATCTATAAAGTTTAAATCAATACTCTTGTCTTGAGATAATTTTTTTTGATCAAAAAGCTTAATCAATTCATTACACTTTAAAATGAAATCTTTAATTTCGGTTTTTGATGATGGAACTTTTTGAAAAAACTTATTTAATTCACTTTCGAATTCCACATGATCATATGGTGCTCTCGAAAGCAAATCATATAAACTAGTCTTCTTCCCATATTTTGAATTGCTATTGTTTTTTTGTGCAACATAATCAAACATTTTCGGGTCCAATACTTTTGACTGTGTTCCATTACTATAGTTAATGCTATTCAAGCTAATTGATTTGCTTATAGTTGTGTATCCTGCTGTATCACCTGTAAGCATGGATAAAAAATAGGTTTTCCCACTTCCTCTTGAACCAATAATGCAATTTAAACCATCACCAAAAATAATATCTTTATCTACACCATTCTCAGCAATAGAAATCTTATCAATAATGTAATTGTTACTTTTTAGATATTTATTATATTTATCAATCGAAAAAATACGACTATCAGGGTCCAAAAGTGCAAATTTTAAACCACTAAAAGAACACTCAGATTTCATGATAAATAATTTGGACTTATCATAAGAATCATTACCATGATAATCTGATCCATAGATAATTGTCGACATATCAGCCAATTCATCGATTTTATAAAAATTCTTAATTAGTTCTTTTCTTTTATTGATTTCAATTAGATATTTATTTTTCTTTTCTTCATCACCATTATCTAATTGTTCCGATAATTTTGCATAGCTATCCATAAATTCTTGAGTTTTTTTAATTTTAGCATTTAAACTTTCTTTAATTTGCTTCCCTTCTAATCCGAATACAATGTTATCTCGAATATATAATTCTAACAATGCTAATTGTTCACTGTCATGCCATAATTTCTCATACCAGCCTTTTTTCTTATCGAAATGGGGTATAGCAATATATTCTATTTCAAGTTCGTTTATTTTATTAATAAAATCAATTATATCTATCGGATTTAATTGAGCGCGTTCTGTTTGTTTCAAAATTTCAGTGCTAGAATCTCTTGGATTCTCAGGAACATAATGATAAAAATCAAAAATTGCATTTTCTAAATCAGTTCCAATTGTCACACCATTTTTATCATTTTCTTTTAGTCTCTCATCATCAAAAATAATAATCCAATGGACATTATTTGTTGTATTTACTTCGATACCTGGCAAACATTTTATTCCAGAAGTGTTTAATGCGCTTGCATTATTTAAATAATCATTATATTTAAAATAATTGTGATCAGTAAAACAAACAAGCTTAACATTGTTAGTAACTGAGTCACCACTTAGCATATTAGAAATATCATTAATATTAAAATGAATTGATGATTTAAAACCATCAAATGAGTTATTTGTATGAAAATGTATGTCACATAAATTGTATTCTTTCATAATCTGCTCCTAATCATAATTATCACATTTTTTTGAATGGTCATATATTGCTAATAGTATTATGCTTATTATCATTAATCCCATAACTAATGGGACAATTATCTTAACAAATTGTGGCCAAGCTAAAACCCACTCTTGAAATTTTCTAATACCTAAATACATTACCAAAGATATTATAAGCAGCATGATAAAAACACCTTTAAATGTATCTGAACCATCACGTCTTGTATATAATATTCCAAACTTATAAAGCAAGCCAACAATAAATGTTGATACGGCAACTAAACCAGCTATTACTCTGTCTAATATTAAATTATCAATGTATGAAAACCCTGTAATACTGACACTAGTTAATAAAATAATTAAAACAGCTATCCACTTTTTCATAAAACTATATCCTTTTTATAATTTATCATATTTAGTAGATTTGCTTTTTGCTTTATCTACTGGATATTTCTTTTCAGTCTTATCCATTTTCTTATTCATTATATCTATCGGATCTAATCCTATTACCATAAGACATTATGAATTTTACACTTAAAAATTTTTATATTAATAATTGTTTATTCTCGTAGAGTAAATAAAAATATCATAATTACAATATAATAAATAAACCAAAACACGAAAAATACTTTAAGAAAAAATATATAATGTGTACATTGTTAGATATTTTAACATAATTTTCTCAAATTTTCTATTTATATAGAAAAATAAACAAATATTTACTACTAATTATCATTATTTTAAATAAAAAATAAAAAAATTAGAAACTTTTTTCAGTTTCTAATTATTATTAATTAAAATTATTGCACCAATCATTAATTCTTATATTCATCTAAACATTTTAATAATTTATCATTATCTTCTTTTCTATTAAGAATATGAATCATTTTATGACAATTAGGACATAATGCAACAGTATTATTTGTACTATCTTCTCCACCATTAGATAGCCATATAACATGATGTGTTTCAAGATATGGCTCTCCATTCTTATCATTAAATGGTGCTTTATTTTTACAAAGTTGGCAAATACCTTTTGCTCTAATCTTAGTAAGTTTAACTACTTCTTCACTTCGTTTATAAACAATTGAACTAATTGTTTTTTTCTCACCTGTTCCTCTAATAACCTTTTGTAAAAATTCTTCAGAATTAATTTCGATTTGTCTTAAATCTTCATCATTAGGATTCCAATTTGTATATTCTTTACTTCTAATAATCCACACAAATGAATGTGCATCAATTAATCTTGGAGTTCCTTGCATTATTACCATATCATCTATAATATTTCGAATATGCTTAATAATACTAATAAAACCTTGATAATTATCCCAACTACACATATTTGATAATTTATAATCTATATTTAACAGATTAAATCCTTTTTCAAAATTACCAGGACTAATAGGTAAAAATCTAGAATCATCTTTTATAAAAAATAAAAACGCAATAGTATCATATTTTTTTCCAAATGCTTTAACAGCGTTATCAAATGCTAATGATTCTTCAATATCTTTATTGTGATATATGTCATACAATACTCTTTCTGCATTTATATTAAATTTTATGTGATTTGGATCTAATCTATTCTTAAAATCAATTTTTTGATTACTATTTACTAAATTTGAAGCTTTACTTATTGCTTTTCTAGCGCATTCTAAAATTTTACCTGAACCAATCCAAGATTCATCCCATGCTGAAAAATTTAATTCTTTTCTAGCTTCTTCAGAAACTTTAGATTTGTAATCTTCTTCTTTTCCAAGATATCCATTACTATCACGAAAACTAATGTAACCATCTTTTTTATCAACAAATTGAACAAATTTTACAAATTTGTATATTTGTTGAATAATTATATTTTTTTCATAGTTTATTGAATAATTCATATTTTCACAATAAAAATGTAATAAACATTTTTTCTCCTTTTAAATAATAAAATATAATTTTAATTATTATATCATAATAAAAAGCTTATTGATTCCTTATTTTTAAAGATATTTCTAATTTAACTATTTCTCCTAATTCTCTTTTACTAAATTTATCTTTAATAATTATTTCTTGTTTTGAATTAAAATAATAATTATTACCTTCTATCATATGAAACATATTAGTATATA
>Ga0247611_10004625_pt1 | contig 18916 bp, 12 predicted proteins | sample 177DNAGHGhighgp2_FD_192422 | JGI IMG/M metagenome (GOLD analysis project Ga0247611, IMG submission 192422) | Sheep rumen microbial communities from Palmerston North, Manawatu-Wanganui, New Zealand - 1770 DNA GHGhigh gp2 | ecosystem: Host-associated > Mammals > Digestive system > Stomach > Rumen... | reverse complement strand
TGGCCTTACCGATTGGCTCGTCGAACAGAAAGAGAAAGGTCGCATTCGCAATCTCGGTTTCTCGTGGCACGGCGACTACCGCGCCTTCGAGCTGCTGCTCCGTCTGCACGACGAGGGCCGCTACCATTGGGATTTCGTGCAGATCGAGCTCAACTATCTCGACTGGTTCTACGCCAACGAGATCAACGGCAGCAATGTCGATGCCGTCAAGCTCTATGGCGAGCTGCAAAAGCGTGGCATACCTGCCGTCATCATGGAGCCCCTGCTCGGCGGACGTCTGGCGAGCCTCAACGACGACATCGCTGCCGAGCTGAAGCAGCGCGACCCCGAGGCCACCATCGCCTCCTGGGCCTTCCGCTTCGCCGGCACTCCCGAAGGCGTCCTCACCGTGCTCAGCGGCATGACTTACATGGAACATCTCGAGGAGAACGTCAAGACCTATTCGCCGCTGAAACCTATCACCGAGGACGACCACGAGTTCCTCATGCACATCGCCGAAGAGATTTTCGGTCAGAAGGAAATACCCTGCACCGCCTGCCAGTACTGCATGCCCTGCCCTTACGGCCTCGACATTCCCGGCATCTTCGCCCATTACAACAAGTGCATCAAGGAAGGCAATACGCCCCAGAGCAGCGGCTCGCCAGCGTACCGCCGCCAGCGCCGTGCCTTCCTCGTGGGCTACGACCGCAGCGTGCCGCGCCTCCGTCAGGCTGACCATTGCATCGGCTGCAACCAATGCACCTCCCATTGCCCGCAGCAAATCAAGATACCGCGCGAGTTGCAACGCATCAGCGACTACGTCGAACAGCTCCGACGCTATTCAACAACACTTTGATTTTACACGCTCACTTTTTTTGATAAAAAAGGTTGCATTATTTGGTGGCCGTGTAGCTTTTTGCTATCTTCGCACCCGAAAACAACAATCATTCATCTAATAAAAGGTATAACGAACGATGGGAAAGGTTCTTATCATTGGCGCCGGAGGCGTAGCCACGGTCGCCGCGCATAAGATTGCGCAGAATGCTAATGTCTTCAACGACATCATGATTGCCTCGCGCACCAAAGCGAAATGCGACAAGCTCGCTGCTGCGGTGGAGAAAGCGACAGGCTTCAAAGGCATACAAACCGCACGCGTAGATGCCGACAACGTGGCAGAACTCGTGGCCTTGTTCTCGGAGTATAAGCCTGACATCGTGGTCAACCTGGCCCTGCCCTATCAGGACCTGACCATCATGGAAGCGTGCCTGCAAACAGGATGCAACTACCTCGACACCGCCAACTACGAGCCCAAGGACGAGGCACACTTCGAGTACTCGTGGCAATGGGCTTACCGCGAGCGCTTCGAGAAGGCAGGGCTGACGGCCATCCTCGGCTGCGGCTTCGACCCGGGCGTCACCTCGATCTACACCGCCTACGCCGCCAAGCACCACTTCAACGAGATTCAATACCTCGACATCGTGGACTGCAACGCAGGCGACCACCACAAGGCTTTCGCCACCAACTTCAACCCCGAGATCAACATCCGCGAAATTACGCAGAAAGGACTCTATTGGGAAGATGGCAAATGGGTAGAGACAGAGCCCTTGGAGATTCACAAGGACCTGACCTATCCCGAGATCGGCCCGCGCGACAGCTACCTGCTCCACCACGAGGAGATCGAGTCGCTGGTCATCAACTATCCGACCATCAAGCGCGCCCGCTTCTGGATGACCTTTGGACAGCAGTACCTCAAGCATCTCGAAGTGATCCAGAATATCGGCATGAGCCGCATCGACGAGATCGAGTACGAAGCGCCGTTGGCCGACGGCACAGGCACCGCCAAGGTCAAGATCGTGCCCCTGCAGTTCCTCAAGGCTGTGCTGCCCAACCCGCAGGATCTCGGCGAGAACTACGAAGGACAGACCAGCATCGGCTGTCGCATCCGCGGTATTGGCAAGGACGGCAACGAGCATACCTATTATGTATATAACAACTGCTCGCACCGCGCCGCTTACGAGGAGACAGGTATGCAGGGCGTCAGCTACACCACAGGCGTGCCGGCCATGATCGGCGCCATGATGTTCCTCACCGGCAAATGGGTGAAGCCAGGCGTGCACAACGTCGAGGAGTTCGACCCCGATCCTTTCATGGAGCAGCTCAACAAGCAAGGCCTGCCCTGGCACGAGCTCCACGATATCGACCTCGAACTGTAATCCCGTAATAACGTAATCCCGAAATAACGAAAACAGAAAAATAATGGCAAAACAAACAGAACAACCAGCCAACGACCGCGCTGCGCGGTTGCAGGCGCTACAGATGGCCATGGCCAAGATCGAGAAAGACTTCGGCAAGGGTGCAATCATGCGTATGGGCGGAGAAGCCGCCGAGAAGGTCGAAGTCATCCCCACCGGCAGCATAGGACTCAATGCTGCCCTCGGCGTTGGCGGCTACCCTCGCGGACGCATCATTGAGATCTTCGGCCCCGAGTCATCGGGTAAAACGACCCTCACCATCCACGCCATTGCCGAGGCGCAGAAGGCCGGCGGCATAGCAGCGTTCATCGATGCTGAACACGCCTTCGACCCAACCTATGCACAGAAACTGGGCGTTAACCTCGACGAGCTGTGGATCTCGCAGCCCGACAACGGCGAACAAGCTCTCGCCATCGCCGACCAGCTCATCAGCTCCTCGGCCGTGGACCTCGTGGTCATCGACTCAGTGGCTGCCTTGACGCCGAAGGCCGAGATCGAAGGGGACATGGGCGACAACAAGGTAGGCCTTCAGGCACGTCTCATGAGCCAGGCCCTGCGCAAGCTCACCGCCACCATCTCCAAGACCAAGACCTGCTGCATCTTCATCAACCAGCTGCGCGAGAAGATCGGCGTCATGTTTGGCAATCCCGAGACCACCACGGGCGGCAATGCGCTGAAATTCTACTCCAGCGTGCGCCTCGACATTCGTAAGGTCACGACCCTCAAGGACGGCGACGAAGCCATCGGCAACCAGGTCCGCGTGAAGGTCGTCAAGAACAAGGTGGCACCTCCCTTCCGCAAGGCTGAGTTCGAGATCAGCTTCGGCGAAGGCATCAGCCGCACAGGCGAACTCGTCGATCTCGGCGTCGAACACGGCATCATCAAGAAGTCCGGCTCATGGTTCAGCTACAACGATTCGAAGATCGGACAAGGCCGAGACGCCGTGAAGAAACTGCTCGCCGACAATCCCGAACTGTCCGAAGAGATTGAGGCCAAGATCATGGAAGCCATCCGATCCAAGCACGAGGCATAACCCGCCCGCAAAGACAGTCTTCCCAAAAACAAGTTTCAGCTTTCAGCCTGTATGGTATATGCGTAATCGCTCAATACCATACAGGCTGAATCTCGATTCACCCTACGTACGCTCTTTGGATGTATGAGCTCCGTCCATTGACCATCATCAGGAAGTGGGCCATTCGCTACGGCAAGAACCCTTGACCGCAAACCTCATATCTTATAGAAGACTTCGTCCTTGGATATAACCGTAAAGCCCCACCCTCTTAACCGCATAACCCCATCTTCGACGTGAAATCTGTGTTTCCCGCCGTGAAACACAGATTTCATGGACGGGAAACACGCGTTCACCGCCGTGAAACGTAGAATGACGAATTACTATAATAACCGCCATTATAATAATGGCCATTATCATTTTTGATGATGCTTATGGCAACAAGAATCTGCCAAAGGACAATCGGCACAGCGCACATCGTCGCAGCGCTTCGTGGTGAAGCGTTTCCAGAGGCGGCGAGCGGTGTAAGCTACGCAGGCCAGAAGGATGAGGGCGACGAGGAGGGACTGCATGAGGAAGTGAAAAGTGAAAGAGTGAAAAGTGAAAAATAAAAGTTACTTTTCACTTAAAACAAGCTTCCTATCTGCACGACAGCAGCGGAGACGAGCCAGGCGACGAGCGTGGTGTAGAGGGCAGCGGCGATGGCCCAGCCCCAGGAGTTGGTCTCATTCTTGATGGCTACGATGGTGGCTAAGCATGGGAAGTAAAGGAGGATGAAGAGGAGGTAGGCGTAGGCCGTGAGCGGCGTGACGCCATCGGCTGCCATTTGCTGCCGCAGACGTGTATATTTACTCGTGTCCTCGCTGAAGGAATCGTCGTCGCCGAACGAATCGTCACCCGAATAGAGCACGCCCATCGTGGAGGCAACAATTTCCTTGGCACCGACACCGGCAATGAGGCTTACGTCAAGCTTCCAGTTGAAATGCTGGGGGGCAAAGAGCGGCTCGATGGCCTGACCGGCACGACCGAGGTAGCTTTGTTCCATAGAGGCCCCTCTCCCCGCTCCCTCCGTTGGGGGGAGAGCCTCGCTATCGCTCGAAAGCTGCGCGCCAGTCACCTCTCCTCCATCACGGGAGGGGTTGGAGGCGGGTCGTGGAAAGTAACTTAAAGCCCAAACGATGATGGAGGCGACAAGGATGATGCCGCCCATCTTCTTGAGGTATTCCTTACCTTTCTCCCAGGTGTGGCGCCCGATGGCCTTGACAGTGGGCCAGCGGTAAGGCGGCAGCTCCATGACGAAGGGCGTGTCCTCGCCCTTGATGATGAAACGCGAGAAGATACGCGAGACGATGACCGCCACGAGGATGCCCACGGCATATAACGACACGAGTACGGTGCTTCGCCACTGTGCGGCGAAGAAAGTGCCGACGATCATGATGTAGATGGGCAAGCGCGCCGAGCACGACATAAAGGGCAGGATCATCATCGTGATGAGACGCGAGCGACGGCTCTCGATAGTGCGCGTGGCCATTACGGCGGGCACGTTGCAGCCGAAGCCCATGACCAAGGGGATGAACGACTTGCCATGCAGGCCCATACGGTGCATGAGTTTGTCCATGATGAAGGCCGCACGAGCCATATAACCCGAATCTTCCATGAAGGAGATGAAGCAATAGAGGATGAGGATCTGCGGCAGGAAGACGATGACGGACCCCACGCCGCCGATGACGCCATCGACAAGCATCGAACGCAGCGGACCTTCGCTCATCGACGAGCCGATCCATTCTCCTAACCACGCCACGCCAGCCTCAATCCAGTCCATCGGATACTGGCCGAGGGCAAACGTCGTCTGGAACATGACGTAGAGGATCAAGAAGAAGATGGGGAAGCCAAGGTATTTGTTCGAGAGCAGGTTGTCGAGGCGATGCGTAGTCTTGTAAGTGTCTTCCTTGGTACCGGCGCGATACTCGGCCTCAGCCAATGCGCCATGAATGAAGCCATACTTCGCATCCATGATGGCCGTTTCGGCATCGACGCCCGTCTCCTCCTTCACACGTGCTGCGGCATGATCGCGTGCCGCCAGCATCCGCTGATGATCCTCGGGACGGTGCTCGCCCAGGATGTGCTGCTCCACGAATTCGGTAACCTGCTGGTCCTGTTCCAAGAGCTTGATGGCCAGAAAGCGCGTCGAGAAATGCGTCGTCAGGTGCTCGTCGGCCTTCAGCACTTGCTGGATATGCGTGATGCCGTCCTCGATCTCGTGGCCGTAGTTGATATGTATGTGACGGGTTTGAGCATTCAGGCCTTCATAGACCTCAATGATGGTGTGGAAGAGCTCTTTGACGCCGAAGCCGCTCTTGAAAGACGTCGGCACGAAGGGCACGCCGAAGAGGGTCGAGAGCGTTGACAGTTCTACGTGGTCGCCACGACGCTCAAACTCGTCGTACATGTTCAAGGCACATACGACACGAAGGTTCATATCGACCAGCTGCGTCGTCAGGTAAAGGTTGCGCTCGAGGTTGGAGCCGTCAATGACATTGATGACGATGTCTGGGTGTTCGTCGTTAAGATGTTGGCGCACATAGAGTTCTTCGGGGGAGTAACACGAGAGGGAATAGGTGCCGGGCAGATCAGTGAGGTTGAACGTATAATCCTCAAAAGAGGCCGTGGCCGTGGTCGCATCGACAGTCACGCCGGAATAATTGCCTACACGTGCATGGGCACCGCTGGCATAGTTGAACAACGACGTCTTACCGCAGTTGGGATTTCCGACGAGGGCAACATTGATGTTCCTGCGCTTGTGCTGTGCCATCTCGCGCATCTGCTGGTCCGTGAAGGGCACGTGTTCGGTGATGACTTCGCGCTGACCGACCTGATCGAGATCGTTGTGCTGCTCCTGCTCCATTTCGGCCTGTCCGACCACTTCAATCATCTTGGCCTCATCGTGGCGCAGGCTCACTTCGTAGCCCATCAGCTTGTATTTCACGGGATCCTGCAGGGGTGCATTCAGCAGCACCTCGACGGTTTGCCCCTTGATGAAGCCCATTTCTATGATGCGTTTGCGAAAGCCGCCATGCCCAAGCACCTTGACGATGACTGCGTGTTCGCCTGTCTGTAAATCCGATAGTCTCATGTTTTTGTTGATATTTTGCTGCAAAATTACTCAAACCTTTGCAATAAGCAAAGGATTATTCACAGGTGCAGCAAAAAATACCTACACTTAGCGCAAAATCATCAATTGTGGGTATTCAAAACAGACTGAATAAAGCTGACCGTTGATTGTATCTCGCCGTCGATGGCGTTGGCAGTAGTGACGCTGACGGTGTGTTTTCCGATAATGAACTCGCCCGTCAAAGGATTGCGAATGTGGCGGCGGTCGGTAGTGGCGTTTCCTGAAGTGGTCAGACAATAGCCGGCAGGTATGTCGGAAGGATTCTTGCCGAGACTGAGGATGGAGCTATTGCCGAGGTTGATGAGGGCATCTCGGATTCCGAACGTGGGCAGCAGCGCACGAAGGCGTTCGAGGGCATAGCCTTTAAGGATGCCTGAGAGGTCAAGGATGATAGAAGCCCCGCCACCGTGCTCCTCCCGCTCAGGGAAGGGAGTAAAGTGTAATGAGCAGGCGTCCTCCGTAGATAGCTTCACCCTGTTGATGAGGCCGGGACGGAAGTCGGGGGAGTTGACGGTGATGTCAAAGAGGCCGCCGGTGTCACGATTGGCTCGCAGGCAGCGGGCAAGCAAGGCGAAGAGGGCAGGGCTGACAGGAACGGGGACGGCGTCGGCGGACAAACCGCCGACAACAGAACCCAAAGCGGGAGCACGACCAGCAGAAGAACACAGGGAGGCATTGGAACGTGGGGAGACGGAAGAACACAGGGAGGCATTGGCGGCATGGACAGCCCGTGAGAGCTCGCTGTCGGGGTCGAAACGGTTGCCCATCTTTTCCACGGCAGTTAGCTCGGCACGCACAGCAGCTTCTACTGCCTCGAACTCGGCTTCGGTGAGCGAGCCAAGCAGGAGCAGGTCAATGCGCGTGTGCAGCGCTTCGAACCAGGCGTAGTAGCGGTTCTGAGGTGAAGCAGAACGGAAGAGATGAGGCATGCGAGAAAGATACTATATGACTTGCTGACAGGGGAAAAGAATTCGTAGAACGCAACTAATTCGTAGAACGCGTGCAACTTGAAAAATTCGTTTAATTCGTTGTATAAACGAAAGGGGCTGTGGCTGTAAATTTATAACCTATTGAAAGGGGAAAAGAATTCGTTTAATTCGTTGTTTGAAATGAAATGAGGCTGCGTCAGCATTTGTTGACACAGCCTCATTGTTTAAAATCAACGCTGGCGGCGCTGGCCGTTGCCACGATTCCGGCCTTGACCGCGCTGACCTTGGCGCTGGCCGTTGCGCTGACCGCGCTGGCCTTGGACTTGGTCGGGCAATTCGAGGATCTTGATGTTCTTGAAATGAACCTCGTCGCCGTGATCCTGCAGGAGGATATGGCCTTCAGCACTGTTGCCGAAGTTAGGCCAGTCCTTATATTTGCTATAGGCCACGAGAGCGTTCCATTCCTGGTCGTCGCGGTTATACTCAAGCAACTTAGTGCCGTTGAGCCAGTGCTCTACGTGGCGACCGCGCACAATGACGAGGGCTGTGTTCCACACGCTGATGTGGAAAGGCTTCTGGTCGGGAGCGGGGATGAGGTCGTAGAGCGAGCCGAGCTTGCGGTTGCCCTTCACGCCGAGCTTAGCATCGGGGTGACGCTCGTCGTCGAGGATCTGGAACTCACAGCCAATGGCAGAGCCTGCGCCTTGGTTCATGTCGGGATCAACGAAATATTTGATGCCGCTGTTAGCGCCGTTGGTGATCTTGAAATCCACGCTGAGCATGAAGTTGCGGTATTTACGTGTGGTGACGATATCGCCGCCGTTGGTGCTCTCGCCGCCGCCTGCCTTCTGCACGATGAGCTCACCATTCTTGATGGTCCAGCCCTTCTCGGGGAAGCGATCGAGGCGTGCGCCACGCCAGCCCTCGGTCGTCTTGCCGTCCCAAAGGAGCTTCCAGCCCTGAGCCTGCTCGCGTGGCGAAAGGGTGTTGTCCTTAGCAAACACCTGCGGAGCATAGGACCTTCTTCTTCTCTCCCCGGCGTTGGAGCGCTCCCCTCGTTGAGAGGGACGATCGGGAGTAGCAAAGCGGGCTACATCCTGCGTGCAGATACGGATATTACGCCAAGAGATGGTCCTGCCTTCCTTAGCTTTGTCATTACCGATGGCATGCACTTGCAGCGCGATGAAACCGCTGGCGTCAACATCATCGATGAGGTCGGCACAAGCAACGCCATTGACCCACGTGCGAATACGGTTGCCGATAGCTTCAATTCGCACTTTGTTCCATTCGTTGTTCTTAAAAGCATTCTGCGCCGGAGCGTTCTTTATCATAGGATAAAGCCAGCCACGACGGGCTTCATCGTAAATGCCGCCTGTCCAAGCGCGTGCGCTGGGGTCTATCTCAAACTGATAGCCGTGGACACGCCCGTTCTGGTAATCCTTGGTGCTATGGCTGCGAAGCTGCACGCCAGAGTTGAGCGCGTCGTCAACAAGGAACTCGAACTCGAGGATGAAATCGCTATAGTCCTGATTGGTGCAGAGGAACGAGTTATCAGTGTTCATCTTGGAGTAACCCACGATGGCACCATCCTTGACTTTGTAGGTGGCTTTGCCGCCGCGCTGTGTCCAACCGCTTAGGTTCTTGCCGTTGAAAAGAGGTGTAAAGGATCCATTCTCCTGAGCAGACAGAACAGATGCTTGTACGATTGCGAGGCTGAAAACTAATAAGATTTTATGTATTGCTTTCATTATTGTAGTTTGATTTATAAATGATTACTATCCTTGAAGATGACCACCCTCCCCATAAAAGGGAATGAGGAGGGGGCTAAATCTTATAGAACTCTTCCCATCCCTTGCGCGGAGGCAGGCCGCCGGCGAGGAGGGCGTTGGCGAAAGCGTTGTTGGTGAACTGCTTGGTGCGCGGGTCGAAGAACAACTGGGTGTTCAGGCGCTGTGCAATGACACCGAGGCAGAAGACCTGCGAGAGAACGCCGTTGATCTCGAAAGGCGAGCGTGTCTTTTCTTTGCCCATGCAGGCAAGGAGGAAATTCTCCTGATGGTTGCTCGGGCTCATGGGCACTTCGGGCAGGCGGCTCTGCATCTCACGGGCCTTCTCTTCCGGAATAATGCTGAGCGTGCTGCCGTGGCTGCCACCTTTGAAGATAAGGTCACGCGTGTAGATGATCTTGCCGGGATTGAGCTGTGCACGCGGCGTGTCTCCCTGATTGGTCGAGGGGATATTGGCATTGTACTCCGAACCGCCGTAACCTGCGGGCAGTGGCGGCAGGTTGTCGAGGCCGTCGTACCAGGTGATATCTACTGGCGGCATATTTCCACGGGCGCCGAAGCGGAAGAGAATCGTTGAACTATAGGGGAAGAAGAAGTCGTTGTGCGCCTTTTGGTTCAGTAGCGTCACTTCGTAAGGCAAGCCGAGGTCAAGAAACTCGTGCACGGTGTCCAGGATATGAGCGCCCCAGTCACCAAGGGCTCCCATGCCGAAATCATACCACGAACGCCACTCTCCCTGATGGTACTTGGCCGAGTAGTCGTGCCATTGAGCAGCGCCGAGCCAGGTATCCCAATCCATGTTCTGCGGCAGGGGCTCTGCTTCTGGCAAATGTTTGATATTCGGGTCGAAACGATGCCAGCGGCGGCTGTTGTTCATGTGAGCCGTGACGGCGGTGACGTCCTTAATGATGCCCGCTTCCTGCCAGGCCTTGAACTGGAAGTAGTTTGCCTCGGAGTGGCCTTGGTTGCCAACCTGCGTAGCGAGCTCGGGATGACGGCGCGCCATCTGCATGAGCAGTTCTGCCTCATGGAAAGTACGGACCATCGGCTTCTCCAAATAGATGTGCTTGCCGTGAGCAAGCGCCATCATGGCGATGGGGAAATGAATGTGGTCAGGCACAGCTGCTACAACGGCTTCGAAGTCGCCGGCAGCTTTCTCAAAGAGCTCGCGGAAGTCGCGGAAGCGCTTGACATTGGGTAACTTGGACAGCACCTTCTGGCACTGCTTGCCATCGAGATCGACATCGCACAAGGCGGTGACTTCGACCATGCCTGTGCGCATGAAATCGTCGAAGTCCTGTTCACCGCGATTACCGATACCGATGAAAGCTACTTTCACTTTGTCTTTTTTTGTGTCTGCGGCCTCACGAGAGGTCATGAGTGTGGGAGCGGCTGAGGCGATGCCCGGCACACCGCTGAGGGCGATGCCGGCAACACCAGCGCTCATGGTCTTAAGGAAGGATCTACGAGTAGTCATGTTTTAATGGATAATGGACAATGGACAATGGATAATGGAAATGGAGTTCCAAGTAACTTTTATTTTTCACTTTTCACTCTTTCACTTTTCACTCTCATTTAACGATGGTGATGATGATGGAAGCTGCGATGGCTGCTGCGCTTGGGTTTGTATCCAAACAAACGGGCAATGCCAAAGACAAGGAGACGCAGGATGATCCATACGGCATAGAGCACTACCGTTGCCTCGAGGACATAAAGAATGGATGTCCACAACTCAGAGACAGGAGAGCCATAGTGGATGATGGCATAGACATTCAAGCCTACGGCTATCATGAAGCAGACGAGCAACGACAGCAGCTCGGTGCGAATTCGGCGGGAAGGAATATAAAAATAAGGCATTATTTTAATGTATAATGGATAATGTATAATGGACTTATGTAATGTATATTTAATAATGTATAGTTTTAGTCTTCGTCTTCAAGTTCTAAGTAACTTTTATTTTTCACTTTTAGCTTTGCTGACTTTCGTCACGACTCAGCAATTCGAGCGAAGCAAAGCACTCTCCCTTTGGGGAGAGCGGGGAGAGAGGCCTCACTCTTCACTCTTGGTTCCATACGGCTTGTATTCTATCTTCATAGCCTCGGGGAACGGCAGGGGTTTGCCCTGCACGATGGCTTCATGACCTATGAGGCAAAGCTGTGTGGCATAATAACCTTCTTCGGCAATGCGCGGTGGCTGACGCTTGGTGCAGACGGCTTCTACGAAAGCTTCCGTTAGCAAGGACGTGCCGTCCATTTCGGGTGATTTGCCAAGGATGTATTCTCCAGGGTTGTTGCGCGCCACCTCAGGATCCCAGCTGCTGCCGGCAAAGGTATTTGCGCCCCAGATCTTATCCTCCCACTCCATCAACATCTGCACAAAAGCAGGTGCCGGTGCCGGACCGTAGTCCTCGAAATAGAACTTACCGCGCTCAGGTTCTACCGTGCCTGTATGGCCCAAGATCTGTTCTTCGAGACCGTAGAACTTGTTGCTGATGACGGAGGCGTAGGTCATCTGACGTCCGTCATCGAATTCGTAGATGCAGTGAACATTATCATAGACCTCGCGCCCGTCCTTCCAGTGGGTGATGGCTCCCGTGCCCATAACGCGTACAGGCAGTTTGCCCAGCGCCCACGTTCCCACCTGCAGCTGATGGCAGGCCAGCTCGGTCATCAGGCCTTTCGACGATTCCTTGTACAGGCGCCAGTTGATCAAACGTTCCAATTCAGGCGATGGCACTTCACGACGCCAGTCGCCGTTGCGGTTCCAGAAAGCATGCACAGCATTGATGTCGCCGAACACGCCCTGATGCACCATGTCCATCACCTTGATGTATCGAGGATCGAAGAGGCGCTGCTGGCCGGTGAAGAAGACGAGGCCCGTCTCCAGGTGCTTGCGGTAGATGGCCAGCGTCTCCTCCATCGTGTAGGCGATGGCCTTCTCGCAGTAAACATGTTTGCCTGCGTTAAAAGCATCCATAGCGATCTGATAGTGCGTGTTCAGCGGCGTAGCGATGACGACGCCGTCGATGCTCTTGTCTTCCAGCAGCTGGTGGTAGTCGGTGTAGGTCTTGGCCGAAGGCACCATTTCCAATGCGGCATCGAGCGAAGGCTGATAGATGTCGGCGAAAGCCACCATCTCGCATTTAGGGTTCTTCGACAGGAACTCCAGCAGGAAGCGTCCCCGCGAGCCGGGTCCGATCATGCCGAGCCGGCAACGTTCATGGGCGCTATCGTCCACCGACGCAAAGGTTGAGAGCCACGGACTCGTCAGCGCCAGTGCTCCTGCTCCTGCCACGCCTAAATTCTTGAGGAATTCTCGTCTGTCCATATCGTCGTTTATAAAAACGGTACAAAGTTATCTCTTTTTCTCATCATGAAACTGTACATCAGTCTCAAAAAAGGAAAAAATCGTTCCAAGTTACGAAATATTGCTCCAATCGACGTCGTCTTGATGGAGTTCACGGAGATGTTTCCACATCCCGGCATACTCCGGGCGTGACTGGTTGGGGTCTTCGTCGAGGATGCGGTTGGCCGTGTCACGCGCGAACTGCACGAGCTGTCCGTCGCGGGCGATGTTGGCGATGTGGAGGTCAAAAGCCATACCGCTCTGCTGCGTACCCTCGAGGTCGCCGGGACCTCGGAAGCGGAGGTCGGCTTCCGCGATTTCGAAGCCGTCCGTTGTCTCGCACATGATGTCGATGCGTTGGCGCGTCTCCTGCGAGAGGTTGTATTTGGTCACCAGGATGCAATAGCTCTGATCGGCACCGCGGCCCACACGCCCCCTCAGCTGATGCAGCTGTGCCAGCCCGAAGCGCTCGGCATTCTGGATCACCATCACCGAGGCATTAGGCACGTTGACGCCCACCTCGATGACTGTCGTGGCCACGAGAATCTGCGTCTCGCCGCTGACGAAGCGGTCCATCTCGGCATCCTTCTCGGCGCTGCGCATCTTGCCGTGTACCTTCGAGATGTGCAGGTCGGGAAACACGCGGCAGAGTTCCGCGTAGCCGTTCTCGAGATCCTGCATGTCCATCTTCTCGCTTTCCTTGATGAGGGGATAGACGACATACGCCTGACGGCCTTTCTGTATCTCAGCGCGCATACCGCGATAGAGGCTTTCGGTGCGTTCCTGGTAGAAGTGGCGCGTCTCGATAGGCTTACGTCCCGGCGGCAGCTCATCGATCACGCTCACGTCAAGATCGCCATAGAGCGTCATCGCCAGCGTACGGGGGATGGGCGTTGCCGTCATCACCAGCACATGCGGCGGCACAAGGTTTTTCTTCCACAACCGTGCGCGCTGCGCCACGCCGAAGCGGTGCTGCTCGTCGATGACCACGAGTCCGAGGTTGTGGAACTCCACGTTGTCCTCCAGCACGGCGTGCGTACCGATGAGGATGTGCACGTCCCCCTCGCGCGTTCCTTTTAATATAGGTCCGCGCGTGCGCTTGCCCTTGACGGCGCCCGTGAGCAGTTCCACCCGCACGGGCATGTCGCCCAGCATCTGGCAGAAGGTGTCGTAGTGTTGCTCGGCCAGGATCTCCGTCGGCGCCATCAAGCAGGCTTGGTAGCCGTTGTCCAGCGCGATGAGCATGGTCATCAGCGCCACCAGCGTCTTGCCCGATCCCACGTCGCCCTGCAGCAAACGGTTCATCTGCTTGCCGCTGCCCATGTCCCGTCGCATCTCGCGGATGACGCGCTTCTGCGCCCCTGTCAGTTCGAAGGGCAGGTGACAGTGGTAGAACGTGTTGAAATGCTCGCCTACGTGAGCGAAGACATGGCCGTGCACCTGCTGCTGGCGCTGGCGCGTGTAGCGCAGGATGCCCAGCTGGATGAAGAACAGCTCCTCGAACTTCTGGCGGTACGTGGCGCGACGCAACGCCTCGGCCGAGTCGGGGTAGTGAAGGTCATGGAGCGATTTTCCCAGCGGCACCAGCGACAGCTGCTGGACGAGCGATGCGGGCAGCGTCTCGTCCATCGTCTCCGAGCCGGTGTCGTACAGGCGCTCGAACAGCGTCTTCGTGAAGCGCTCGATGCTGCGACTGTTCAAACCTCCCTTCTTCATGCGCTCCGTAGTGGTGTAGTACGGCTGCAGGCCCATGGTGCCCAACTGCAGCGCATCGGCGGGGTCGATGTCGGGATGCGCGATGTTCAGCCGACCGTTGAACACATTGGGCCGTCCGAACACGATGTACAGCTTGCCGATGAGGTAGTTTTTCTGGATCCACTTGAACGTCGTGGCCTGAAACCAGATGAGGTCGATGATGCCCTGTCCGTCGGTGAAGTGTGCGATCAGCCGTCGCTTGCGTCCACGCCCCTCCTCCTCGAAGCTGAGGATTTCACCGCGCACCTGAACAAATGGCATATCAGACGTCAGCTCGTGGATGTAGTAGAGGCGTGTACGGTCGATGTGCTTGTACGGAAAGAAGTACAGAAGGTCACGGAACGTCGTGATACGCAGTTCCGATTCCAGTAGTTTGGCACGGGCGGGCCCAACGCCTGGCAGATAGGTGATAGGAGTCGAGAGATCGATGATCGTTGAAGGTTTTGCGCTGCAAAGATAATAAAAAGTTGAAAGTCGTAAGCGTGAAATGCCGAAAAAATAAGACGTGAATAGAAAAACTTTCAACTTTCACTCTTTCATTTCTCACTTTTCACTCTTTCATTCTTTCATTTTTCACTTTTCATTCTTTCACTTTTCACTTTTTTTGTACCTTTGCCCCTGAATTGAATAAAAACAATACCGATTATGTTGACTCCAGAAGAACGCGAAATGATGTTGGCACTGCTCCATCGCGAAGTGGTGCCCGCCATAGGGTGCACCGAACCCATGGCCGTGGCGCTGTGTGTGGCACGGGCCACGGAATTGCTCAGCGCTAAAATCGATGCCGCAGGGCCGCGTGTGGTGCCACAGCGCATTGAGCTGCGCCTGAGCGCCAACATCCTCAAAAACGCTATGGGCGTCGGCATTCCGGGCACGGGAGGGATGATCGGACTGCCCATCGCCGTGGCCTTGGGAGCCATCGCCGGCAAGTCCTGCCTCGGACTGGAAGTCCTGCGCGACTGCAACGACGAGGCCCTCGACGCCGCTAAGCAATACATCACCGAGGACCATATCCACATCCGACTCGAGACCGACGATCCCGACAAGCTCTACATCCATGCCCGCGTCTGCGCACAAGACCGGGAGGCAGAGGCCACCATCAAAGGCGGACATACGCATTTCGTCGATGCTCACGACAGCGCCGCCGGTGACACGCAAGCGTGCGACACGTACGACGAACGACAACGCCTCACGCTGCGCAAGGTGTATGACTTCGCCACCACCATGCCCACCACCGACATCGACTTCATCCTCGAAGCCAAGCGCCTCAACGAGGCCGCCGCCGAAGAGGGGTTGCGCGAGAACTACGGCCACCAGCTCGGCAAGACCATGTGCTCGCCGCTCGGACGAGGAATCATGGGCGACAGCATCTTCGCCAAGGTGCTCTCCGTCACGTCATGCGCCTGCGACGCACGCATGGCAGGAGCCATGATACCCGTCATGAGCAACTCCGGCAGCGGCAACCAGGGCATCTGCGCCACCATGCCCGTCGTCGTCTTCGCCCGCGAGAACCACAACACCGAGGAGGAACTCATACGCGCGCTGACGCTCTCCCACCTCACCGCCATCTACATCAAGCAGTCACTCGGGTGCCTCTCCGCGCTCTGCGGATGCGTCGTCGCTTCAACAGGCAGCAGCGTAGGCATCACCTATCTCATGGGCGGCAACTACGAGCAGATCGCACACAGCGTCAAGAACATGATCGCCAACCTCACCGGCATGATCTGCGACGGAGCAAAACCATCGTGCGCACTCAAGCTCACCACCGGCGTCGGAACGGCCGTCATGAGCGCCATGCTCGCCATACAGCACAAATACGTCACCTCCGCCGAGGGCATCATCGACGACGACGTGGACCGCAGTATTCACAACCTCACCTCCATCGGCAGCCGCGGCATGGACGAAACCGACCGATTCGTACTCGACATCATGACACACAAATGACAGTCAAGGGGACAAATTGTCATAAATACGGACATTTTGACCACCCCCATCCGTCATTCTTCATTCTTCACCAGTCATTCCCCACTTTGGCACAACTATTGCTTAATGAGAGATGAGCGCTGCCAGCGAAAGCAGCAGAACTCAGAAAAAGAAACAAAAGTCTAACCATTAAACAATAGGAGGTTTTAATCATGTTACCCGTTATGTTTAGAAACAATTGGTTCCCCACAGTATTCGATGATTTCTTCAACACCGAAGTTATTCCCACCACACAGCACACGGCACCGGCCGTCAATGTCAAAGAGGACGAGAAAGCATACACCATGGAAGTGGCAGCACCGGGACTCAAGAAAGAGTTCTGCCGCATCAGCATCAATGACGAGGGCAACCTCTGCGTAGCCATCGAGAACAAGTTCGAGCACAAGGAGGAAGACAAGAAGGAGCACTACCTCCGTCGCGAATTCTCCTACACCAACTACCAGCAGGCTTATGCACTGCCCGACGATGTCAAGAAGGACGACATCTCTGCCAAGGTCGAGGACGGCGTACTCACCATCGTACTGCCTAAGACGAAGAAGGAAGAGGTGAAAGTCTCACGACACATCGACATCGCATAAACGACGACGCCACAACGCTCTCCTAACGATGAGCAGCCCTCCCGGCTGCTCATCGCGTTTTTATATACAATGACCTATCAGTAATGTTTTTATAAGACAACGAATTATACGAATTAAACGAATTTACGCTGAGCGTATTAGTGAGAAGCAAGAGCTATAGGACAGGAAATAATTCGTTTAATTCGTAAAATTCGTTGTTTAAAAAGAAGAAATGTGACACGCGCAATATTGTTGCCTTTATTTATTACAAAAAAGGAGGGCGATTTGCAGGGATATGAAGGAAATGTTGTATCTTTGTCGCGCAATTACTTTATGAACCCTCTCAAAACCAACCATACCGATGAGACTTAACATGCATTTTCGCACTTCGTTGCAGACCTTCACCATCCTGTTGCTGGCCGTGTTGGTCAGCTGTCCCCTCTATGCCGCCAAGAAGAAGACGCAGGCTACGCCGTTGCGTGTGGCCTGCGTGGGCAACAGCGTCACCTACGGCTACGGCCTGCGCCACCGCGACCGCGACGCCTACCCCGTGCGCCTGCAGCAGATGCTCGACGCTACGTATGGTAGCGGGCGCTTCGAGGTCGGCAACTTCGGCCATTCCGGCGCCACCTTATTATATAAGGGCCATCGGCCTTACGTCAAGCTACCCGAGTTCCTTCAAGCCTTGGACTTCCGTCCCGACTGGGTCGTCATCCACCTGGGCCTCAATGACACCGACCCGCGCAACTGGCCCGACTGGAAGGAGGAGTTTATCCCCAACTATCGCGCACTGATCGACTCGTTCCGCGTCGTCAACCCCGAGGCGCGCATAGCCATCTGCCTGATGACGCCTATCTTCGACCGCCACCCCCGCTTCCAGAGCGGCACGCGCGACTGGCACGAGCAGATTCAGCAGGCTATACGTAAGGTCGCCTTCGGTGCCAACGTGCAGCTTATCGACCTCTACACGCCGCTCCATTCGCGCCCCGACCTCTTCCCCGACGCCCTGCACCCCAACCCCGAGGGCGCGCAGATCCTGGCTCGCACCGTCTATGGCGCTCTCACCGGCGACTACGGCGGCCTGCGCCTGCCCCCACTCTATGGCAACGGCATGGTGCTGCCGCGCGATGAGCACCTGCTCCTGGAGGGCAAGGCCGATGCCCGGCGCAGCATCAAGATCGTGCTGAGCCAGGGCAGTAAGACGATTGAAGAGCGCGACGCCTTCTCGCGGGCCGATGGATCGTGGTCCGTAGAGCTGCCCCACATGAAGGCCGGAGGACCCTACAAGCTCACCCTCACGGCCCACCCGCTGCCCGCCGGTCACTATCACAACTATTATCCCGAATACTATCCCTTCGAGCTGCAAAACCTCATCAAGGCCAAGCCGCAGACGCTGAGCATCGACAGCCTCTATTTCGGCGACGTGTGGTTGGCCAGCGGGCAGTCGAACATGGAGCTGCGCGTGGACCAGTGCAACACCGTGGAGCAAGACTTGGCCGATGCACGCCGCCTGAGCCAAAGGATACATCTTTATAATATGCCTGCACGGGCAAGGACTGATGCCGTGGAGTGGCCCGACAGCGTGCTTCGATTCACCAACGCGCTGCAGCACATGGACTTCCAAGGCTGGACGGCAGCCACACCTGAGGCCGTGGCACGGTTCTCTGCCGTAGCGTTCAACTTCGCCCGCGTGCTTGCCGACAGCCTCGAGGACGTACCCATCGGCATCATCTGCAACGCCGTAGGCGGCTCGACCACCGAGTCGTGGGTGGACCGTTCCACGCTGGAATGGGAACTGCCCAACATCCTCAGCGACTGGCGCAACGGCGACTACGGACAGCCGTGGGCTCGAGGGCGCATGACGCAGAACATCGCACGGGGGCTCGACAAGGAAGGCGCCTCATACAACACCCTCCAGCGCCACCCCTATGATCCCGCTTACCTCTTCGAGGCTGCCATAGCGCCGCTGGAGCACTACCCCATCAAGGGCGTGCTGTGGTACCAAGGCGAATCGAATGCACATAACATAGAACTCCACGAACGCCTGTTCACGCTGCTCGAACAGTCGTGGCGCGGCTTCTTCGCCCGCCGCTGGCAATGCGAGTTCCAGCGGAAGCCCTCGCTGCCGTTCTATGTCGTACAGCTCTC
>Ga0247611_10004623_pt1 | contig 18919 bp, 15 predicted proteins | sample 177DNAGHGhighgp2_FD_192422 | JGI IMG/M metagenome (GOLD analysis project Ga0247611, IMG submission 192422) | Sheep rumen microbial communities from Palmerston North, Manawatu-Wanganui, New Zealand - 1770 DNA GHGhigh gp2 | ecosystem: Host-associated > Mammals > Digestive system > Stomach > Rumen... | reverse complement strand
TGCTGGCACGCCAGCCGCTCTGAGCAGCGACACCGCCACAGGCCTTGCCTTCATCAATCTGGCCCAGGCGGTCATCACCGTCGTCAACCGTCGCAACAAGGAACAGCCCAAAACAAAAATCGTCGGCATGAAAAACTCATAAGGACACTTTTCATGTTCATAATAATAAAGGTGAGCCGTCTGGCTCACCTTTATTTATGATTTCTTAGCCTTCAACTGGAGGCGCACTTCTCGTTTCTTACGTAGATGGGCGAGGCGCTCCTGAGCATGCTGACGTGTCTGGCGCATCTCAAAACCATACACAATACAAGCCGTCACGAGATAAAATACCGTGAGAGCCCAAAGGGCACGCACCTCAAAGATAACATCACCTAATGTAGCCCCCATCGAATTCATTCGCGTATAGGCCCTCACGCCAAAGGTGCTGGGAAAGAGCCAGGAGATACCCTGCCAGTAACCCGGAATGGCGGACTGTGGCCACGAAATACCGCTCAGGAACAGTAGTGGCAGCGAGAGGAACACCACGAGCAACATGACGTTCTCGCGGTAGTGGACCAGACAGGATACGGTAAGGCCAAAGAAGACGCAGGCCAGCACATAGGGTATCATCATCGCCAGCAAGTCCTGCCAGGCTGCAAGTTGCAGGAAATGGAAAATACGCGGTACGACCAGGATGAGGAAGGCGCCCATGACGGCATAAACCATCACATAGCACAGGGCCTTTCCGAAAACGACACGCCCCACGGAAGAATAGCACACATGGAAGGGGATAATATCGCTGTAGCGGTTCCGCTCACGGGCCGTTCCTGCCGCCAGGCCAATGCCCAACACGAGCGTCTGCTGGACAATCAGGATGAGTACGGCAGGCAGGATGGATGTACCGTAGCCGCCCTGGGGATTAAACATCGCCACTTCCTTGACATCCAAGGGGCTGGTGGTGACCAAGTCTTCACGAACGGTATAATTGCCAGACAGTTTCTTCTGTATCTCTGCCCCCATCTGTTGGGATACAGCCATCGCCGTCTGATAGATGGCCTTATAGGTGAGCATCAGGGCCATGTCGCAATAGACGCTGATGGTGCCCTGTTCCAAGCGGTTCAGACGGGTCGCAAAGTCTTCCGGGATGAAATAGATGCCCTTGACCACCTGCCGACTAACAAGCGACCTGGCATCGTCGAGGTCGACGGCATAATAGGCCACACGGACATCTGGCGAGGCATCGCACATACGGATGAACTGGCGCGACTGGTGGGAGTGGGACAGGTCAACAACCGCCACTGGCACCTCGTGCACTACCTCATTATTATAGATCCACGAATAGAGCATAGGATACAGCAATGGCACGACGAGACAGAAGAGCAGCACGCCCTCGTCACGTATCACCTGACTCATCTCAAAACGCCACACGTAGGCAGCATCCTGAAGCCATCTGTATATCTTACGGAATATAAACATAGGTGAGCATTGCGTTTTTAATCTTGTGAATGACGAACCACGGCATCAGTGCGAAGGCCACAAGCGCCACGAAATGGAACCAGGCATCGAGCAGCGGGAAGCCGTTGAACACCGTAATCTGATAGAGCATGTAATAATGGCGCAGTGGGAAGAGCCACGTGAGTGACTGTAGCGGGCCGTCCATGCCCATCATGGGGAAGGCCGATCCTGCCATGGAGAAGCCGAGCATGGCCCACAGCGAGCAGATACTCATCGACATGCGCAGCGATGGCATCAGCCCGAAGACAAAGATACCAAAGCCAATGGAACTAAACACCTCGAGCAGGGCCAGACGGGTGATCTTCCACAGGCCGCCCTGATGGGGGAATTCTAGCACACTGTAGATGTAGTATTCGTAGAAGAAGATAAGTACGAGGAACACCAATGCCTGCGGCAGGAACTTACCCAGAATGGCGACGACGATGTTTCCATCTGCCTTGTTGAGCCACTCCTTACCTCGTCCGAACTTCAACTCCATACCCAGCGAATAGGCAGAGACAAGAAACATGAACAGCATCATCACACCAGGTACGAAGACGGTAGAGAGATAAACATTGTAACTTCCCCAGGGATTGGCCACCTGATGGAGGTCAATCCTGATGGGCTGCAGAAACGCCTGTATCTGTTCCGGCGTGAAGCCCTTGGCCCGCATCGTGGCCTGACCCACAGCAGCAGAACCCAGTGTGGAGACTGTCTTCAAGTCCTTCATCACCATTGAGCCACCTGCCAGCGACACCTGACTGTAGTAATAGGACACCTGGGGCCTGCGGGCAGAGAGTAAGCCGTCTGTCGTACCCTTAGGAATGTATAAGAAACCATAGATCTCGTTCTTCTGCATGGCATGGCGTGCCTCGGCTACCGATGGATAATGGGCCACGACCTCAGAGTTCTGGAAGCCGTCGAGTCTCCGTACCAGCGAACGGCTGGTAGAGGTATTATCGAGGTCGACGACACCCACGGGCATATCCTGTGGCAGTCCGTCAGTCATCAGCGAAGTGAAGAACACCATTGTCAGCAACGGGAATATCACCATACTGAAGAAGTAAATGCGATTCACATACAGAATCTTGCATTCACGCCTTGCAACCGTCAAGATCAGTCTGAGATACTTCATCCTTGTTTTGAATTCTCTAATTCTTGAGAATCAGCGACATTCCAGGACGGAGACCGTCGAGTTTCTCCACCGGACGGGCCTTCACCTCGAAGGTCTTCAGGTCATACTGGCCATTGGCCTTAGTAGCCTTCCAGACAGCATATGAGCCCTGATCCTTCAAGTAATAGACCTTCATCTTGACATCCTTGTTAAAGGCAGGCACGAAGGCTGTGAACTCTGTCCCTACCTTCATGCCATTGAGTTGATCCTCACGCACATTGAACGTGCCCCACATATCATCCATCACAGCAATCGACATAATGGGAGAACCAGTTCCAACAAGTTCACCAACCTTCGGATAGATATTGGCCACCTCACCCTCTTTCTGGGCAATCTGCACCGTCTCGTGGATGTAACTGTTCACCTCCTGCACAGCACCCTTTGCACGGCCTACCTGGGCAGAAGCAGCGAGTTTATCTTCCATACGGGCACCGTTGACAGCCATATCATACTGGCTCTGAGCGGCCTTCATCTGAGCCTCCATCGCCTTGTAGTTGGCGTAGACCTCATCGCGCTTCTGGGCACTCATCACCCCCTCGTCATAGAGACGCTGGATGCGCTGGTACGACTTCTCTGCGATCTCGTAGCCGGCCTTGGCCTGCTGGAGCACGCTATAGGCGCCCTGGATCTGTTCCTTACGGGCACCGTTCTGGGCTTTCAACTCAATAGCAGCAGCAGCACTCTCAGCACTGCGGGCCTGCTCCATCTTCGCACGCACCTCGGGAGCATCGAGGATGGCGAGGGTGTCACCAGCCTTCACATAGTCACCCTCACTCACACGGAGTTCAAGGATACGACCAGGCACCTTACTTGACACCCGGTATTCAGTAACCTCCACCTGACCCTGAATGACATCCACGTCGCGGTCAAGGGCGAGGAATCCGATCAGTGCCACGATAATCACGACTGCTACGAAACCAGCAATGGCGAGCAGAATGTTGTTATGTTGACTTTTTGCGCTCATAATATATTATTTTTTTGTTTATTCCAATGTTCCGAGGGATTTCTGGAGGTCTACCTGCGAGAGGCGGACGTCAATCTCCGCGTCGATCTTCTGCGCCTGTGCCTGGAGCCAGGCTGTCTGAGCCTCCATCACAGTGGTAGGACTGATGACACCCTCCTGGAAGCCCAGGTTAGCGGTACGTAGGTTCTCATCGGCACGGGCGATGTTCGTCTGAGCCATCGTGAGTCGCTTGTTCGCCTCGTTCACGCGGAACGTGTTCTGGTTCACCTGCAACTCGATCTTCTCACGGGCCTCCTGCAACTCGAGTGAAGCGATGCTGGTGGCACCCTTTGAGGCCCGCACCTTATACATCACGTCGCCCCAGTTCCAGATGGGCACACGCACCAAGACACCTACATTCCAGAAGCCCTGAAACTTGCGCTGGAAGCCATTGACCAGGCTGGGGTTCGTCACGGCATAACCGCCTGTCAGTGCCACCATCGGCAGATTGCCGGCCTTGAGCACGTTCGTCAACTGCTTGGTCAGTTTCACCCCACCCTCGAGCATCTTCAACTCAGGACGGTTCGACACGGCCGTCGCTACGTCGAGTTCCGGCGTCAGTGCCACCACAGCAATGTTCTCATTATCTTCGTCAGCCAGTGTGATAGCCTCGTTGATGGGGAGTCCGATCGTCTGGCAGAGCAGCATCTTCGACAACACGAGTCCGTCGTTGACCTTCTGGAGGGTCATCTCTGCCTCGTTCACCTTCACTTCTACAGAAAGGCCGTCGCTACGAGTGGCCACGCCCTCGTTGATCATCTTATTCACATCGGAAGAGAGTTTCGTCACCAGATCGAGGAAACTCTGAGCCAAACGCTGTTTATGCTTCAGCGACACCACCTGCCAGTACACCTTGTCGGTATTATAGAGTGTAGCCTGGCGACGGGCCTCCGCAGAGTTGTCCTGCATCTCTTCGTTGATGTCCGCCATCTTGTTCAGGGCGATGATGCTTCCACCCATGAAGACGGGTTGCACCACCATCACCGATCCGGCGAAGAGATGTCGGGTGTCGGTATCGAGGGCATCAACGAGCCCCTGTCCGAGGCCATTCAACTGTCCGCCGATCTTCTGCATCTCTGCGTCACTCATGTTCTTCAGGTCTTCCAGTTTGATACCCATCGTGGTCAACATCAGATCGATGTTCTCCATGGGCAGATGACTCGACATCTGGGCGAAGTCAGCCTGCAGACCACCCACCATCGCATCACCCATGTGGGGTAGCACCTGTTTCTGATGGTCGTTGAGCAGGGAGATCTCCCTACTGGTATACTGATACGTGCCGATGGCACTCACGTGGGGCAGGTACTTCGTGCGTGCAGACTTACGGAGATTCTCCGCTACATCCTGCTTCACCTTCGCCACGCCCATCTGCTTGTTGTAGCGCAATGCCATCTGCCGGCAACTGTCAAGCGTCAGCAAACGCTGAGCAGAAATTTGAAAAGGTAAAAAGGCGAAAAGGTGAAAAAGCAATATCCATTTCACCCCCCTTTTGACCTTAACGATTTTTCTCCAATCCATATATTATCTATTTCGTTTTTTGATGTTTCACCTTTTCACCTTTTACTCAAAGTTAAACGTCCTGGAGCCGATCATGTGTCCGTCGGCGAAGATGCTGACGCGGTACTGTCCGCTCTCGAGCATCTGGGTGACGCTCCAATAGACAGACACGTTCGTCTCCTCGCCCGTATACTCCACCACCTTACGGGCCGAGCACTCGATATTCCGATTCTCATAGGGGAATGTTCCCCCACCGCCCAGCACGTTGCCACCCGGATTCTGGATGCGTACATAGACCGTACGGTTACCATTAGCGGCCGTCACGTTACGCGAGATGGTGAAGCCGACCTGCATCTTACGGCAGTCCTTGAGTTTCGGCTTCTTCATCGCCCTGTCTTTCTTGTCGAGCAGTGTCAGGCTGATGTTCGTCGCATCGAGTTGAGCGGCGATAGCCACCTTCTCCGAGAGCGAGGCCTTCTCACTGCTCAGACCCACGACCTGCTGGGTACGCTGTTCGAGTTCTGCCGTCACCCGGGTGTTCTCGCGTTTCAGGTTCTCATTCAGACGGTTCAGCGAGTCTATCTGCATCACATAGTCACGCAGTACGGCCCGGACGGTGGCGAGTTCCCTTTTCAGACGGGCTATCTCACGGGCATCATCAGCCTTCACCTTCTTCAGTTCCTCCAGTAACTGCTGGGTACGCAGTTGCTCCTGCGTGAGTTGCGCGACGATGGAGTCATTGTTAATCTGTGTCTTCATCTCGCTGTATTGCAGGGCGAAGCGCTCGTACTCGTTCTCCATCTCCTGTTTGTCGAGAGCAGCGAGTTCCTGCATATCCTGATTCCGCTGTTTCTGCTCTTGCAGGTTCATGAAGAGCCACACCGCTCCTGCTATCAGGGCGAGGATCAACACAACCATCAAGGGCATCACATATCTCTTCATGTCTGTTTTTCTCTTATAATTCGGGTGCAAAGATACTCATTTCCTCTGAAAACGCAAAGATTTTTAATAATTGTTTGGCCAATTCAATTAAAATATCTATATTTGCGGTGTCATTGCGAAAGATTATCTATGCAAAAGGACAGTTTCCTGCACAGAGCCTTTGACCTCTATTACGATGGTTTCCGCTCGATGCGCCTCGGCAAGACGCTGTGGGCCATTATCCTCATCAAACTTTTCATTATCTTCGCCATCCTCAAAGTGTTCTTCTTCCCCAACTTCCTGAAGGAACATGCCGGAGGCGACGAGGCCGGCTATGTGGCCGGCTCGCTTGTCGAGCGAGCCTCCCCCTAACGACCCTAATCTCCCTAATTACCCTAATCCCCCTAAAAACCCCTAAAAACATCAATATCTATGCTTCAAAACCTCTTCTTATCCATTGATGCCGGGACCATCGACTGGTCGAGGGCGCAGTTCGCCCTCACGGCAATCTATCATTGGCTGTTCGTCCCGCTCACGCTGGGATTGGCAGTCATCATGGGAATCGTGGAGACCCAGTATTACCGTACGAAGGACGGTTTCTGGCGTGATGCCGCCAAGTTCTGGCAGAAACTCTTCGGCATCAACTTCGCGATGGGTGTCGCCACGGGTATCATCCTCGAGTTCGAGTTTGGTACCAACTGGTCTAACTACTCCTGGTTCGTGGGTGACATCTTCGGTGCCCCGCTGGCCGTCGAGGGTATCGTCGCCTTCTTCATGGAGTCCACCTTCGTGGCCGTGATGTACTTCGGCTGGAAGAAGGTGTCGCCGGGCTTCCACCTCGCCTCCACCTGGCTCACAGGACTTGGAGCCACCATCTCCGCCTGGTGGATCCTTGTGGCCAATGCCTGGATGCAGTATCCCGTAGGGTGTGAGTTCAACCCCGACACGATGCGCAACGAGATGGTGTCGTTCTTCGACGTCGCCCTCTCCCCGTTCGCCGTCTCGAAGTTCTGCCACACGGTCACCTCGGCCTGGATCATCGGAGCCGTGTTCTGTGTGGGCGTCTGTTGCTGGTATCTGATGAAGAAGCGCGAGACACGACTCGCCGTCGAGAGCCTGAAGATCGGTGCGGCTGTCGGACTGGTAGCCTCCCTCCTCGCCGCTGTCACTGGCCATAAGTCGGGAATGGACGTAGCAGAAGTGCAACCTATGAAACTCGCCGCTATGGAAGCGCTTTATAACGGCGGAACGGATCAGGGTCTGACGGCTGTCGCCTGGGTGAATCCCTTCTGTCAGCCAGACTATCAGAACGAGGCGTCGGCACCCCTGAAGATCGACATTCCCTACGGTCTGTCCATGATGGCCACCAACGACCCCCACGGATTCGTGCCGGGCATCAACGACATCCTCAACGGCTACACCCGTCCTGACGGCACCGTAGAGCCCTCTGTCGACGAGAAGATCGAGCGTGGCAAGAAAGCCATCACCGCTCTCGCAGCATACCGTCAGGCGAAGTTCAACTCCAGCGACGGTGGTGAGACAGCGAGCGCCCACCTGAAGGTGCTCCAGGAGAACATGCCCTATTTCGGCTACGGCTACATCAAGGACAAGCACGATATCGTGCCGTTCATCCCCGTCAACTTCTGGGCTTTCCGCATCATGGTCGGCATGGGGTGCCTGTTCATCCTTTTCTTCGCCGTTGTCCTCGCCGGCGCCTACCAGTACCCCAAGGCCCTTTGGAAGAAGCGCTCCATCGAGAGCCTGCCCAAATGGCACTACTGGGTGGCCATTGCCCTCATCCCACTGGGCTATATCGCCTCCGAGAGTGGCTGGCTCGTGGCTGAGTTCGGACGTCAGCCCTGGACCATCCAGGATATGCTACCCACCTGGGCCGCTGTCAGCGACCTCCACTCCTCCAGCGTGATGATCACCTTCTTCCTCTTCCTGATCCTCTTCACCACGATGCTGGCCGTCGAGATCAACATCCTGCTCAAGCAGATCAAGAAAGGACCCGAATACGAGAAATAAATCCGCAAATCGTAAATCAGCAAATCGTAAATCAGTAAATCTATGACATACGAATTCCTACAGCACTACTGGTGTTTCGTCGTAGCACTGCTTGGTGCGATATTAGTATTCCTACTGTTTGTGCAGGGTGCCAACTCCGTGGCCCGTTCCTTAGGACAGACAGCAGAGGGCCGGAGGCTCGTGTACAACTCCACAGGCCGCAAATGGGAGTTCACCTTCACCACTCTCGTCACCTTCGGCGGAGCCTTCTTTGCCTCCTATCCCCTCTTCTACTCGACGAGTTTCGGAGGTGCCTACTGGCTCTGGATGATCATCCTCTTCACGTTCGTGCTCCAGGCCGTGAGTTACGAGTTCCAGAACAAGATCGGCAACCTCCTCGGCCCGCGCACGTTCCAGTTCTTCCTCACGCTCAACGGCATCTTAGGCCCCCTGCTCTTAGGCGGTGCCGTCGCCACCTTCTTCGAGGGTTCGAACTTCATCGTGGAGAAGGACAACCTCATCGACCCGACGGCCGTCACGCCGATCATCTCGCGCTGGGCCAATGCCTCTCACGGACTGGATGCCCTCCTCAACCCCTGGGTACTCATCTTCGGCTTTGCGGTGGTGTTCCTGGCTCGTACGCTAGGCATCCTCTATGTCATCAACAACATCAACGACGAGGACATCCGCGCCCGTGGCCGAGTCCGACTCGTCGGCTCCGCCGTGCCCTTCGTCATCTTCTTCGTGGCCTATCTCGTCCACCTGTTGCTGAAAGACGGCTACGCCTACAACGACGAGGGATTCATCTACATGGAGCCGTACAAGTATCTGAACAATTTCCTCGACATGTGGTATCTGCTGGTGATCCTGCTCATCGGTGTGGTGCTCGTCCTTTGGGGAATTGCCACAGAATTACTGCGCGGTAGCAAATCCTCCACTCCTCACTCTTCACACTTCACGCTCGACGGCATCTGGCCAGCAGGTATCGGCACGGTACTCACGGTGCTGGCTCTGTTGCTCTGCTCAGCGTGGAACCACACGGCCTACTACCCCTCTACGGCCGACCTCCAGTCGTCGCTGACGATGGTCAACTCGTGCTCCAGCGAATTCACCCTCCGCACGATGTTCTACGTCTCTCTGCTCGTTCCCTTCGTGCTGGCTTACATCGTCTACTGCTGGCGCGCTATCGACCGCAAGAAACTCGACAGGGAGGAGATCAAGACCGACCACGCTTATTAATCCGTCAGAGTGATCACAAAAAAAGAAAGCCCCCGTCAGGACAGTCTGGCGGGGGCTCACTTTTTCTCTTACCTTACTTCAGGACGATCTTCTTGCCGTTCCTGATATACACACCCTTCGGCAGTCGTGTGCTGGTGTCGACCTTACGTCCACTGAGGTCGTAGGTGTCGCCAGCCTCTTCGTCAGCCTGCAGACGGCTGATGGCCGTAGGCTCTTCGGGCAACTTGAAGGTATTGAACACATAAGCCCTTTCGCCTTCCATAAAGAAGTAGTAGACAAGACCTTCTGTAGGATCCATAATGGTCTTGATCGTCAATCGCTTGCCCTTTTCATTGAAAACGTACAACTCGTCGAGTTCGGCATTCGTGAAGCCATCCTTGACTCTGGTTTCCAGGTTCACCTGCTGGCCCGGGTCAGCGTGGAGCACATGAGAGACCACCTCACCATATTTGGCCCTGAAGATAAAGATGTTCTGGTTGGAGGCAGTCTTCTCGAAGGTGGCAGTAACGACCACATTGCCTGCGGGCATCAGGAAGGAGTGATACATATTATCCTGCTTATCTACTGTAATACTCGTACTGACATCTCTGCCACCGCTTTGCAGTTTGACGCTGAGGTTTGCCAGGAAATAGCCCGTAGCAGGGACAATCATCAGGTTAACCTGCTGATTCTGCTTGGCTTGGACATGGGTAGAAATAACCTCTCCGCCTTCAGATTTCATCACAATCACCTGATTGTCTTTTCCTAATTTCGGTTGACAGTTTTTTGCTTATTTCCTGATGTGGTTGACAGTCATTTTACTGAACAAGTTGACAGCCTTCCTGACATCGTTGACAGCATTCCTGGTTTCGTTGTTCAGGCACGTACTTGGCGATTGTTCAGACCACGTACTTGGCGATTGTTCAGGCACGTACTTGGCGATTGTTCAGGCACGTACTTGGCGATTGTTCAGACCACCCCTAACCCCTCCTAACTCAGGAGGGGAAGAGAATACTCTAAGGGCAGAATAGCGCCTCCTGAGTAATCTCGTACCACCGCGCCACCGAGTAATAGATGTAAGGGATGCCTAGTAAGGGAGTAAGGGATGCCTGGTAAGGGAGTAAAGTATAGGGGGTTATATATATAAAGTCCTATCCTTTACAAGGTAGACAGGCATTAGCATGAGAGTAAACAGGCATCGGCAAGAGAGTCAAGTGGCAGGGGTCATGCCACACAGAAAATCACAGAAATCACAGAATTTTGACACTTCGCTTGCTATGCGCAGCCTGTGCCGGAGGCACTTTCTGTGATTTCCGTGAATTTCTGTGTGACCTTTTCTCCCCCCTAGACAGGCGGAGGCAGAGGGATATTCCCTTGTTCAGACCACCCCGCCCTACGGGCACCCCTCCTGACTCAGGAGGGGAAGGGATTACCGGACTTTGGATTTGTCGGGGCTGTTGTACCAGAGGTTGGAGAGGATGGAGCCCTCACCCCAACTGTTGAACAGCGGATAAGCCTTGGTGACGGAAACACGCTCCGAGGGATACCTGAAGTCGGTGGGGATCAGGATGGCCCAGGGGTTCTGACCGGTCTTGGCCAGATGGACCTCCACGCCCGTGGTGGCGTCGTAGATATACGGCTGCTGTGCCTCGTCGAGCAGGCTGAAGTCCTTGCTGACCGTCCTCGTGGCACTGACGTAGGGATAACTGGAGCCGTCGGTGTTGATGAAGGTCATGTGGTCGCTGACGCCGAAGAGGTCGTGCACCTCGACATTTTCCTGGATGGCGCCGATGTTGAGACCGCGCACATAGACATCGTCGTGGGCACCGCAGGCCACAAGACGGTACTCGATGGTGGTCTCGTTGGTCCTGATGGCTTTGATCACCACATCGTTCATATCGTAGTCGCTGTCCGTCTTCGTATCCTCAAAGCAGTAGGTGAAGACGTGGAGGTCGGGCTCGGGGATGTCGGGGATGACCTTGCCACCCTCCATCTCGATGATGACGTCGTTGAAGTCGGCATCGGTACCCGACTCCCAGGTCATGAACACGCGGTTGTTGAAACTGATCCAGAAGAGGCGCGGACCGTCCGTCTTCAGACTCTGATGACTGGCCGTAAGCGAACTCTTGAAGTTGCCCCACTTGTTGATATAGTTGTTCAGCCGGCCGTCGCCGTAGATCTCGCCCTGCTTCCTACCACCGTCGGCGGGGGTGTTGGCCTTGATCATGAAGCCGATCTTATAGCCTTTGGGGAAGATGCTGCTGACGGCCTTCGTACCGACCTCAGGCATTGAAGTGCCATTGGCGGATTCGTCATCGGCGCCGTAATTACCATTTTTGCCGAAATAGAGCAGCAGGTAGGAGCCGTGCTTGGCGACCACATTGTCCTCGGTCTCGCCGAACACCCTGTTGAAGGGGACGGCCTGGAACTTGGGCAGGTTGTGGACGAAGGTCTCGAATTGGTCATTCGACATACCCGACACTTCCGACTCCAAATAATAATAATAGTAGAGTTCGGAGCGGTACACCTCGAAGCCATACTCCGTCGGATGGTCGCACTTGTACATCGGCGTGAGGATGACGGGCTCTTCGCCGTTGGTGGTGATGTAGCACTTGGCGTTGGTGGAGCCGGAGTTCAGCACGATGCTTGAATTGTCGTTCGCACGGCCGTTGGGCAGATAGGAGAGCACGAACTTGCGGAAGAACGACTTGAAGTCGGCTGAGTAGTCGGCACCGGGCGCAAGATTCAGGCCGCTGTAGTCGTTGAGGTTGTAGAGCGGGGCGTCGTCATAGAAACTCCCGTCCGTCTCATGCCTCTGCTTGGCCCACGACTTTGTGGAGCCTGCGATATTGAAGGAATTCGTCACATCGTCGGGCAGGGTGTAGCCCGTGGTCAGCGTCTGACCTCTGGTGAGGGCCTTCTCTTCGATCGAGGCCTGGCCGTTCTCCACCTTGCGGAGGATGTAACTGTCATTGGTGACGAAGCCCACATAGAGCCCGAGATTGTCCTTCGGGGCGTCGTAATAGAGCGTCAGGCTGGTCTGACCGTTGGTCTCAGCCTGGTTGAGCACCTTCATCGCGTTGCGGGTGACATAGGAGGGGGTTGTCTCGTCGTCGATCTCGAGGACATCGACGAGCAGTTGGACGCGCTTCACGGAGGCGTCGGCAGTAATCACCACCTGACCGCTGACGGTAGAGCACCAGTCCTGGCTCGGGCTGACCTCGAACCCGAGCACTTTCTCTGCATTTGTTTTGGCGGCTTCCTGAACAAATTGGTTGTCTGGGTCATAGAGTTCGGTCTTCGAACAACTCATCATGGCAAATAGACAGACAACAGAAAACAATAATTTCTTCATTACTTATATATTTTAATGGTTGGTTTACGGTTTGATTAACCCGTTTTTTATTAATTATGATTTCGATTGCAAAGTTAAGGCGAAAATGAGTAAAAAAGTGTGTAAATTACAACAATGGTGTGTAATTTTCGCCAATATGGTGTGTAATTTTTCGAAATTTACACACTAAATGAGGGTAAAAAGCGAAAAAAATGCGTAATTTTGCACCCAGAATTATGAGAGAAATGCAATTCACCGCCATCGCCCTGATGGCCCTGCTCACGCTGAAACTGCTGCTGTTGCCCGTGAAAGTGACCAACAATGGCGTGATGAACCGCTCCCGCTGGCTGATGCTCGGTGCGACGGTGATCGTCGGCGCGCAGTTTCTGTTGCAGTATATCTTCAGACTGCGTGAGTACGGCGTGACGCAGGCCGTGATGCTCAACCTCTCGCTGCTCATCCCCGCCACCGTCCTGCTGTCGTTCGCCCTCCTCTGTCTGCAGCGACGGCTCGAGCCGCGAGACATCTACATCGGCGTGTCTACATGGCTGCTGACGCTGGCACTCCTGACCTTCGCCGTCGTCACCGACGGACAGCCACTTCTGAGCGACACCCCCGAACGGCGACTGGCAGAGCGGGTGGCCTCCGTCTGCTATGCCTTCGCACAGTTCTACTTCGTGTGGCGCCATCTGACCAACCTGAAGGCCATGCACGACGCCCTGAGCAACTACTACGACCGCGATATGGACGGCGTGCTGCGCTGGATGAAATTCAGCATTTTCTTCCTGCCGGTGGTGGGACTGATCATACCCCTCATCGTGTTCATACAGAGCCCGTGGCTGATCGTGTTCAGCCTCGTGCTGCTGGGAGGCATGTTCTTCCTGATCGACGGCTTCTGCAGTTACGTGGTGAGCACAAGCCCCGCGCGGATGCAGGAGGCCGAAGACGAAGGCGAGGGCGACGACGGGCACTCGGTGATGATGGAAGACCTGCGCAAGACCGCCGACAGCGAGCGCCGGGCGTCGATGCCCCTCGACACAGAGAACCTGCGTCGCGTGGACCGTGCCGTAGAGCAGTGGGTGAGCCGGGGACAGTACCGGAACAACGGTCTCAAGTTGCCCCAGGTGGCCGACGAACTCAACGTGCCGCGCTACCTGCTCACCGGATGGCTCAGGAGCCAGCACCTGAAATATGCCGACTGGATGAACAGCCTGCGCGTCGACGAGGCGAAGCGGGTGATGCGTGAGCATCCGGAGTGGAACAACGAGGCCATCGCCCAGCACTGCGGCTTCTGCGACCGCAGTTACTTCCTGAGGAAGTTCAAGGAGGCTACCGGTATGTCGCCCAACGAATATACCGCCATCCACACCACCTGACTTCCGCCAGCAGCACTTACTCCCCCCTTGATCTCTTTTATTTCACCCTGAGCGCCCTCATGGCATTGAGGACGGCGAGGACGGTGACACCCACGTCGGCAAAGACGGCGAGCCACATCGTGGCAATGCCTATAGCGGCCAGGATGAGCACCGCCACCTTGACGCCGATGGCGAAGACGACGTTCTGACGGGCTATCGCCAGCGTGCGCCGGGCGATACGGATGGCGAGGGCAATCTTCGAGGGTTTGTCGTCCATCAGCACCACGTCGGCCGCCTCGATGGCCGCATCACTCCCCAGTCCGCCCATAGCGATACCGACGTCGGCCCGAGCCAGCACCGGGGCGTCGTTGATGCCGTCGCCGACGAAGGCGACTTTGTTTCCTCCTTCCTCATTCCTCGAAAAAAACTCCACCTTCTCCTCCGGCAACAACTCCGCATGATACTCATCAATGCCGAGGGTCTGGGCCACATGCTCGGCCACCTCACGACGGTCGCCCGTCAACATCACCGTCTTCCGCACACCGAGGGCTTTCAGGGAGGTGATGGCCTCAGCACTGTCAGGCTTGATCTGGTCGTTGATGACGATATGTCCGGCATAGGCTCCGTCGATGGCCACATGGATCACCGTACCCGTGCGGTGCTCATCGTGACATTGCGCACAGTCGTGCCACTCGGCACCCACGGCATCCATCATCTTCGTGTTGCCCACATTGACCATTGAATTTTGACCATTGAGCATTTTTACCCTCGCACGGATGCCATGACCGGCGATTTCCTCGACATCAGAGACCGTACAGCCGTCGGTAGCCTCATCAGGGAAGGCATCACGCAATGCCGCACCGATGGGATGGGTGGAGAAGTGCTCGACGTGAGCAGCGAGGTGGAGGAGATTTTTCCTCGAGTCAGAATGCACCGCCTCGACGGCGAACTGCCCATGCGTGAGCGTGCCCGTCTTATCGAAGACCACAGTATCCACCTTCGCCAGGACGTCCATGAAGTTGGCACCCTTCACGAGGATACCCTTGCGGGAAGCGCCTCCGATGCCACCGAAGAAGGTCAGGGGCACGCTGATGACGAGGGCACAGGGACAGGAGACCACGAGGAACATCAGGGCACGATAAATCCATTGAACATTGAACATTGAACATTGAAAGATGTTCCACAGTGTCGGGATGATGGCGAGGGCCAGAGCGGCAAAGACCACGATGGGCGTATAGATACGGGCAAAGCGGGTGATGAACGTCTCGCTCTGCGACTTATGCTCGCCGGCATCCTCCACCAGACGGATGATCTTCGAGACGGTGCTCTCGCCATAAGGTTTGGTGACACGCACCCTGAGGACACCAGAGAGATTGACACACCCCGAGATCACCTCGTCGCCGACATCAACGCCACGAGGCAACGACTCGCCCGTCAGCGCCACAGTATTCAGGGCAGACGTTCCCTCTATGACCACACCGTCAAGAGGCACTTTCTCGCCTGGACGGATGACGATGATGGAGCCGACGGGGACGTCATTTGGATTGGCATCTTTTGACTCGCCCTTCGGGTTTTCCACATGCGCCACATCCGGCCGGATATCCATCAGATGCGCAATGCTCTTCCGGCTCTGACCCTCGGCGTAACCCTCGAAGAGTTCACCCACCTGGAAGAAGAGCATCACGAAGACGGCCTCGGGGAACTCGGTCTCGGCACCGGGGAGGAAACCGATCAGGAGGGCACCGATGGTGGCCACAGACATGAGGAAATGCTCGTTGAAGGCATCACCGTGGGTGATACCCTCCCACGCCTCGTGAAGCGTCTCGTGACCGATTAAGAGATAGGGGACGAGGTAGATGAGGAGAAGGGAGAATGGCGAGAGGGGGAAGATGTTTTCGAGGAAAGAGGAAGGAGGAAAGAGGAAGGAGAATACTCCAGAGGCTGATGATGAAGAGGAGTAGGAATTGGAGACATGCTCGATGAAAACGGCGACAGCCAACAGGATGACAGTCGCAATGATAAGTCCAAGTTGACGTTTCAGCGAATGCTCATGGTGATGATGATGTTCGTGATCGTGATGATGATGTTCGTGATCGTGATGATGATGTTCGTGATCGTGTTCGTGCTCAAATAAATGTGCCATATCTTTGCAGTTTTATAAGTTTCACGCTGCAAAGGTACGGCACATTTCGTGCAACTGGGTTGCAAAGGCAACGAATCGCGTTATTTTCTTGAAGCCATGAAGCGGAAATCAATGGCACCGCCGAAGTCACCGATACGGTCGTCAGACATCGCCATCATCTGGAACTTCTTGCCATCCTTCTCCACCACATAACCGCGGACCTTCTCGGCCTTCAGTTGTGAAGCCGTCATCTCCTTGCCGCTGAAGGTGTGATAGCACTTCAGGCCCTTGGCCTCAAAGACGTCGGCCAGTTTGTCGTGGACGGCATCCATATCGCCCTCGGCCAACTGGTGGTCGCCGAAGAAGGTGACAGAAATCGTGCCACCGGTGTCGGAACCATCCATCCTCACCACACGCACGTTGGGGATACCGGCCAGATCCTCGGCCTTGATGCCCAGAGCGTCGAAGGAGCCCTCATTCTCCACCTGAGTCTTCAGCGGACTGAGCGACACGGAGAAGTTGTAATCAATGTAGTACTCCTCGTCACGCTCTATCACCTCGAAGGCAGGATTGGGCTCGTCGGTATAGTACTCGAAACTCATGGGGTTCTCGAAGTCGAAGCACAGACGGAGTCGCATATCGTTCTTCTCGCCAGGCAGATACAACAGGGCATCGGAGTCCCTACGGCCGTTGTCGATACGCTCCTGCGTATAGGAGGGCACACGGAAGCCCTTCTCCTGCAGTTTCTTCACATAGGCCTGCATCTCCTCCTTGGTCACACCGTTATAGTCCACCTGATACTGGTAAGACGTGTCGTCGGAGTCGAATTTCGTGTACACGATACGCCCCTTCGTCTCAATCTCGGGGATGCCGTACTTGTCGTAGACGGAAGCCGGCCACTTGCCGTCGGCGAGCCCGCCGGCGTTCTCTGAGGATTCACTACTGGAGCCGCTGTTGCCGCTCTTTCCTCCACCGCAGGCCGTCAGCATGAGGGCTACGATGCACATTAAAGATAATGTCAGTTTCTTCATAAATTGTTTGTTGGGTTGGTTGGTAAAAATCCCGCAGAAACAGTTCTTGTTTCTGCGGGAGGAATGAATATTACTTCTTGATAAACTCTACGCGACGGTTCTTGGCACGTCCGTCGTCGGTGGCGTTGTCGGCCACGGGTTCGTGTGAGCCCTTACCGACGGCACGCATGTTGAACGGATCACAGCCTAAGCCCTCGAGGGCCTTCACGACGGCCTCAGCGCGCTGCTGAGACAGCGGGTCGTTGATCTTGTCGGAGCCCTGATTGTCGGTATGTCCCTGCACCTCGAAGCGAGCCGTCGGGTTTTTCTTCATATACTCCGCCACCTTCTGAATTTCCTCCATCGACTCAGGCTTGAGCGTTGCCTTACCTGTCTCGAAGAGGATGTTGTTGGTCACGAACTTGCCCGTCTCCTGGATGGCCTTCTCGACGGCAGCCACCTTGGCATCGATGTCTGTGGCATTACGCTCATAGAGTTCAACGGCACCCTTGGCAATCACCACATTCTTCATATAGGTGTGCTTGCTGCCGCCATTGGAGAACCACGTCACCCATCCTGCACCCGGCTTGGCATTCGGCACATTGATGACACGACGCCCATCGACATAGAACTTGATGGCGCGCTTGTTGAACGACAGGGCATAGTGGTGCCAGCGGGCATCGTTAAAGGGCCCTGCATTAGAACTTGCATGTCCTTCCTTATTCGTGAAAGAAGGCTCAGAGGTCAGACAATAACTACAGTCGAATGTGTGCTTATCCCATGACAACGAATAAGTAATTGTAAACAACTCATTATCTCTCCGCTCGGTCTCATGCATGATGTCAAACTCTACAGAGGAAGCCCCATTCTTCTCTCTGTCATCATAAAGCATATCGTACTCGATGGTGAACACGTCGCCCAGATAGTTCTTGATGCCACCCTTGACGAGGGGCGCGATCCAACTGTCGTGCTTGTCCATCTCTATACACTTCACGCCATTGATGACAGCCACCTCGGCATTGCCTCTGACGAGATCCCACTTGGAGGGGAACTCACCTACCTGCTCACCAGCCAAGTCATCCTCAAACATCACCACAGAACCGCGCACAAAGTCGCTTTTCACGTTCTTCGTGTCGTTCTGAACATCATCCCCTACCTCAGAATCCTCATAGTCGGCATCGTCCGACTCCTCGTTCTTCTTCGACTTCTTGCCGTCGAGCACGTCGTCCATGGCTTTGTCTGTCTCACGAGATACCTTATTAGCCACTTTGTTCTCGACTGCACTCTTGGCGGCATCCACGGCACGATCCTTGAGTCGCTTCAGGAAGCCCTGAGCATCGGCATTTGCTGAGACGGCAAATGCCACAATCAATAGCATTAACAGTTTCTTCATACGCTATACATTTTTAATTAATGGTTGATATACATACTTCGGGGACAAAGATACGAACAATATTCGAATCCCACAATCCCCCAAATGGGGGTTTTTATTCAAGAACAACTTTCGTATAAAGAAATCAGTTTGAGGGTATCAGGGTAACATCGTTATGCTGGTTAACGGGAAAGTGATAATAGGGCACGTTAATCTTCCATAATTGTTTCCGTATGTCAGCAATATTTCGTATATTTGCAACATGAAACGAGAGAAAATGATAACTATAGCTGCCCTGATGCTGATGTTCACTACGAGTGCAAAGGCCTATACCGACCATCGCAACGCTAAAGTGGACTCTGCCGAACAGGTGCTCAACAGCGGAAAGGCACTCACAGACAAAGAGCGCATGGAATGCTACTACACCATCGTA
>Ga0247611_10004622_pt1 | contig 18926 bp, 19 predicted proteins | sample 177DNAGHGhighgp2_FD_192422 | JGI IMG/M metagenome (GOLD analysis project Ga0247611, IMG submission 192422) | Sheep rumen microbial communities from Palmerston North, Manawatu-Wanganui, New Zealand - 1770 DNA GHGhigh gp2 | ecosystem: Host-associated > Mammals > Digestive system > Stomach > Rumen... | reverse complement strand
AAACAAGCTCTAAAAAACGCTTAACATCAACAATATCATTCCCAACTCTCATCTTCACTCACCCCTAAACTTTTTATAACTGGCGAAATCTCACTCCACACAAAACCACGCCCAAACAAAAACTTTGCACATTTTTGCAAATTTTGTTTTGTTCTTTCTTTGTTTTTTAAATATTTTAATGCAATATTTTTTATTTCTTCAAAATCAGAATTTAGTTCTATTTTAGATAAAATCTCATCATTTATGCCTTTTTGCTTAAGTGTTTGTTTAACTTTGTTTATACCCATACGCCCTTGGCTGTTTCTCAAAAAATTTTCTACATAAATTTTGTCATCCAAATATTTATATTCTTTAACTTTTTCCAAAACTTTTTGGCAAACTTCATCTAAATAACCTTTTGATTTTAGATAATTATAAACTTCTTTTTCTGTTTTTTGATATTTAGACAAATAGTTTATCACCAAATCAAACGCCCCTGATGTTTCACTTTCTGCCTGAATTTTTTGTAATTTTTCTAAATCTATCTGCTCTCCAACACTTAGCTTATATTTAAAAACTGTGAAAGCATCCAAAAAACAAACAAAGTTGTCATCAACATAAACAGCAATTCTTTTTGCCCTGTTTTTGCCATCACCTAATTTTGTTATAATAGACTCATTCATTTTTATCTCCAAAAGAATAATATACTTCAGTTTTTGAAATTTCTTCGCCAAAATTTAATGTGACATTTTTTGCATAAATTATGTCAAGGCTCACATTATCTGAAAAAACAATATTTTCTGTTTTAACTTTTTCTTTTAAAGTCATTTTTAAAAGCTTTTCAAAATCTTGAAAAGTTAATTTAAGCTTGGATTTATAACATTTTTCATAAACGCACAAATCACTTAAAACCTGTTTGGCACTAGAAGAATAAACTCTTAAAAGTGGTCCCGCCCCCAGCTTTATTCCACCAAAATATCTAACAACCACAACCACAATATTATAAACATTCATTTTTTCTAAAACTTGCAAAATAGGTTTTCCTGCCGTTCCACTTGGCTCCCCATCATCACTAAACCTACTGGTGTTTAAAAGCCTATAAGCAAAAACAATATGTTTAGCATCATTATAAGTTTGTTTGATTTCACGACAAAATCCTTCAGCCTCAACACTGCTTTTTACATATTTTGCAAAACTTAAAAAACGAGATTTCTTTTCTACAATCTCATTCTTTAAAACTTTTTCACAATCAACAGATAAAAATGTTTCCATCACACTAATTTCACTTTTTGAATTGATTTTTTACCTTTTTGCAAAACAAACTCAGTCTTAATAAGTGGAAAATCATAGCTTTCTATAACTTCATCATCAACTTTAACACCTTTGCCATCAACAAGCCTTTTTGCCTCACCTTTTGATGATGCCATTTTTGCTTTTATCAAAAGGTCCAAAATGTTTGAAACCTCTTTTCTTTCAAACTCCACTACCGGCATTTCTTCTGTGTTTCCACCAAAGTTTGCTCTTGCTTCTTGTTGGGCTTTTTTTGCACTCTCTTCGCCACGAACAAGTTTTGTAACTTCATAAGCAAGCCTTTCTTTTGCAAAGTTTAAAGCCTTTCCTGTTCCTGAGCATAATTCTTTTATCTCTTCCATTGGAAGAAGAGTTAACACCCTAAACATTTCTTCAACTTTAACATCTTCAGTGTTCCTAAAAAATTGATAAAAATCATAATCACTAGTTTTTTCTCTGCTAACCCAAACAGCTCCACCAGCACTTTTTCCCATCTTGGTTCCATCTGCTTTTGTTAAAAGTGGAGTTGTTGCAGCATAAACTGGAGAACCTTCTTTCTTTCTTACAAGCTCAACCCCAGCAATGATGTTTGCCCATTGGTCATCTCCACCAAACTCAACAACACAATTATATTTTTTGAAAAGATGCAAAAAGTCATTTGCTTGCATTGGCATATAAACAAACTCAGCAAGAGTTAATCCATTTTCCATTCTTGCCTTAAAACATTCACTTGCAAGCATTCTGTTAACAGACATATACATTGCTATTTCATTTAAGAAATCATAATAACTAAGTTTGCTTGTCCAGTCATCATTGTTGACAACAGTGATATCTTCACCATTTAATGCAAAAAAATCTTTTATTTGTTTTGTTATGCAAGCCACATTGTGTTTTAATTGTTCTTCTGTTTTTTGAGGACGCATATCATTTCTGCCCGTTGGGTCACCTATTCTTCCTGTTGCTCCACCAATTAAGGCAATAGGTTTATGCCCTGCTTTTTTCATTCTTAAAAGTAAGCATAAAGCAGCAATATTCCCCATCTGCAAACTGTCTGCCGATGGGTCAAACCCCATATAACATACAACTTTTTCTTTATCTAACAAATTGTGTAAATCTTCTTCATATATTATTTGTTTAACAAGCCCTCTTTCTTTTAACTCATCTAGTATGTTCATTTTCTTCTCCTTAAAATATATAGTGATATATTAGCATATTAAGCCCAAAAAATAAAGCAAAACGAACAATTTTTTAAAAATTTGTGATTTTGTTTGGAAATTTAATGCTTGTTGGTATATAATAAAAACATAAATAACAAAAAGAGGTGAACCTATGACCATAGACAAAATTACAAAAATAAAAGCAAGACAAATTTTAGACTCAAGAGGAACTCCAACTGTTGAAGTTGATGTTTACACTGAAAGTGGGGCTTTTGGCAGAGCTTCTGTTCCTTCGGGGGCATCAACTGGAAGCAAAGAAGCATTAGAGCTTAGAGATAACAAAAGAGATTATTATTTTGGAAAATCTGTTTTGCAAGCAGTTAACAATGTTAACAAAAAAATAGCGAAAGAAATTGTTGGAATGAATGTTTATGACCAAAAGAAAATAGACAAGAAAATGCTTGAGCTTGATGGAACAAGCACTAAATCAAATTTGGGTGCCAATGCAATTTTAGGTGTTTCACTCGCCGTTTGCAAAGCTGGTGCAGACAGCAAAAACCAATCACTATTTAAGTATATCGGAAAAGGCAGACAACTTCCTGTTCCTATGATGAATGTTATAAATGGTGGAAAACACGCAGACAACAACTTGAACATTCAAGAATTTATGATTATGCCAACCGGTGCAAAAACTTTTTCTGATGCCTTAAGATGGTGTGACGAAGTTTTTCACACTCTTAAATCTATTTTAAAAGCTGATGGCTATGCCACTGCTGTTGGCGATGAAGGTGGATTTGCTCCAAACTTTAAAAAAGATGAAGAAGCTCTTTCTTATATTGTTAAAGCAATAGAAAAATCTGGTTATAAACCTGGAAAAGATTTTCATATAGCATTAGATGTTGCATCTTCTGAAATGTTTAATGAAGCAAAAAAGATTCACGAAAGCGGAAAATATTATTTCTGGAAAACAGACAAACTTTTCAGTGCAAAAGAGCTTTTAAGCTATTATGAAGATTTAATCAAAAAATACCCTATTATCTCTATTGAAGATGGATTTGACGAAGAAGATTGGGCTTCTTGGGCAAAATTTACTCAAAAACTTGGAAAGAAAATTCAAATTGTTGGCGATGACCTATTTGTTACAAACACCAAAATTTTGAAAAAAGGAATTCAAGAAAAATCAGCCAATGCAATCCTCATAAAATTAAACCAAATTGGAACAGTTACTGAAACTTTAGACGCTATAAAAATGGCTAAAAATGGTGGATTTAACACTATCATCTCTCACCGCAGCGGAGAAACTGAAGACTGTTATATTGCAGACATCGCTGTGGCAACTTGTGGCGGACAAATAAAAACTGGAGCCCCATCTCGAAGCGACAGAGTTGCAAAATATAATCAGCTTTTAAGAATTGAAGAAGAACTTGGAAAAACCGCCGTTTTCTCTCCAAAAATAAAATAAAAGGATTTTTATATGGAGTTCAAAAAAGTAACACTAAAAAATAAAGCCACCTTTCAAAAAGTTTATATAACTGCCCTAACCCAAGGCTTTGATCCTTTTGTCCCAATAAATTTTATAAACAATCTTAACAAAAATTTTGATGAATACTTTTCTGAAATATTTAATGATAAAAACCAATTTTCATATATTTGTTATGAAGAAAAAGTTCCTATTGGCGTTATTGTTTTTGGGAAATCAACACTAGATGGAGCAACAGAAAATGATGGCTTTTTGGATTCAATATACTTTTCAAAAGCGTATCATGGCAAAGGCTTAGCAAAACAAGCACTTGAATTTTTGGAAGAAAAATTAAAAAGCTTAAATTATAAAAAGGTGTTTTTATGGTGTTCTAAAGAAAACAAAAGAGCTTGGAAATTTTACACAAAACACAATTATATACCTTTAGAAAACAAAACCTGGGATGACACTTTGGATGGAAAAGTTTTTCACAATATTTTATTTGTAAAGGATATATAATAATATTAAAAATGCAAAAAGACTTAATCTTTTTGCATTTATTTTTTGCTTAAACAATTTATTAATCATCATTAATATTTATCTAAAAGTTTTGATTTTAATTTATTAAATTCAGAGTCAGTAATCATTCCAGTTTCTTTCATTTTTTGTAACTTTACAAGTTCATCCAACAAATCATTTGATTTACTTAATTGTTTTGTGTCATCTTTATTAGAAACAACTATTTTTTCTTCTTGTTGAGAAATTATTTTTTGTTTATTATTACGGCTTATATCAACTCTCAAAAATATGGTACTTAAAAGATAAACGATAAAAATAATCACGCACATAATAATACCTATTGGAACAAGTGAACTCATAACAACAAAAAGACTAATAAAGTAAAGCACCGTGTAGATTATATCAAAAACAAAGAGAGTTAACGAAAGCCCTTGAGGAAATTCAAAAACATCTAGTTTTGATTTTGCTAGCAAAATTATTGAAATAAAAAATATTATAATTCCCATAATAAGTGAAATACCATATGCAACAGCCATTCCTATGATAGTATCAGTATATGATTCCAATGTTGTATCTGTAATAGAAGTTATTGTTATTAATTCAATAATCGTTGAAGTAATTATTAATCCTGTACAAATAATATTTAAAATACAAGCGGTAATTGTTAATGGTCTTTTTAATTCCATAATTTTTGCTCCTTTTAATTAATTTTACATCACTTTGTGATGTGTGTCAAGTTATTTACATCACTTTGTGATAACATATACGCAATGGAATTATCAAAAGTAATAGGAGAAAATATAAAACAAGCAAGAAAAGCAAAAGGTTATACACAAAAACAGGTTGCTGAAATTTTTTGTATAACACAACAACAATACAGCAGATTTGAAAATGGCGTGTTTGAATTAAATTATAAACAAATAGTTGATTTGTGTAAGTTGTTAGAGATAACTCCAAATGAACTTTTTGGCTTTGATTATTAAAAAACTTAATCCTAAAATTAATACTAAAAAATACCTTTTACAACAATTACATCGCAAAAGGTATTTTTTTGATTTAGTTAAATCTTTTTTTGTTATTAAAATCCCATTTCCTCGTCTTTAGGCATTCTTGCTCCATTTATTTTTTCTTGTTTAAAAAATTCTCCACGAATAGGTGCACGATCTTGTTCTTTTTGTCCGAATTTTTTTAGTATTTCTTTGATATCTTCATCATTCATTTTTGGCTTTTTATTTTCATATTCCATAAAACAAAACTCCTTAAAATTTATTCAACTAAATTATAATCATAAAACAAAATTTAGTCAAGCAAAATGCTATTAAAACGATTTTTTGTATTCTTCACTTTTCTCTATTATTTTTTCTGAAATCAAATTTAAAATCCCCACAAACAAAAAGCATAATGCCCCACTCAAAATAATTCCAGCAAAAATATCTGTTAACCAGTGCATTCCTGAATAAAGTCTGCATATTGTTCCAACAACAGCCAAACCACCAAAGCACGCATATAATGTGTATCTAATTTTTGCGTTTTGAACATAAAACTTAAAATTAAGCATACAAAAAACAAGCAAACAACATATCAGCATTGTGTGTGATGATGGATAAGAAGCTTTAAGTTCACCATCAACAATTATTGGTCTATAATTTATTTTAACAACTTCAAAAAATATATAAAAACAAGCTAAAATCATACACATAACACAAAAAACAATTAAGTTTTTATCAATAAGTTTAAAAGACTTTCTTTTAATCCATTGAAAAATTAAAAGTCCAACAAAAAACAAAGCGCAAACTATTGAAAAATACCCGATAAGCTCACTGACAATTTTAGCCCCATTGTTTGTTCCAATACTATCAAAAAAAGATTTATTCAAGTCTGCAAAACCTATTTCTGAGCCATTTGGCCCTACCGCTTTAACTCCAACAAATTTTATTGCAATGGTAAACAAAATAAACAAACAAAACAATATTGACGATATTATAAAATATTTGTTACTCTTAGACATTTTGATTTTCTCCTTTTTTATTTTTAATTATATGCAAAATTATTTTTATAATTAACGCCAAAACAATAAGTCCTAAAAATACTATTAAAAGAATTGTTGCCGCTTGAGGAAATATCGAACAAACAAAAGCCACAATAACCCCGCAAATTGCATTTCCAATAATAACAGTTAAAAGCGTTTGCCAAAAATTTAATCCCATCAAAACAGCAAGGCATGTTCCAGTCCAAACTCCAGTTAAAGGTACCGGAAAAGCAACAAACAAAACAACTGTTATAATCTTTAGCCAAAGTTTTTTGGCGTCTGTTTTTCCTTGTGATTTTTCATCAACTTCACTAGATTTTTTTTCTATATCTCCAACAAAAAAATGAACAATTTTTTTAAAAAACTTTTTATCCTTAATATAATTATAAATTGGTTTAAAAATTAAAGCTAAAATTGGAACAACGATGATGCTACCCAAAAAAGCATATAAAAGTGCTTGCCAAGAATTTAAGCTTGCTGTCCCCCACAAACTTTGAGACATTGCAAAAGGTATTGCCCCTTTTAGTTCAATTAAGGGAACTATTGCTATAATTATTGTTGCCAGCACCACATTTCCACCAAACAAATCATGAAAAAAGTTTGTTATTGCTTCCATATTTTCTCCTTAACTAAATATGTAAAAAATTGTATCTTCAACCATAAATAACAGCGTAAATACCACCGCTGGAACACAAATTGCCCACTTACTCACTTTTGATTCCATAAAAATTTTAATTATCAAACTTAAAATAATTGAACAAAATATAATTCCACCAACAACCCCAAGCTCATAAAACATAGATAAATATAAGTTGTGTGGGCTCAACCCTCTTCCATCAATAGATGGGCATCCAAGCCCCTCACCAAAAAACATATTCACAGGGCTTGAAATCCAATCTCCATAATATATTGTCCACAAATAATAACGATCTGTTGTTATAACATTTAAAAAGTGTTCAAAATTTTCAAATCTTTTATTTCCGCCTACAAACCTATCTAAATATTCCTTCACATAATCAAAACCAAGTATCAAAACAATCCCAACAAAAACCACCAAAAAAGATAATATAATTAGTGCCATTTTTGGCTTTTTTATGAAAAAATAAATTAACAAAGATAAATATATTAGGCTCATTAAAATTAAAAATGTTTTGCTCATCGTGGTTAACCCCATCAAAGTTACCGCAACCAAACAAATATATTCTTTGTATGAAGCTTTGCCTGAAATTATATAATAAGCAAAAATAGCACTCATAATTTCACACGTCATAGCAAGCACATTTGTTTGATAAAATAATGCTTGATACCTATCAGACGAAAATTCTATCATTTCTCGTATATATGGAGAAATATATGAAGTTAATCCAAAAACGCAAGCCACCCCTAAAGAAATTGTCAAAATCCTTAAATTGTATTTAAGCCTTAAAACATCTTTTCCTCTTATAAACATTCCTATAAAAAGGAAAATCACTGCAAATAGTATTATTCTTATCCATTTATTTAAAGAATATGCCCCTATTGGCAAAAAGCAATACACAAAAAACACAGCAATCAAAATAAATAATTTTTTATCAAATTTTGTTTTATCAAAATTTTTGAAATAAGTTAAAAAATAATATTTAAATATAACCACTAAAAAGCATATAAAAAACAATATAACGCTTAGATAAACATCCATAAAAATAAATGGGAATGAATAAACAACATAAGTAAAACCATTTTTAATATCATCAAAGCAAACCATAATAAACAGCAAAGGAAAAACGATGTATGTGCTCCAATCAAAAAAACAACTCAAAAAGAATAAAACACTTAAAATAATAAGATTTATTGGCAATCTTCGTGTTTTATATTTATAAAAAAATTCTTCATTAAATATTTCCTTGATTTTTCCCATAATTATTTTTATTAAAAAACAAATTTAAAAATTTTGTTTTTAATTAACAACCTTTATTCTTCTTCAACTTTATTGTGTAATTCTTTAATATATGTAACTGAACCATTATCTTGAATGATTTCTTCAGCCATTTTTAAGCCTAATGTATATTGTTCAGGACTAATCTTATTTGTTTTAACCAGTTCATCGGCATAATAATATTCTCTATTGCCTTCACCTGCTCCGCCAGAAGCACTATCTGATTTAAAAAGTGCCTTAACTGTTCCAAACAAAATTTTCACATCTCCCCAAAAAGTGATTTTATTTCTATACTCTAAATCTTTTTCAAAAATACTTTGCCAGCTCGCCTCACTTCTTCCCCCACTGATTTGCGAAAGCCCAGTGAGCCCGGGTCTTATTTCATACGCTTTTAAAAACTGTTTATCATAAAAAATCATATCTTTAACAAGCCTTGGTCTTGGTCCAATAATGCTCATATCACCTTTTAAAATATTCCAAAGTTGTGGAAGCTCATCCAAGCTCAGTTTTCGCAAAAATTTACCATACTTTGTTATTCTATCTTTGTCTGGAAGCAAGTTTCCTTCTTTATCTGTTTTGTTTGTCATACTCCTAAACTTATAAAGCTTGAAAACTTTTCCATTTTTTCCAGGACGATATTGAGAAAATATGACTTTTCCATGAATGAACATTTTTGAGCAAATAAACAAAATCAAAAAAAGTGGTGATAATATTAAAAGAGCAAAAAAAGATAAAACAATATCAAAAAATCTTTTAAAAAATTTTTCATAAAGTGTTCTCTTTGTTTTATCGCCATTTATTTTTATTTTTGTTCCATTTTTTGCCATAATTCACCTCTAGTGATGAGTTATTTAATGGTAGCATAAAATAAAATATTTAGCAAGTTAATAACATTATTTTCGTCAATTTAACTAAAATTTACTATAAAATTTATTTCGAATTCATTGAAATGTAGTTTTTCCATTTTAACTTTTAAGTTCTCTTCAAAAAAATTAAATTTTTGTGCAAAATGATTTTCTTTATTTATTTTTAGTAATTTATTTTCATCATTCGCAATATTTTGTTTTAATAATTGAAAAGACAAATCAATTCCACCAATTCTAAATAAAACCTGTTCATATTGTTTCTTTAATTTATTTATTTTAAATTCAAGTTGGTCATATTGGTTTAAATACTTTAAATAGCTCTCCATTTGACAAACTGCAATATAGTCTTCAATAATTGATAATTTTATCTTATTTTTTCGCATATTAACCTCATATTTTATTGTATTTTTATTAACAACAAAATATGATAAAAATAAAAATAGTCCAAGACTATTTCTTTTTTATAATTCTATAGAAAAAATTTTTATTTTAATTGTAAATTCTCATAAGAATTTTATTTCATAATTTATTTATAACAATATTTTTAAATTCCAAATATTGTTTTATTTTTTCTATCTCATTTTTATCAAATTTTTCTAGTTTTGGAGGATTCAAACCTAAGCTAATATATTTTTCCTTCCCCAAATTCATAACCTCAAATATCTCAACTTTTTTAGGATTAAAATTAAAAATAATTTGTTTTATAATATCTAAATTATTTAAATCATCATTAAAATGCTTTACCAATGGAATTCTAAACGTTGTAACAGCTTTTTTATCCTTTATTAATTGTAAATTATTTAAGACTAAATCTTTATCGCAATTTATTTCTTTAGCTCTATCTGTAAATATTTTTAAATCAACAAACATTTCATCTATATAATCTTTGACACTTAAAATATTTTCTTTAGGCACATTTAAGCAAGTTTCAACACAAATAGATACCCCAGCTTTCTTCAATCTTTTTAGTAATGAAATATTATCTTTCAAAAATAATAAACACTCTCCCCCTGAAAAAGTTACACCACCGCCATTTTCAAAAAAATCTTTATCTTTTATTATCTCTTCAAAAAGCTCATCTTCTTCATAGAATCTTCCAAAAGTTTTTACTACATTATCTTTTGAATATTTTCTCAATCTTGACTCAAGATTTTCTGGATTTGAACACCAAAAACACTTTAATGGACATCCCATAAAAAACACTGTAGTTCTAATTCCGGTTCCATCATTTAAACAAAATCTTTGAATATTACTAATTAACATTTTCACTATTTTTTGCCCTCTCAATCAAAACATCTTTAAAATCTTCTGGAAGATCATTAAAGTATGCACTAAACCCCCAAACTCTAACAATTAAATTAGGATATAACTTAGGGTTTTGTTTTGCTTCAATTAAAACTCTACTACTCACTACATTCATTTGCATCTGAAAAAATCCTTTTTTAATTGATAATCTCAAAAACTCAACAAATTTATCAAAATTATTATCAATAAAAGATGGTGATACAATGAAATCTAAAACATTTCCATTAAACGCATTTTTTGTGTAATCTAATTTTGAAGCAAAAGAAACAAGTTCAGTATATGGTAAAGGTTTCGAACAAGATATATGAACATTAACAGGCTCCCCAAAAATTCTACCATCTGGAGTTGCCTTAATATTTCTTGTTCTAAAAACATAATCGGGAGAAGATAATCCAAATTTTATTTTACGTTTTTCTTTATCAAATCTTTTAAATGATGATTTTATTTTATTTAAAATTGTGTTAGATAAATTTATAACATATTTATCATCATTTCCAAACTTTAGTAAATCATCTTTTATATATTTTTTAAGATTATCCTCATTTTTAAAATTATTTCTAACAATGTCTAAAAATTCTTTTAAGTTCTTCTTTTTTTGTTTAAAAACAATTTCATCAATAGAAATAATTGAATCAACAACATTGGGAAATCCAAGCCCAGTGACTCCAAAATTATTATATTTAGCCCCAAAATCCTTTAAAAGCTTTCCGTTTTCTAAACAAGCCTTATTGAAACATGATGCCAAAAGTTCATCATCAAAAACAAAGTCGCTAATCTTTTTAGCTAATATACTCGTTTCTATATCTATTTTTTCATAATAAATTTCCAAAATATCATCAATATTTTTACAATTAAAAATATTTTCATCTTCTAAAGTCTTTTCAAAAAGGCCAATCAGATTAAAACTTGATATATTATTTAATTCTGCAGAAACATCCATTGGAAAAGGCTCCCAACAAGCAGAAACAACATAATTATAAGCATCATTTGTTTCATAGCCGAAATCTTTTAATATTGGAACAATAACCTCATCGTTTGAAAGAAGTGGACTGCCAATGCCTGTTTTAATACAATCAGTTGCCAATTCTAATAAGTCAATCGGCATATTGTTTGAAACTCTTAACAAAACTTTAGGGTCAGGAAGCTTTAATTGTTTTAAAGCTTTTATAAAAATATATGAGAGCTTATTTGAAAAATAGTTTCCATCCTCTTTTAGTCCACCACATATTATAACTTGACCTGTATCACCAATAAGCTCCCCACTTTTAAACTTATAATGGTTATGCAAGATCACAAAAAATCTCATTGTATCATTAAGCAAATCTTCTTCTTTTATATTTTTTATAAAGCAATTTAAATATAAATCCATCCTTCCAAGCCCCATAAGCCTATGTCCAGTTTGCCATAAAATTGAATTTAAAAACAAAATTCTTTGAAGTGCCTCTTCAAAACATTGAGCTTTTTTTGTTTTAATATTTTTTAAGTATTCTAAATATTTACAATTTAAACCCTTATTTTTATTTTCTATTAAATTTATTATCTCGACTAATGTTTTATATTCCTTTTTCATTTGTTCATTTGTTGCTTTGTTAATCAAATCTTCAAGAGAATTAAAAACAATAAGAGAATAATCAACTGTCCCATTAGAATAATTATTTGATGTATAATAAATCCTTGTTTCATCAATAAAGTTTATAAAGTCATCTTTATTTTTTATCGTTAAATCCATATCTTTATACATATTTAGTAAACCTATATTTTCACTTTTTGAATAATATATTTTTGTTTTATCCTTAAAATAATTTTTCATTATATAGAATAATTTTTTCTTCTTCCCATAAACAACACCTTCTTTTTGACCTTTATTTAAAATCAATTTAGATTTTAACCAAATTTTTTTGGGTATAAATTTTTTAATAAAACTTTTCACACTCATTTTTATTCCCCTTTTTTAAAAACTTTTCTCTTGAAATCCTTTATAAAATCATCTTTAAGAGCCACGACAACAACGAGATATATAAATGCTCCTAAAAGAATTAGAAGAATTGTATTCAATATGCTTGAATTCATACAACTTTGAACAACCATTAAAACTCCAAACATTATAACAGATGCTAATAAATTTTTCCAACCACTTAATAAAAATTTCTTTATGGATATCTCTTCCCTTAAAATTATTAATTGAACAATTAAAATTATAAGCTCAGAAATGACAGATGAAATAATAGCTCCAGCAACACCTATCAAAAAAATTAAAGCAATACTTAACATAAGATTTATAACCGCTCCAATAATAACTGTTTTTGTAAAAGTGTTTTCTCTACCTATTGCAATTAAATATTGAACTCCCGTTACATTATTTAACCCTATTGCCATAATTATTGGAGCACAAACCATCATCAAAGTAATAACTTCTCCATAGCCTTCTCCAAAAAACCAAAGATTTATATTTTTTGAAATAGCTATTGTGCCAAACATTAATGGTAGCCCTATAAAATATACAATTTTTGTGGCAAAATACACATTTTCTTTCAATGCTTTTGTATTTCCCTTTTGTTTTTCTTCGCTATTTCTAGAAAACATAACCGCACTTAAAGATGTAACTAGAGTTAAAACAATTTTAATAATTTTATCAGTCTGCTCATAAAAACCATTTTGAGCATCATCTCTTAATATCAAACCTACTAAAGTTTTATCTAAAATTGTATATATTGAAATTATTATTGTTGGAAGAAACAATTTTAAAATTGGCACTACTATTTTTTTAGGATGAAGTTCACTTCTTTTCACTCTGCTTATATGTTTAATTACATAAGGAATAAATATAAGGTTTGATAATACTATCATAACAGAATGAATAAGAGTATAAATCCACACATCATTTTGAGTTTTAACAAAAACAAATATCGAAGCAACAGTCAATGATTTGATAATAAAGTTTCTAATTGCCAATTTTCCAAAATCTTCATTACCCATCAAGACAAATGAAAAGTCAAAAATAGTTGAAAAAATATTTAAACTCATAATAAGCATTAGAAGACTATATGAGCCATAAGCGTTAAAGCCATAAAATATAAAATTTAAAGCCAAACATATAAAAGTTGAAAAAATTCTGACTATTATCACTTCCCAAACAACAATAGACTGTTTATGTTTATCATTTTGATATTTGGATATTTCGCGTTGTCCATAAAGATTTGACCCAAGTGCTGCAAAAATTGTGAAATAAGTTATTAAAGAAAGGGAAAAACTATATTGTCCAATGCCTTGAGGAAGTAATACTCTTGAAACATATGGTGTTGTTATAAGAGGAACAATGATTAAAAAAACTTGATATATTGCATTGTAAAAATAATTTTTTAAAATAACTTTTTTACTTGATTTAGGGTTCGGAGTGTTTTGCTTATCTTTTAGAGAGGATTCTTCTCGAATATTATTTACTTCTTTAATATTTTCATCAGTATCCACTTCTCCATCATCAAGATTTTCTTCAATTAAAACTTCTTCTTCTAAATTTTTATCATTTACTGAAACTTCTTCTAGTTCAGCTTTCTTCTTTTTTTTATATAAGTTATTATAGCTTAAATTTTTCCCCTTTTTTACCATTCCATTTCCTCTCTTGAATCTTGTTTTTCAATATTTATAATATTATATCATACTTTTTTTATTTTGTATAATTTTTTTATTAAATAAAAATATTTTACAATAACTTTTTAAAAATAATAAAAGAACCTCCTTTCCGTTTCTAGGGTTCTTTTTATTTGCTAACTACAAATTACTAATACTCATTATTAATTTTTTTATTTTTCTTTAAGATTATCTAAAAGATCAAAAGCGGAAACAATAACTTTATCCATATCATAATATTTATACTGCCCTAATCTTCCACCAAAATGTATATTTTTTTGCTTTTCAGCTAAGGCTTTATATTTTTCGTATAATCCGTTATTTTTCTCATCATTAACTGGATAATATGGCTCATCACCTTTTTTCCAAGAACTTGAATATTCTTTTGAAATAATTGTTTTTGGGCTGTTTGTAAATTCAAAATGTTTGTGTTCTATTATTCTTGTGTAAGGTTCATCACAGCTTGTGTAGTTGATAACAGCATTGCCTTGAAAATTTTCCATATCTAAAATTTTTGTCTCAAATCTAACACTTCTATATTCAAGTGGTCCAAAAGTATAGTCAAAATATTCATCTATTGGTCCAGTGTATATAATACTTTCACAAGCACTTAAAAGTTCTTGTTTATGGTCAAAAAAATTGTAAGAAAGCCTAATATCACACTTCTCAAGCATTTTTTCAATAATTTTAGTGTATCCACCAATTGGAATACCTTGATAACGATCATTAAAATAATTGTTATCAAAGGTAAAGCGAACTGGTAAACGCTTTATAATAAAAGCTGGAAGCTCATTACAAGGTTTCCCCCATTGTTTTTCAGTGTAACCTTTAATAAGCTTTTCATAAATCGTTTTTCCGACCAAATTTATTGCTTGTTCTTCCAAATTTTTTGGATTTGGGGCAAATCCATTTTTTCTTTCTTCTTCAATCCTTTTTTGAGCATCTTGTGGAGTGAAAACATCACGCCAAAGCTTTGTGAAAGTATTCATATTAAAAGGTAGATTGTAAAGTTCATCTTTATATCTTGCTACTGGAGAATTTATGTAGTTATTAAATTCAGCAAACTGATTTATATAATCCCAAATTTCTTTGTTTGAAGTATGAAAAATATGTGCTCCATATTTATGCACATTGATTCCTTCCTCTTTTTGAGTGTAAATATTTCCAGCAATATGGCTTCTTTTATCTATAACCAAAACGCGTTTTCCTTGTTTTGTTAGTTCATTTGCACAAACCGCACCAAACAGTCCTGCACCAACAATTAAATAATCATATTTCATAACTTTTCTCCTGCTTTATGATTTTTTAAATATATTTTTTAATCTTCTCACCTGAGTTTTTAAAAAACTATCCTCCATCAAAACAACTGGCTTTTCAATTATTTTTAACTTTTTATGATAATCAATCCAAACATTAAACAACCTTTCAGACAAAAATCCAAAAACCCTTTTTTGATAATCATCTCTATCATCAATTTTTATTTGTTTTTCAAGTTCAAACAAAATATCAAAAACCCACTTTGCATATTCTTTTATTATTTTGCTTTTTCCTATAAACATGTTGCAAAAATACATAGAATTTTGATTCATAATATTTTCAAAAGATTTTATATAATCTGGATATTTTTTTAATATTATATCCTTAATCTTTAACATATCATCAATTATATGTTCTTTTTTGTATTGCTCAAAAACAGAACAACCCATATAAGACTTTTGAGGGAGAATTAAGTCATAGTTTTTAAGAAGTTTTTCTATATCTTTTTGTTTTAAAAACGGATATTTAAAAAGAAAAAATTTTCTTTTAAAAAACAACCTTCTATAGTGTTCTAATCCCAAAATCTCCGCATCATCATTTTGAACCATAAAATATAGTCCAGTCAGTTCACAAAAACTATAATTTTTATTTGAGATATTTTTTTGTTTTTCTCCACAATCAGAAAAAAATCTTTGTGGTAATACTTTATCAAAAGCTCCAACAAGCATAATTTTTCTATCTTTTGGAAACTTATTTTTTATGATTTTGTGTGTCATAACATATAAACTCATACTCATAAACACTATTCTCCCAAATATATTTTTTCTAAAATTTGAGCCGAAGTTTTTGCATCATACCCTGCATCCTTAACAAGTTTAGCGTATTTTTCTCGATTAACTTTTTTATCTTTTAATTCCAAGATTTTATCAACCCAGTATTCAGTATTATCAATACTTAAAATATGGTATAAATCTGTTATTTTCGCTTCTTCTGTTATTGTGTCTGAACATAATGTTTGAAGTCCACTTGCTTGTGACTCAATTGCAACAACAGGAAGTCCCTCAAAAAGTGATGGTAAAATAAACATATCACAAGCCATCATAATCTCAGAAACATCATTTCTTTTTTCTAAAATTATAAAAAATTTTTCTAATCCTTTCTCTTTAATCTCTTTCAAAGTTTGTTCTTTTAGTTCTCCATCTCCAATTAAAATAACTTTAAAGTTTTCAAGTTTATCTTTTAGTTTTTCAACAATATTCAACAAAAATTTATGATTTTTTTGTTCAGAAAATCTCCCAACATGTAAAAAAACGAATTCCCCAAGTTTTAACCCCAGTTTTTTCCTATATTCTTTTCTTGTTTTTTCATCGAATTCAAATCTTTGCGTATCAATTCCATTCTTTATAACCAAACACTTATTTTCATCCATAACACTTTTTGGAAATTTATATTCACCCGCCAAATACGAGCACGCCAAAAATTTATCCGCATATTTTTCTATTCTTTTGTCTGAAAAATTTTTTAAAATTTTAAATAAAAATCCCGATTTTCCAGTATTATGCGAATGCACAAATATCTTTTTTATCCCAAATTTTTTTGCTATTTTTGAACAAAAGTATATCGCAAATATATTACAAGTTTGAATATGAACAACATCAAATCTTTTTTGTTTTAAGATATTTTTAAAACATTTAATCACATAATAGCGCCATAACTTACTGTGATTACTATGATTATAATGAATTATTTCTTCATTTCTATCTTTTGCAATTTTAATTAATTTTTCATTTGTTAAAGTAAATGGAGTACATAAAGTATATTTTATATTTTTAGAACTAAAATTCTTATACATGTTAACCATAAAAGATTCTTGTCCACCATATTCAAGTGGTTCAGCAAAAAATTCCAAAACATTTATATTCTCATTTGTTTTATCTTTCCTATTTTCATTTAAATACATTTTTTCTAGCACTAAAGCAGAATATTTTGCATCATATCCATTATTCTCAACAATCGCCGCATATTTTGATCTATCAACCTTTTGATTTTTGAATTTTAATATCTCATCAACCCAAACTTGAATATCAAAATTTAAATATTGTATTAAATTAGTAATTTTTGCCTCTGGAGGAATAGTCGCAGACACTAATGTCGGCAATCCTGAACATTGAGATTCAATGGCAACTATTCCAAGTCCTTCAAACAATGATGGTAAAATAAATATATCAGAAGCCATCATAATTTCTGAAACATCACTTCTTTTTTCTAAAATAATAAAATATTTTTCCATGTTTTTATCTTTAATTTCTTTTAGTATTTGTTTCTTTAAATCACCTTCTCCAATTAAAATAACTTTAAAGTTTTTAATTTTGTTTTTAAGCTGATAAATTAAATCAATAATAAATTTATGATTTTTCTGTTCCATAAATCGACCAACATGCAGAATTGTAAATTCACCTGGTTCCAAGCCAAGTTTAACACGATACTCTTTTCTTACATTTTTATTAAACATAAATCTCAATGAATTAATTCCATTATTAACAATCAAACACTCCCCTTTATCTATTATTTTTTTAGGAAACATTGATTCTCCAGCAATCATTGAACAAGCACAAAATTTATGCACATAGTTCGATATTTGAAAATCAGTATATTTTTTTATAAGCTTATTTAAAAAACTATTTTTCCCTGTATTATGTGAATGAACTATAACTTTTTTCACCCCCATATTATAAGCTGTTTTTGCACATGCGAGTAATTTTAAAGAATTTCCTGAATGAATATGAACAACATCAAAATTATTCTTTTCCAAAACATCTTTTAGGCATTTTTCAATTTTATATAAAATAATCAATTTATTTTGCTTAAAAAACTTATTATCATAGTGAATAATCTGCTCACCTCTTTCTTCCATTATATTAATTAAATTCTTATTAGAAAGAGTAAATGGAGTGCAAACTGTATAGTTAATATTTTTATTTTTTAAATTTTCCAACATATTAACAATAAAAAATTCTTCACCTCCATAATCAAGCGTTTCACAAACAAATTCTAACACATTTATTTTTTTAACATTTACAATATCATTATTAAGTGAATTTGAGTATGAAAGAAAATTATTTTTGTTTCCCAATTGCTGATTTGTTTTTAATATTTTTTCATCACTTAGTTTTTCACTAAAACATTCCGACAAATATAATATTAAAAATGTCACCACAACAGCTGTTACAGGCCAATTTTCTACAACTCCCCTAACTAAAAATGGTATAAGCAAAATTGATACTGCCCAATATTTTTTTATTTCTTTAAGTTTTTTGAAATCAATAAATGCTAGGACTATTCCTATATATAATAAAATTCCAAATACACCATTTCTCCATAAAAGCATTAAATACATATTATGAGCATCCATCCCGCCAATAGTTGGTTGTTTTAAACCTTTACCAAATAAAATTGTAGATGTTGAACTTTTCCAATCATTAAAATATTCTTTCCAAATTTCGTCTCTACCTGGATCATAATG
>Ga0247611_10004621_pt1 | contig 18927 bp, 17 predicted proteins | sample 177DNAGHGhighgp2_FD_192422 | JGI IMG/M metagenome (GOLD analysis project Ga0247611, IMG submission 192422) | Sheep rumen microbial communities from Palmerston North, Manawatu-Wanganui, New Zealand - 1770 DNA GHGhigh gp2 | ecosystem: Host-associated > Mammals > Digestive system > Stomach > Rumen... | reverse complement strand
TAATCCTAAATATAGAAGTTTAATATCAGAAGAAGAGGATGAATTGTTTATTAAGAATTCATTGATTCAACAAGGTGAAAAACGTGGTGAAAAACGTGGGCTAAATAAGGGCAAGTACCTAGAAAAACTTGAAATAGCTAAAAAATTATTAAAAGAAAAGGTTGATTCTAGTATTATTTCTAAAACTACGGGATTAACAATCAATCAAATAAAGAGTATTACATTATAGACACAGATTTATCTGTGTTTTTATATTAGTTAAAAAAAACATTAAAAAATAATCTTGAATATAAATATCACAAAGTGTATAATATAAATAGTATATAAATCTTTAAAATTAATGGAGGAGAAAATGAAACTAAAATTTAGAGCAGAACCAAAAGACATCGCAATATTTGTAGGATTCAGTCTTGTTTTATTATATTTAGTATGCTTAATAATACTAAACCTATCAACATTCGCAACAACAGGAACATTGCATGGACTAAATCCACTACCAGCATTCGAAGCAAAATATTTAATCGCAACACTAGTACTATATATAATAATAATGGTAGTAATAATAACAAGCGTATCATCACACTTCTATGAAATGGAAAAAGGAATAGGAGTTTCAACAGGACCAAAAAAAGAAAAAAACTACTCAAGATGGTTAACACAAAAAGAAATGAAAAAAGAACTAAAAATGATTAGACCAACAGATAAAACAACACAATACGCAGGAATTCCTTTAATAAATAATGGAAAAGAAATCTGGGTAGATGACGGAGAATACCACAATCTAATTATCGGTTCAACTGGATCAGGAAAAACAGAAATGATGGTACAACCAATGGTAAAGGCATTAGCAAAAAAAGGCGAATCAATGATTATAACAGACCCAAAAGGTGAAATATATGAAAGAAACGCAGAAGAACTAAAAGAAAAAGGATATAACATAGTATTATTAAACTTCAGAGAACCACAAAAAGGTAATTCATGGAATCCACTAGGACTTCCATACTCATTATATAGAGAAGGAAATCAAGATAAAGCAAACGAATTACTGGACGACTTAGCTATGAATATTCTTTATGACGAAAAATCTCAAAATGCAGACCCATTCTGGGAAAAAACAAGTGCTGATTACTTCTGCGGTTTAGCGCTCGCATTATTCGAAGATGCAAAAGAAGAACAAATAAATCTAAACTCAATAAACCTAATGACAACTGTAGGAGAAGAAAAATTTGCAGGAAGTACATACGTAAAAGAATACTTTAACACAAAAGATCCAGCATCACCAGCATACGTAAATGCATCAAGTACATTAATGGCTCCAAGCGATACAAAAGGAAGTATTCTATCAGTATTTAAACAAAAAATAAAACTATTTACTTCCCGTGAAAATCTAAGCGAAATGCTTTCAAAAAGTGACTTCGACATGAAAGAAATAGGAAGAAAGAAAACAGCAGTATTCCTAGTAATACAAGACGAAAAGAAAACATATCACTCATTAGTAACAATATTTATAAAACAATGCTACGAAACATTAATAGACGTTGCCCAAGAAGCAGGTGGAAAACTACCATATAGAACAAACTTTATACTAGACGAATTCGCAAACATGCCACCACTAAAAGACGTAACAACAATGGTAACAGCCGCACGTAGTAGAAATATAAGATTTAACTTCATAATACAAAACTATGCACAATTATCACAAGTATATGGAAAAGAAAATGGAGATACAATAAAAGGAAACTGTGGAAACATTATATACTTGATAAGTAGTGAATTAGCAGCTCTTGAAGAAATAAGTAAAATGTGTGGAGAAGTAAAATCAAAAGAAAAAGAAAAAACATCATCAATGCCACTAGTAACAGTAAGTGATTTGCAAAGACTACCAAAATGGACAATGATAGTACTAAGACTTAGAATGATGCCTTTTAAAACAAAACTTACACCAAACTGGCAAATGGAAAAAGAAAACATGTGGGGAGTAAAATATCCTAAAGCAAAATATCCAACAAGAGAAAAACATAAAATTGAACTATTTGATATAAAAGGATATGTACAAAAGAAAAAAGAAGAAAAAATAAACGAAATGATGAATGGAAAAACTGAAATGCCATTTATGCCAAATCAAAGAGGAAATCAACCATTCCCACCAATGTTTAATCCAAGACCAAAACAAGATAATTCATTTAACGTAGACGACTTAGTAAAAAGAATAGATGCAAAAATTGCAGAACTAGAAGCAGAAGAAGAAAGAGAAAAACAAGAAAAACTAAAGCAAGAAGCAAAAGAAGTAAAACCAACACAAGTAGAATCAAAACAAGAACCAAAAATAATAGAAAATACAATAGAAAATATAGATGTTCTAGACGATATAAAAGACGATTTTGATTTAAAAGCATCACCTAAAAAAGAAAACAAAAATAAAATTACAGATGATCAATTCTTTGATGACTTCTTTGGTGATGATGAATAACTAAACTCATTCACTTAAAAATATGTAAAATAATACATATAATAAAGTGGGTGATTTTTTTATGATAAAAACAATTAATATGCTAGACTTTCTAAAAATAAAAGAAGACATAAATATAATTGATATAAGAAATAAAGAAAAATATAATGATAACCATATACCAAACTCAATAAATATACCATATGAAGAACTGTTATTACAACCATCAAAATATCTAAAAAAAGAAGAAACATACTATATTTACTGCATGCAAGGAAAAACAAGCTTTAGCGTGTGTAATATACTAAATAAAGTAGGATATAATCTAATAAACATAAATGGAGGATATGAAAGCTATATACTAAACAAAGGAAACTAAAAAAGTTTCCTTTTATAAATTGTAAATACAAAGATAATTTGCTATAATCTTAATAGGTGATAAGAAATGTTTGGAAAAAAAGAAACAAAAGAAATTGATAAGAAAAAACTAAATGACTTAATAGGATTATCAAAAAACACAGTAAAAATATTATATATATTACTAATAATATTAGGAATATATGCAGCAATAAGATTAACAAAAGAACTAAAAATACTAGAAATATTAATCACAATACTAAAAGTAATCGCACCACTATTTATAGGATTTATAGTGGCATGGTTATTCGATCCATTAGTAAAATGGCTACAAAAAAAAGGAATAAGAAGAAGCATAGGAACAATTATAACATACCTAATAATATTAGGATTTATATCACTAATAATAGGAGGATTAATCCCACTGTTATCAGAACAAATAAATGAATTTATCAAAGTAATACCAAACATAATAGATCAGGCAAGAGGAATAATTGATGAAACGATGGGAAGACTAAGCGTAATAGATGGATTAGATATAGAATCATTAAAAAAAGAAATACTTGATAAAATAATAGATATTGGAACAAACATAACATCAGATATCCCAACACTACTAGTATCAATAGTTAAAAGTATATTCTCAGGAATGGGATCTATACTAGTAGGACTAGTAATAGGATTCTACCTATTATTAAGCTTTGACAATGTAAACGAAACGATAACAACACTACTTCCAAAAAAAATACAAAAAAATACAAATGAAATAATATTTGAAATAAACAATTCATTAAGAAAATTTGTAATAGGAGCAGCATTAGACGCATTATTAATATTCATAGTAAGTTCACTAGGATTTGGAATAGTAGGACTAAAAGCACCATTCTTATTCGCACTATTCTGTGCACTAACAAACATGATTCCATATGCAGGACCATATATTGGAGGAATACCAGCAGTAATAGTAGGATTCTCACAAAGTCCAACTGTTGGAATACTAACACTTATTACAATAGTAATAATTCAATTCCTAGAAGGAAACTTTATACAACCATTAGTAATGAGTAAAACAACAAAACTACATCCAGTAACAATAATGATAGGATTACTTGTATTTGGACACTTCTGGGGAATAATAGGAATGTTTGTATCAACACCAATAATTGCAGTTCTAAAAGCAATATTCACATACTTTGACGACAAATACGACATAATAAAAATAAAAAACGAAAACGAGGAATAAAATGGAATTTATAAAAAAAAATCCAAAAATAGTAATACTTACAGGACATGCACAAAGTGGTAAAAATGAAACAGCAAACATAATAAAAGAATACTGTGAAAATAAAAACAAAAAAACAATAATACTCGCATACGCAAAACACATAAAAGATTATATAAAAGAAATAACAAACTGGGATGGTTCAGAAGAAACAAAACCAAGAGAACTATTACAACAACTAGGAGTAGAACTAATAAAAAATCAAATAGACGAAAACATGCTTATAAATAGAATGAAAGAAGACATAAAAGTATATGAATACTTCTTTGATGTAATAATCATCTCAGATGCAAGATTTGAATCAGAAATAGAAGAAATAAAAACAAAAAAAACTACGGTAATAAAAATAGAAGGAAAACAAAATAACCTTACAGAAAAACAAAAAAATCACATAACAGAAACAGCACTAGATAACTATAATAAATACGATTACATAATAGAAAATAAAAAAAACAAAGAAAACTTAAAAAAACAAATAGAAAAAATAATGGAGGAAATTATATGGTAGTAGCAATAGATGGACCATGCGGAAGCGGTAAAGGAACAATTGCGAGTATTCTAGCAGAAAAACTAAATTTAGTTAATATAGATACAGGCGCAACATATCGTTCACTAGCACTTAAAACATTAGAAAATAATATAGATATAAAAGATGAAGAAAAAATAATAGAACTATCAAAAAATCTAAACGTAGAATTTAAAGATAAAAAAGTTTTTCTAGACGGAAAAGATGTATCAAAAAAAATCAGAGAAAAAGAAGTAACACAAATAGTCTCACCAATATCAAGTATAGTTGAAGTAAGAAAAAATATGGTGGAACTACAAAGAAAAATGGCAAATACTAATGATGTGATTCTAGAAGGAAGAGATATAACAACAGTAGTATTCCCTAATGCAGAATACAAATTTTATTTAGATGCAACACTCGAAGAAAGAGTAAATAGAAGAATTAAACAAAATAAAGAAATGAACATAGATATGTCAGAAGAAGAAATAAGAAAAAGTATAAGCGATAGAGATTACAATGATATGCATAAACCTGTAGGAGCGCTAAAAAGAACTGATGAACAAATATATATAGATTCTACAAATATGACAATAGATGAAGTAGTAGAAAAAATGATCAATATAATAAAAAAATAAAAATATCGGCCATCAAACATGGTCGATAACTTGACTTTATAAGAAAAAGTGATAATATAAACAGAGGTGACTAACATGAACTTAAAAGACGAATTTATAAAATATTTTACAGAAAATGGACATAAACAAATTCCAAGTGCTCCAGTAGTACCAGAAAACGACCCATCAGTACTATTCAATACAGCAGGAATGCAGCCATTAATTCCATACCTAATGGGACAAACACATCCATATGGAAAAAGACTAGTAGACTATCAAAAATGTATCAGAACAAATGACTTAGACGAAGTAGGAGATACAACACACCATACATTCTTTGAAATGCTAGGAAACTGGTCACTAGGAGATTACTTCAAAAAAGAAAGCATAACATATAGCTTTAACTTTTTAACACAAGTTTTAAATATACCTACAGAAAGACTTGCAGTAACAGTATATGCAGGAAGCGAACTAGTACCATTTGACGAAGAAGCATACAATTTATGGAAAAACCTAGGAATAAAAGAAACACACATCGCAAAAACAACAGAAGATAACTTCTGGGCAGCTGGAGATACAGGACCATGTGGAACAGATACAGAAATATTCTACTTTAGAAGTGATGAAGAAATACCTGAAATATTCGATACAGAAGATGAAAGATGGGTAGAAATTTGGAATAACGTATTCATGCAATTTAATAGAAAACAAGACGGAAAAGTAGAAGATTTACCAAATAAAAACGTAGATACAGGAATGGGATTAGAAAGAGTAGTAGCAGTACTAGAAGGAGTAAACGATAACTATTTATCTAGTATCTGGAAAGACGTAATAGAACTAATCTGTAAAATATCAAATAAAGAATACAAAGGAAATGAAAAAAGTATAAGAATAATTGCTGACCATATAAGGACAGCAGTATTTATTGCAGCAGATCCATCAGGAATAAAACCATCAAATACAGATCAAGGATATATATTAAGAAGACTAATTAGAAGAGCAATCAGACACGCAAAAAAACTAGAAATAGAAATTAATTCAAATTGGGAACAAGAAATCGCATTAAAAATAATAGAAAAATATAAAAAATACTATAGCGAACTAGAACAAAACAAGGAAACAGTTCTAGAAGTACTAAAAAACGAAAAAGAAAAATTTAATAGAACCCTAGAAAAAGGACTAAGAGAATTTGAAAAACAAACAAGAGATAATAAAGACATAGACGCTCTAACAGCATTCCATCTATACGATACATATGGATTTCCGATAGAACTTACAGAAGAACTAGCTAAGGAAAAAAACATAAAAGTAGACATAGACGGATTTAAACAAAAATTTAAAGAACACCAAGAATTATCTCGTACAGCATCAGCAGGAAAATTCAAAGGCGGATTAGCAGGAAATAGCGAAATAGAAACAAAATATCATACAGCTACACACTTACTAAATGCAGCCTTAAAAATAACAGTGAATAAAGATATACATCAAAGAGGATCAAACATCACATCAGAAAGACTAAGATTTGACTTCAACTGTGACCATAAACTAACAGACGAAGAAAAACAAAATACAGAAAAACTAGTAAATGAATGGATAAAAGCAGGACTTGATGTAACAGTAGAAGAAATGAGCAAAAACGATGCGATTAATTCAGGAGCAGAATGTATGTTCATAGAAAAATATCCTGACATAGTAACAGTATACTCAATAGGAAATGAAAAATATGGAACAGTTTCAAAAGAACTATGTGGAGGCCCACACGTAAAAAATACAAGCGTTCTTGGAACATTTAAAATAAAAAAAGAAGAAGCATCATCTGCAGGAGTAAGAAGAATAAAAGCTATATTAGAAGAATCATAGAAATATGGTTCTTTTTTACTAAAAAAATATTCAATAAGTCCAAAAAAATCAAAAATATATTGACTTTTCTGGACTTATAATGTAAAATTAAAATGGTGATAACTATGGAAAGAAAAGTAATGAAAAATCTATTGGATTGGAAAAAGTCAAAAAAAAGAAAACCATTATTGATATATGGTGCAAGACAAGTCGGAAAAACATATATAGTAAAAGAATTTGGAACACAACAATATGAAAATATGATATATGTAAATTTTGAAAAAAACAAAATAGTAAGTAAAATGATAGACGAAGATATAAAACCAGAAGAAATAATAAAAAATCTAGAAATAGCATTCAATCAAAGAATAGAAAAAGAAAAAACATTGATATTTTTTGATGAAATACAGGAAAACACGAGAGCACTTACCTCATTAAAATACTTTTGTGAAGAAGCAAATGATTATCACATTATAGGTGCAGGTAGTTTATTAGGCGTGCACGTTAAGAAAAAAAATTTCTCATTTCCAGTAGGAAAAGTAGACTTTTTGACAGTATACCCATTATCATTTGACGAATTTTTATTAAATACAAATAACGAAATGCTATTACAAGAGATAAAAGAATGCTATAGAGATAATAAAAAAATTGCAGAAATCAATCATGAAAAAGCAATGAAACTTTATAGAGATTATTTAGTACTCGGAGGAATGCCAGAAGTAGTACAAGAATATATAGATTCAAATTCATTAATATCAGCGATAGATAATCAAAGCGATATAATAGAATCATATAGAAGTGACATGACAAAATATTCAGAAGAAAATACAGGAAATAAAATAGTCGCAACATACAACTCAATACCAATACAATTAGCAAAAGAAAATAAAAAATTCCAATACAAAATAATACAGAAAGGTGGAACATCAACTATATTTGGTGATTCAATAGATTGGATAGTGAATTCAGGAATAGCTACAAAATGTGAAAAACTTCCAGAAAAAGTTGGAGTACCATTAGAAATGTATAAAGAAATTGAATCATTTAAATTATATATGAATGATGTAGGATTATTAACAAATATAAGTGATTTCCCATTATATCTTATTCAAAACCAACAAGCGGTAAATGAAATGATGATAGGAATGTTGACAGAAAATTTTGTCGCAACATCCCTTAAATATAATGGCATAAATTTGTATTACTGGAAAAATAATGGTGAATGTGAAGTTGACTTTGTAGTTCAATCAGAAAACGGACTTATAATACCTATTGAAGTTAAATCAAGTAAAAATACAAAATCAAAAAGTCTAAACATGTATATACAAACAAATAAACCAAAATACTCAATAAGAATATCAAGTAAAAATTTTGGATATGTAAATAATATAAAATCGGTACCACTATATGCAACATTCTGTATAACAAATAAATCATTAGACGAAGAAAAATGCACCAAATAAAAGTGCATTTTTTCTATTCCTCATACTTCATAGTAGGAATCAAAACATCCAAATTAGAATCTGTTAAAGTAGGCTCAGTACCTTTAATATAATAAAACATATGCTTATGACTAGTATTATCACTAGCTAATTCACCATCAATAGGATCAACCAAAACACCAACTACATTATTTGGAATCTCATACCACATATCCTCTTTACCGCTCATACACCCCTCCATAGTATTAAACCAAATATCCTTAGAAATAGAACTATCCTCACTAGGACTCTCACTATTATCATCATAACCAGTCCAAACACCAACAAGCAAATCAGGATTAAAACCAAAAATCAATCTATCAGTATCAGTAGTACCAGTCTTAATAGAATACTTGTGACTTAGCTTACCAGAAAAACTAATCAAAGTAGGATAATTATAATCAATAAAATCAGAAGAATAAGTGCTAGTAAGTAGCTCATTTAATATAAAAACATCACTTTGATTAAGAACTAGCTCACTATTATTCTCATGTTGATACAAAACATTACCATCAGAATCTAAAACCTTTTCAATTAAATAAGGTTCATTCTTATAACCTAAACTAGCTAAAGTATCATACGCCTGCATCATATCAACAAGACTAATCTCCTCTGAACCTAAAGCAAGAGAAGGAATAGGCTCAATCTCACTATTAACACCAACACGATGAAGAAGATTAACTAAAGACTCCTCACCCAAAAACAAATGAGTCTTAACCGCATAAATGTTATCAGAATAAGAAATTGCAGCGCCCATACTAATAGACTTATCAGGATACAAATCGCCATAATTCTTAGGACTATAAGTCTTATCATCAGAAAAAGTAAAAATAGTACGCTCACTCTTAAAAGTAGAAGAAGAAGTAAAACCATTCTCTAAAGCAGTATAATATAAAAATGGCTTAATAGTAGAACCAACCTGCCTTTTAGAACTAATCGCACGATTATACTGACTATCCTTATAATCACGTCCACCAACAAGACCTAAAATCGCCCCACTCTTAGAATCCATAATAATAGAAGAAACCTGAATAGAAGAATTATTAGATAATGCATCACTAACACTCTTATCCAAAATCTTCTGATAATCCATATTCAAAGTAGTATAAATCTTTAAACCATTAGTATCCAAAAAAGAGGAAGGAATACTCTTAATACTTTTTAACTCTTGGATAACCGCGTCCTGAAAATACATCAAAGAAGAAACACTATCCCCACCAGGAGAACCAATATAAGATAAATTAATACCATAAGCACTATCCGCTTCACTTTCAGAAATATACTTATTATTTACCATACTATCTAAAACAGCCCTTTGACGCCTCTTCGCATTATCACGATTAGAAATAGGAGAATAATTACTAGGAGACTTAGGAATACCAGCTAAAATACTAGCCTCAGCTAAATTAAGATCAGAAGCATGCTTATTAAAATAATATAAAGAAGCATTCTCAATACCAAAAACACCACCATAATTAATAGTATTTAAATACCCTTCTAAAATCTCATCCTTACTATATTGACTCTCTAACTTAATAGTAATCCAAGCCTCCTGTAACTTACGAGACCAAGTCTTACCAAAATCCAAAAACAAATTCTTCGCATACTGTTGAGTGATAGTAGAAGCCCCCTGAGACGCCTCACCATTCTTAATATTAGTTAGTATTGCCTTACCGATCCTTAAATAATCAAATCCAAAATGATGAAAAAAATGCTTATCCTCAGTAGAAATAGTCGCATCAATTAAATAAGGAGAAATACTATCAAGAGAAACCCAATTATCATTATTACCATTATATAAATTATTATTAGAATCATAAAAATAATAATTATTCGCAACCCTAACAGATAACTTACGAGAAAAATGACCATAAACATAAAGCCCAAAATATAAAACAATAAAAATCAAGAAAAATATAAAAAACCACTTCAAAAAAATTCTAAACTTTCTCATATTTTCCCACCAATCTAAAATTAGTATTATCTAAACTAGAAAAAATAACCATAAAACATTAACCAAATAAAAAAATTATTTACAATAACCAATATATCTGCTATAATTACAAACGAAAAGGAGAAATATGTCAAAAATAAATATAGAAACAATACTAAAACAAAATAAAAAAACAGAAATAAACATAAAAACAACAGGAATACTACAAGATGATAAAATAAAATACAAAGAAAATAATATAATAAACATACTAGATATAAAAAATGAAACACTAAAAAGAAAAAATAAAGACTATGAAATAATAATAGACTTTAAAAACGAAAAAATAATAAATAACTATAACAACAATGAACTAAAACTAAAAATAAAAGTAAAAACAAAAAAAATAGAACAAAATAAAATAAATTTAGAATATATAATAATAGACACAAATGACATATTTGAATATGAAATAATATGGAGGTAAATATGAAACAAGAACTAAGTAGTATATTAAAAACAATAATAAATAAAAAATACGATGTAGAAGAAATAACAGTAACAAAGTCAAATAGACCTGACCTATGTGACTTTCAATCAAACGATATATTTAAACTCGCAAAAATCTATAAAAAAAATCCAGTAGAACTAGGAGAAGAACTAGTTAAAACAATAAACGAATATGAAGACTTTAACAAATACTTTAAAGAAGTTACATTCTGTAAGCCTGGATTTATAAACATAAAAATAAGTAATGAACTAATAAATAAATATATAAAATTAATAAAAGAAAACGAAAAGAATCTAATAAAGCAAGATCCAGTTGAAACATACGTATTAGATTATGGAGGTGCAAACGTCGCAAAACCTCTACACGTTGGACACATGAGAACAGCTATTATCGGTGAATCAATGAAAAGAATTCTAAACTTTATGGGACATAAAACAATAAGTGATGTACATCTTGGAGACTTTGGACTACAAATAGGCGAAGTTATATATGGGATATTAAGAGATAAACTTACAATAGACGATATAGACATAAAATACCTAGACAAAATTTATCCAGAAATGAACGCAATATGTAAGGAAAATAAAGAAATTAAAGAAGAATGCGCAAATATTACAAAAGACCTTCAAGACGGAAATGAAGAATATAGAAAATTGTGGAAAAAAATATTAGAAGTATCAAAACAAGATATTAAGAAAAACTATGACTTTCTTGATGTGTCATTTGATTACTGGTACGGAGAATCAGATGCATACAATTATTTAGAAGAAACAGAAAATATATTAAAGCAAAAGAATTTGGTTGAAGAATCGGAAGGTGCATTAGTAGTAAATGTAAAGGAAGACTCTGATACAAAAGAAATTCCACCACTACTATTTAAAAAAAGTAATGGGGCATACCTTTACGCATCAACAGATGCATCAACAATATTACAAAGAACAAAGGACTTCAATCCAGATCATATCTTATACGTAGTAGATAATAGACAAGAACTACACTTTACACAAGTATTTAGAACAGTAGAAAAAGCAGGAATTATGCCACAAGAAAAACTAGAATTCTTAGGATATGGAACAGTGAATGGTGAAGATAATAAACCATATAAAACAAGAAGTGGAAACACACCAAAATTAGAAAACCTATTTAAAGAAGCAAAAGAAATATTTATATCAAAAAAAGAAGAAAATAAAAATATGTCAGAAGAAGACCTAAATAAAATAGTAAATGCAATACTAAAATTTGCAGATCTATCAAATACAAGAACAAAAGACTACATTTTTGATTTAAATAAATTCTCAGAAGTAACAGGAAAAACAGGCCCATATATCTTATACACATACTTAAGAATAAACAAAATACTGGAAACACAAAATAAAAATATAAAATTAAGCAATAATATATATAATGAACCAGATAGAGACTTAAGAATAAAACTAATAGAGTTCAGTGAAGCTGTAAACATGGCATACAAAGAAAGAATGCCACACTACATTGCAGACTACGTATATAATCTTTGTGTTTCAGCAAACATCTTCTATCAAAATAACCATATAATGAATATGGAAGATGAAACAAATAAAAACGACTGGTTATACGTATTAACACAAACAAACAAAATAATAAAACAAATGTTAAATTTACTAGTTATTGACATTCCATCAATAATGTAACAAAAAACTATTGACACATAAAAAAAACATGGTAAAATTAAATAGTCATTATTTAGGAGGATTTTATGAAACTAAAAAATATGTCAAAAGAAGAAATAGAAACAATGAGTTATACAGATATAACATATATGATATTAAAAGAAAATAAAACAATGAATACAGCTGAACTATTTAAAAGAATCTGCGATCTTTTAGAACTAACAGAAGAAGAGTATGGAGAAAAAATAGGAGACTACTACACATCATTAACAATAGATAAAAGATTCCATATGTTAGAAAACGGAGAATGGGATCTAATGGAAAATCATAAAGTAGAACTACAACTAGACGACGATGAAGAAATTGAATCAGAAGAAGAAACAGAAGAAGAAACAGAAACAGAAAATGAAGAAGAAAACATTGACTCATTAGACTCATTAGAAGATGAACTAGACGATGTTGATGATGATACATTAGATTTATCTATCGTTACAGAAGATGAATTAGAAGAAGAAAACTAAAAACTGTAAAAACAGTTTTTTCTTTTAAAAATATAATAAAAACAAATAAAACATGATATAATTAATAAGAAGGTGATAAAAATGAAATACTACTGCATAGGAATAAAAGGAGCAGGAATGAGTACACTTGCTAATATCCTACACGACTTAGGAAACGAAGTAACAGGGTACGATGACTCAAAACACTATAAATTTACAGAAGAAGGACTAAATAAAAGAAATATAAAAATATACTATGAACCACATGAAATAGATAAGGATACAATCGTAACATACTCAAAAGCATTCTCTAGTGACCATCCAGAAATAAAAAGAGTAAAAGAATTAGGACTAAAAATAATGGATTATAACCAAGTTGTTGGAGAAGTAACAAAAATGTTTGAAACAGTAGGAGTATGTGGAACACATGGAAAAACAACAACAAGTCTTTTAATAAGCCATATAATAAATAACGTTATGGGATGTTCATACTTCGTAGGAGATGGAACAGGACACGCAAATACAAATGACAAAATATTTGTAATAGAAAGTGACGAATATAACAAACACTTTTTAGCGTACCATCCACATATTGCACTAATAACAAACATAGAACTAGACCATACTGAATGTTATCCAGGTGGATTAGAAGAAATAAAAGAAACATTCAAAATATTTGGAGATAAATCAAAACTAATAGTTGCCTGTGGTGATGATAAAAATATAAGAGACATTAAATTTGATAAAGAAACAATATACTATGGATTTAATGAAAATAATAATGTACAAGCAAAAAATGTAAGTCTAACAAAAGAAGGAAGTACATTTGATGTTTATATTAATAATGAACTATATGGACACTTTGAAATACCACTATTTGGTAAACATATGATACTTAATGCACTATCAGCTATAATAGTATGCAATCATTATGGAATAGAAAAAGAAGAAATAATAAAACATATGAAAACATTTAAAGGTGCAAAAAGAAGATTCAAAGAAAGAATATATGATGACATAGTAGTAATAGACGATTATGCACACCATCCAACAGAAATCAAAGTAACACTAGAAGCAGCTAGACAAAAATATCCAAATAAAAAAATAGTCGCAATACACCTACCAAATACATACTCAAGAACACAAGCACTTATGTCAGATTTTATAGATGTATTAAAACTAGCAGATAAAACATTCCTAATGGATATATACTGTGATAGAGAAAAACAAGAAGATTATCCGGGAGTATCAAGTGACACAATAATAGAAGCAATACCAAACGCAGAAAAAGTATCAGTAGAAACATTAGATAAACTACTAAAATACAAAAATGCAGTAATGTGCTTCATGAGTTGTGGAAACATATACATAATATTAGAAGAATATGAAAAAAGACTAAAAGAACAACAAAAGGTAACAAACTAGAAAGAAAAATCTTTCTTTTTTGTTGAAAATATAATGAAAAAAACAATACTAAAAATACTAATAATATTATGGATGATACTAATATTTATGCTATCAAATCAACAGGCAGATGAATCAAGTAAATTAAGCGATGGAGTAATAGAAAAAACAATAGGAAATATATATAAAACAACACATAAAAATACAACAGATAATGAGCTGAAAATAATAAAAGAAAAATATACCCACATAGTTAGAAAAACAGCACACTTCACAATATATTTAATACTAGGACTCCTAGTATCCGCATTGTTAAAACAATATAATTTAACAACAAAACAAATAATAATTTATTCTATATTAACATGTATGATGTATTCAATAAGTGATGAGATACATCAAATATTTGTAAACGGTAGATCAGGTGAAATAAAAGATGTTCTAATAGATACATGCGGAAGTACAGTGGGAATACTTTTAATAGAAAAAATAATAAAACACAAAGATATGAAATAAAAATCATATCTTTTTTTAATTTCTTTAGAAAAAAAGGAGGAACTTACCACACTTATAGAGAATAATATTGGTTGAGGTGTACCAAAAAAAGAAAAAAATATTAAATTGACTTAAATTAAATGAAAATAGATTAAGGAAAGTGAGAAAAAATGAATGAAATAATAAAATATACAGAAAATGTGTTTGAAACTATTAAGCACATTGATGAATTTGGCCAAGAATATTGGGAGGCAAGAGAGCTTCAACAAGTACTTGGATACAAAGAATGGAGAAAATTTAAAAGTGTAATAAAAAAAGCAATGATGGCTTGTGAAATAAGTAAAAATAAAATATTAGACCATTTTGTCCAGTTGGACAAAATGGTCAATATAGGAAGCTCAACCAAAAGAAAAGTATTAGATTATAAGTTATCAAGGTATGCTTGCTATCTAATAGCTCAAAATGGAGATTCACACATGACCACTATTGCATTAGCACAAACATATTTTGCAGTTCAAACTAGAAAAATGGAACAAACAGATTTAGAATATGAAAAAATGACCGAAGATGAAAAAAGATTACATAGAAGAAAACAAGCAAGCAATGGAAATTATTCTTTAAATAGAACTGCAGTAAAAAGCGGTGTAAAGAATTTAGGAGAATTTCATAATGCTGGATATAGAGGATTATACAATGGCGAAACGGCAGATGATATATTTAAAAGAAAAAAATTAAGATATCGCGAAGATATTTTAGATAACATGAGTAGTGAAGAATTAGGTGCAAATATATTTAGAATCACACAAACAGAAGCAAAATTAAAAAGAGACAAAGTGGATAACGAATATACAGCAAATAGTGTACATTATGAAATCGGAAAAAAAGTAAGAAAGGCAATTATTGATATGGAAGGAACTATGCCAGAAGACTTACCAACACCAAGTGTTTCAATAAAAGAATTAGAAAGAAATAGCTAGTTAAAACTAACTTTTTTTAGTATAAATAAACAAAAAAAACAAAAATTAGCACTCATATATTGACATTGCTAACATATAATAGTATACTGATACTAGCACTAAAAAAAGAAGAGTGCCAAGTATTAAACTAGAGGTGAAGTAATGATTAGTGAAAGACAAGAAAAATTATTAAAACTAATTATTGAAGATTACATTAAAACAGCTAGACCAATAGGATCCAAATCAATTTGTGAAATATTAAACTGTTCAAGTGCTACAGTAAGAAATGAAATGAGTGAACTAGAAGACTTAGGACTATTAGAAAAAACACACATTTCATCAGGAAGAGTACCAAGTGAAAAAGGATACAGATACTATGTAGATAACATCATGAAACCAAAAGAACTAGAAAAAGAAGAATTAAATGAACTACAAACAGTATTTAACTCAAAATCACTAGTACTAACAGACGCAATAAGTAAAAGCATGGAAATAATATCAGAAATGACAAACTATACTGCTATAGTACTTGGATCAATGTCAAAAGAAAATAGAGTAACAAAAGTAGAAGTAGTTCCAATAGATTCAACAAATCTTATCGCAATAGTAATAACTGATAAAGGACATGTAGAACACAAAAACGTAAAACTAGAAGAAAAAGTATCAGTAGCAGAAATAAAACAAACAGTTGATTTAATAAACAAACTTATAATTGGAGTACCAATAAGTGAAGTAAGTAGCTTACTAGAATATGAAATAAAACCAATAATAGGACAATATGTTAAACAACACGAAGTTTTATATAATGCATTCTATAATGCGTTTACAGACTTTAGCGATAATAACTTTAAAATGAATGGAACAAAAAACATATTAATGCAACCAGAATTCAATAACACAGATAAAATAAGAGACATAATAAGTAAATTTGAAGACAAAGAAATAATAAAAAACATTAAAGAAGAAGATAATGGAATAAATATATATATTGGTAGTGAAAATGAATTTGATGACGACTTAACAATCATCAAAACCAAATATAATATAAATGGAGAAGAAGGAACACTTGCATTAATAGGACCAAAAAGAATGGAATACGATCGAGCAATAACACTTCTAAATTATATAAAACAAAATATAGACGAAAACTAGAAGGAGGCTATATGGAAAAAAAAGAAGAATTAAAAGAAGAACAATGTACATGTGGTGAAAACTGTAATTGTGGAGAAAACTGCGAATGCGGAGAAAACTGCAATTGTACAGAAGAATGTACATGTGGAGATGATTGCAACTGCACTGAAGATGATAACTGTGGTTGTGGAGGAAAATGTAACCACGATAAAAAAGGAAAAAAAGAAAAAAAGAAAAAAGAGAAACACGAAGATAAACTAAATGAAGCATACAACATGATTAGTGAACTAGAAGACAAACTTTTAAGAGAAAAAGCAGAACTAGTAAACTATAGAAAAAGAAAAGAAGAAGAAACTTCTAGAATGCTTATGTATTCAAACGAAGATATAGCAAAGTCATTACTTCCAATAGTTGATAACTTTGAAAGAGCAATCAACATGGACGATGAAAACTTAGAAGATGAAGTATCAAAATTCTTATCAGGGTTTAAAATGATATATTGTAATCTTATAAGTACATTAGAAAAATATGGAGTAAAAGCCATAGATGGAGCAAACAAGCCATTCGATCCTACATACCATCAAGCAATAATGACAGAACATAGAGATGGAGTAGAACCAGAAATGGTAATAGAAGTATTACAAAAAGGATACTTATTAAAAGACAAAGTTATTAGACCAGCAATGGTAAAAGTTAGTGAATAATGGACCATAACAGTATAATAGATAAAACTACATTTGATATCTGTAAACATGCAGAAGACCATAAAGATGTATTCATATGTGATAAAGAAATTGCTCCTGCAATATCCTTATTAAATAAAAAAGGATATATTACGTATGCAAGCTGTTCAGGACATTATAAAATAGAATTCTACGAGTGGTTTGACGAAGATATAAACAAACTTGAAGAATACAAAAATAATCCAAGAATCATAATTAAAAATATAAAAGAAAAAAGTTTTGATTATTGGAGTGAAGTAGATAAAACACAAGTTTATGTGCTATTTAAAAAACAATATAACTTCACTAATTTACCAGAAGGATTTATAGAAGAAACATCAAACAATAGGACCTCAATAAGTTGTCCAATATACTTTTACGATGAAACTGGTAACAAGAAAAAAAGAGATATTGTTGAAAAAGAAATACAAGAAAAATGTAATATACTAAAAAAATGGGTAGAACAACTACCAAAGGAAAGGTGATAAATTATGAGTAAAATTATAGGTATAGACTTAGGAACAACAAACAGTTGTGTATCAGTATATGAAGGTGGAGAAGCAAAAGTAATCGCAAACGCTGAAGGAGGAAGAACAACACCATCAGTAGTAGCATTCAAAAATGGAGATATGCTTGTAGGTTCAAAAGCAAAACACCAAGCAGTAATCAATCCAGAAACAATCTCATCAATCAAAAGATTAATGGGTACAGATAAAAAAGTAAAAGCAAATGGAAAAGAATACACTCCAGAAGAAGTATCAGCAATGATCCTAGGAGACTTAAAGAAAACAGCAGAAGCTTACTTAGGAGAAAAAGTAACAAAAGCAGTTATTACAGTACCAGCATACTTCAATGACTCACAAAGACAAGCAACAAAAAATGCAGGTAAAATTGCAGGACTTGAAGTAGAAAGAATTATCAACGAACCAACAGCTGCAGCACTAGCATACGGACTAGATAAACAAGATAAAAACGAAAAAGTATTAGTTTACGACTTAGGTGGAGGTACATTCGACGTATCAATCCTTGAATTAGGAGACGGAGTATTCGAAGTATTATCAACATCAGGAAATAATAAACTTGGTGGAGATGACTT
>Ga0247611_10004620_pt1 | contig 18931 bp, 14 predicted proteins | sample 177DNAGHGhighgp2_FD_192422 | JGI IMG/M metagenome (GOLD analysis project Ga0247611, IMG submission 192422) | Sheep rumen microbial communities from Palmerston North, Manawatu-Wanganui, New Zealand - 1770 DNA GHGhigh gp2 | ecosystem: Host-associated > Mammals > Digestive system > Stomach > Rumen... | reverse complement strand
ATCTTCCGCAATAGGCAGAATCCTTATACCACTTATCAAGATGATAAGCCGTGTAGAGTGCAAACATCTTCTCACGCGGTCCCGTTCCATGTTTACGGATAGCATGTACGCTCTCGAAAGCAAACCCTTCCGGAGCTTTGACGACCGGTGGAGCTGCTCTATAATGATCTGTATCATCCAGAGCAAACAGGAAATTGTATTCTCCTGCACCGAGTTCTGCTGCAGTAGGCAGGATCAATTCTCCGTTGACTATCTTCACAAGACATGTCGTCCCGTCGAAAACAAAAACCGGGTCTCCGGGAGACGCAACTTTGCCTGCAATGAATTCATTATGTAACTTGTGTGATCCTATATCCTGTATCATCAGTCTTTACGCTCCGCTTTCATTTTCTTTTTGTTCTTGTACATCCTGCTGTCCGCAAGTGCCTCTACATCTTCAAGACTATCCTTGCCTGATACATATTCGGCAATTCCGTATGCGATCGATAAAGGAACCTGAAGATTGATCACTTTATCGTTGTTGATCTCCTCTGTCTTATCAGTGAAAGCCTTCAGAGCTTTATCAAGATCTTTATCAATTATAGCAATAAACTCATCTCCGCCGGTCCTGAAACATTTGCCGTATTCCCCAAGAGAATCATCAATGCACTGTGCAGCAGCCTTTATCAGTTTATCACCTTCCGCATGACCGAATTCATCGTTCGCCTTCTTAAGGTAGTTAAGATCAAGCTGGATAACGTTACACCTGTAATTATCCTTCTGTTTGATCTCATTCTCAAGAACGTAAAACGCTTCACGGTTAGGGATACCCGTAAGGGCATCGGTATAAGCCACCTTGAGCATGATCTCTGTCTTAATGCTCTTCTGATTAATGGCAATGAGTTCTTTTACTTCGTTATAACCCATAAGGATGATGAATACCATAAGGCCATACCTGGTAAGCATCGCTGTATCTCTGGAATCGGCAACATAGTAACGAATAAGATCTCCGATTCCTCCCATAAACACAATTGAACTTGATATAACGAGAAGAGCCACTCCGCGGTGCTTCTTCTTTTTGCGTACGTGCTTGACGATCATGTAAAAGCACATAACAAGTCCAATAATGATGATCGCATGCGATACAAAAAGAAGATCATGAAAATCAAGATCGGTAATCCTTACTATCGCATGACTTACGACTGTATTTACTGAAGCTGAGATTATCAGCGCTTTTACATACCACCTGTTAAGCATATCTGTAAAAGAACCGATAAATATTATCGTCGGAATAGGAAGCAGCATAAGACTCGTAAGTTCTATTATTCTCAACTCCGCAGAATTAGTTGTTATTGCCTGTATAAGAAGCGAGCCCGAGTTGGAATAGCATGCGAGAATGACTGCGATGACACCGAGCGCGATCGTCTCAGTAAAACGTTCTCTGTCCTGATCAAAAATAAATGCAAACAGCACCATTATAAGACCTGTCAGGAGTATAACAAAACACTGAATAAACCTTACCCATCCATTCTGCATTATGGTGCGGAAATATACATCCGCATCTATCAGAGACATATCACGGAATGCAGTCCAGTCTGAATCAAAAAGAGATACATAATCTATGGTAAGTGTCTTGGTTCCTTCAAACTGCGGAATAGTAATAAAGTGCGGATAGCTTCCGTAATACTTACCATAGAAACCGCTAAGCTGAGGATGAAAACTGTAGATAAGTTCATTATCCAGATAAACATCAAAGATAAGATTAGCTGCTTCACAACATAATGAAGCACCCTCAACATCATCGGCATCGATCAGTCTTGAGATACTGTGAACACCATCACTGTGATCCAGCTTTTCAGCATTAACGGGGTTGCCTTCTTCACTTATCCATCCCTCTGTATAATCAATATCCACAGGGTAGACTTTACCGTCGGGAATAGTCTGGAGGAAGATGAAACCGATCAAAACAAGCATAATAAACAGGACCACCAGAGAAATATCTGCAAATATCCTGGTGGTCCTGTTCATAGATTACTTAATGTCAGCGTGGAAATCCTGCAGAGCCTTAACACCGAGATGAGTGTTATTCTTTGCAGCCTTAATTCCTTCTGCTGAAGCCTTGGCTGCAGCCATTGTAGTGATGTAAGGAACTCTGTGCTTGATAGCTTCCTTACGGATATAAGAATCGTTGTGCACGGATGTCTTGCCGGCAGGTGTGTTGATTATGAGATCGATATCGCCGTTGGTAATCATGTCAGCGATATTAGGTCTTCCCTCATAAAGCTTCTTAACCTTTGTTGCCTCGATTCCGGCATCTACGATCATGTCATATGTTCCGCCTGTTGCAAGGATCTTGAATCCGTCATCGGCAAAAGCCTGAGCAACCTCGATAAGATCGCACTTGTCTCTGTCACATACACTGAGCAGTACTGTTCCTGATGTGGGGATCTCTGTCTTTGTTGCTTCCTGAGCCTTGAAGTATGCTTCACCGAAAGAAGGTGACAGGCCCAGAACTTCACCTGTTGACCTCATCTCAGGTCCCAAGACAGGGTCAACTTCCTGGAACATATTGAACGGGAATACAGCTTCCTTAACACCATAGTGAGGAATGTGCTTATGTTTAAGTGAAGGAACAGGTGAAGGGTTGCCTGTAAGTTCAGATGTCATGATCTGCGTAGCAACTCTTACCATGTTAATTGCACATACCTTGGATACCAACGGTACCGTTCTTGATGCACGGGGATTTGCCTCGAGAACATAAACCACGTCGTCCTCGATCGCATACTGCATATTCATCAGACCTACAACATTCATTTCGATGGCGATCTTCTGTGTGTATTCCTTGATCGTCTCAACCTGCTTGGGTGTGAGATTCATCGAAGGAAGGATACATGCGGAGTCTCCTGAGTGAACACCTGCAAGCTCGATATGCTCCATAACTGTAGGGACGAAGCAGTTCTTGCCGTCAGAGATAGCATCTGCTTCGCACTCCGTAGCGTGATGCAGGAACCTGTCGATGAGGATAGGTCTGTCAGGTGTAACACCTACAGCAGCATTCATATAGACTGTGAGCATCTCATCATCGTGAACGACTTCCATTCCGCGTCCGCCGAGGACGTAAGAAGGTCTTACCATTACGGGATAACCGATCTTATTGGCGATAGCCAGAGCTTCATCAACATTAACAGCCATACCTGCCTCAGGCATGGGGATATTGAGCTTATCCATCATTGCACGGAAATGGTCTCTGTCCTCAGCAAGATCGATGGTCTCAGGCGATGTGCCAAGGATATTTACTCCGTTTTTCTTCAGATCAGCAGCCAGGTTCAGAGGTGTCTGTCCGCCGAATGAAGCGATAACTCCAAGAGGCTTCTCCTTCTCATGGATGGAAAGAACATCCTCAAGAGTGAGAGGCTCGAAATAAAGCTTATCAGATGTGTCATAGTCAGTAGATACTGTCTCAGGGTTGCAGTTAACGATGATGGATTCAAATCCCATATCCTTAAGTGCCAGAGCTGCATGAACACAGCAGTAGTCGAACTCGATACCCTGGCCGATCCTGTTAGGACCGCCGCCTAAGATCATGATCTTCTTCTTATCAGAGCAAGGGCTCTTATCTTCAGAGAGATGATATGTGGAATAGTAATAAGATGCATCCTGTGTACCGCTTACGTGAACACCTTCCCATGACTCTCTGATGCCATACTCATAACGCTTGTTGCGGATGTCTTCCTCCTTGACATCGAGGATCTGAGACAGGTATCTGTCAGAGAATCCGTCAAGCTTAGCCTGAAGGAGAACGGGCTTGGAAGGAACTTCACCCTTGTTCTTCATGAGAGCTTCTTCCTCTTCAACGAGTTCCTTCATCTGCTCTAAGAACCAATGCTTGATCTTGGTAGCCTCATAGACCTCGTCGATCGTCGCGCCCTTACGGAGAGCCTCATAGATGATGAACTGTCTCTCACTCGTAGGATATGTGAGTTTCATCATGAGTTCTTCCTTGGTGAGGCTATTGAAGTTCTTTGCAAAGCCAAGACCGTATCTTCCTGTCTCAAGGCTTCTGATAGCCTTCTGAAAAGCTTCCTTGTATGTCTTTCCGATGCTCATAACTTCGCCAACTGCTCTCATCTGTGTTCCGAGCTTATCTTCGGCGCCCTTGAACTTCTCAAATGCCCATCTTGCAAACTTGATAACAACATAGTCTCCGTCCGGAACATACTTATCAAGTGTTCCATACTTGCCGCAGGGAATCTCATCCAAAGTGAGTCCGCATGCGAGCATTGCGGATACGAGAGCTATAGGGAATCCTGTTGCCTTGGATGCGAGAGCGGATGATCTTGATGTTCTGGGGTTTATCTCGATTACAACGATCCTTCCTGATACGGGATCGTGAGCAAACTGGCAGTTGCATCCGCCGATAACTTCAATTGCTTCAACGATCTTATAGGATGCTTCCTGAAGCTTGTCCTGAACTTCCTGACTAATGGTAAGCATAGGAGCGGAACAGAAAGAGTCACCTGTATGCACACCGATCGGATCGATATTCTCGATGAAGCAGACAGTGATCTTATTGTTCTTTGCGTCTCTTACAACCTCAAGTTCGAGTTCCTCCCATCCGCTGATGGATTCCTCAACAAGAACCTGACCTACAAGACTTGCCTGAAGTCCACGCTCACATACTACCTTAAGTTCGTCAACATTATATACGAGACCGCCGCCTGCTCCGCCCATGGTGTATGCAGGTCTCAGGACTACAGGATAGTGGAGTTCCTCAGCGATCTTAACTGCTTCTTCAACTGAATAAGCTTCATGGCTTCTTGGCATCTCGATGCCGAGCTTATTCATCGTATTCTTAAATTCGATACGGTCCTCGCCACGCTCGATCGCATCAACCTGAACGCCGATGACCTTTACGTTATATTTGTCCAGAACGCCTTCCTTGGCAAGTTCTGAACATAGATTAAGACCGGACTGTCCGCCTAAGTTAGGCAATAATGCATCCGGTCTCTCTTTCTCAATGATCTGTGTAAGTCTCTTAACATTAAGCGGTTCAATATACGTGCGGTCTGCAATTCCCGGATCTGTCATGATCGTTGCGGGATTGCTGTTAACCAGAACTATCTCATAACCGAGCTTACGGAGTGCCTTACACGCCTGTGTGCCGGAATAGTCAAACTCACATGCCTGACCGATGATGATAGGGCCTGAACCGATAATCAGAATTTTGTTGATGTCGTCTCTCTTGGACATAATTAATCACCTCCGATTTTTTATCTTATTTAATATATCATATTTTGATGTAATGGGAATGACATATTTTACTTCTAATAAAGAAAATGAAAAGTAAATATTGACAATTGCACAGCAATGCTGATAAAACAAAATCGGCAACGTTTTTTGCTGTTTTTTTACACGATGGAGGCACGGTAATATGGCAAAAGAACATTATGATGTTGCTTACGAAATCGAGAGTAGAAAATTCCCTGCGATAAAACGATGAGAAATCTTCGACTCTCAAGAACAGGGATGCAAGATACTGCAGCATATGCGGGATAGAACTTGATCCTGACAACAGGAAGAATATCTGCCCCATGTGTTCGAGCAAAGGATTATAACAGCTGTTATACAAGTGTATTCGTAACGATACGGACAATATAGCATATGATCATCAGGACTCCGCCTATGCTGAGTCCTATATCATTTACTTTCGAAGGGATCTTGATGACCTTTAGGCCGTTAAGGATCTCTGCAATAAAGACCGGAACTATCAGCGGCCACAGAGGATGATAATAAAACGCCGACTTCATGTCACCCTTGAAAGCTGACATTACCGCACGGCAAATTCCGCAGAAAGGACATTTGATCCCAAACAGAAATCTGACGGGACAAGTATAGTATCCCTTTATCAAAAGGAATATCATGATCACTACCGCCAGAATAACAACGGATTTTCTGATTATCTCTGCTTTTTTGCTGTACATATCCATGAAAGTGTAAGAGAAAGACCCGCTCTTGTCCAGAGCGGGTCTGACTTAAATCAATCTGTTAATCAATAGGATTACTTAGCGTAAGCACCGTCGATGAAAACGAGCTCTTCGTCATCCTTGAAAGGTCCAACGATCTTTGTGATGCAGATGATAAGGTCGATGAGACCCCAAACACCGCAGCCGCCGCATGTGATGAGCTTAACTACTCCAAGTCCGATCTGACCTCTGATAAAACGGTCAACACCGAAGCATCCGAGCAACCAGCAGAATACTACGCAGAACAAGATCTTGTTGCTTCTCTTTTCCATAAATATACCCTCCTTCATATTATTGGGACATAACAATATTATATATATTAAAAATGTAATATTTCAATACATTTTTATTACTTTTTGGTATTATAGTATCTCTTCCATGTATGTTTTCATGGGTTTCATACCCAATGACTCATAGAAAGCCATTGCACTGGGATTGCATTCCCATACATTGAGGGTCACATTATGACATCCGGTCTGACGTGCAAATTCCACTGCATAATGATACAGTTTTCTTCCGATACCCTGTCCGCGGCATCCTTCCAGCACGCACAGATCATCAATATACAGCGTCTTAATATCTGTCAGGACATTATCATTTATTGCCTGCTGAATTATGCAGAAACAATAACCGACAGTATCTCCGTTCCCGTCAGTTGCCACAAATACCGGACGGCTGTCGTCACCGAAGATTTCCAGAAGCTGGGAATCATTGTATTTACGGCCTATGTTAAAGATATCAGGCCTTCCGTTATGATGCAGAAGATCCACCTGGTCTAGAAGAGTTTTCACTCTCTCCAGATCCTTCGGTTCTGCTCTCCTTATCTGCGGTATCATCATTTGCTTCCTCCCTGGCTTCACGTTCCTTAAGGAACTGTGCTGCATCATCGATCGCATCATCCATGTCATCTCCGACATCAACGTTAAGCGGCTGCTTCTTGAAGAAGATATCATACATGACAGGAACAATGTAAAGAGTCATGAATGTCGCATAGAGAAGTCCGCCTGCAATAACGATTGCCATGCCTCGTCCGAGCTGTGATGCCATACCTGTTCCAAAGATCATCATCGACATGGCAAGGATAGTCGTAAGAGCTGTCATAAGGATAGGTCTCATACGGGTCTTACCTGTTGCAACAAGAGCATCCCATCGCTCCATGCCGCCTATTCGCAGCTGGTTAACGTAGTCGACAAACACGATTCCGTTATTAACGACAGTACCCATCAGGATTACGAATCCCAGGAGCGACAGCATTGACAGCTGGATCCCTCCGATAACAAGTCCGAGCATACCTCCTGTGAAAGCAAGAGGAATGGTAAACAGTATGATGAACGGTGACAGAAGACTCTGGAACTGCGCAACCATTATCAGGTAGATGAAGAGCAATGCAAGAGCTGCCATCTCGACCATCTGCGTTACCATCTCCATTACCTGCGTCGATTCGCCGTCAACTTCAATGGAATATCCTGCAGGAAGTGTCTTGGAATACTCATCGATCTTCGGCTGTATCTCACGCGACAGCAAAGTTGTATTGTAACCATCCATAGTCTTGGAAGATACAGTTACATAATGGGTAAGATTTTCTCTGTTGAGAGAGTTTGAACTCTTCGTCTCGATTACTTCAGCAAACTCTGACAGTTTATGGGTCGTATTTTCATCTTCCTCATTCTGATCTTCTTCGTCTGCCACATCTTCTGATGTGTCCGCAGAAGAACCCTGACCCATCATTGCAGCCATATCCTCCATGGACATTGAACTCATGGATCCCATTGAACTCATGGAACTCATTGAAGCAGAAGATGAACTTGCCATGGAAGTCATGTCAACTTCTTCAAATTCGACATCCATAAGCTCTTCTTTTGTCAGTGTGTCAGTATCATCTACTATCTCGACATTCATCTGAGTTCCGTTAACCGTTATGGTCGTTGCCGTAACACTTTCTCTAGTGTGAGCTGCGATACCTGCGTAGATCTGAGCAACCGTAAGTCCGTACTGCATCGCCTTGTCACGGTCGATAACCACCTGCAGAGTGTCTGCACCTTCAGCAAAGCTGTCTTTAACGTCAGTAAGCCCGTCCTGTGATTCAAATATCTCACGGACATCATTACTGATCCTCTCAAGCTCGTCAAAATCCTTTCCGAAGATCTTGACAGAATACCCTGAGCCGCCTGTCATTGCAGACATATCCATCATCTGGCTCGCTGAAACCTTGATAGTACCCGGGAAATCCTTAAGAGCATCCTCAACCCTGTCAGCAAGAGCATACATATCCTCTGCAGCTGTACCTTCAGGAGCGAGAACGCTGACTGTATAAGATCCGTATGAACTTGAACTTCCTCCGAGGCCTGCTCCGAAGAAACTCAATGTGCTGCTTGAATCCATTGCACCTATATCGTCTATGCCTTCCATGGCAAGGAGTCTGTCGATTATCTGATCGACTTCCTCATATGATTCCTCCCTTGTCATGTCATCCGGAGTGGATATGGTTATCTGTACTTCATTCGTAATGATATCGGGAATATATACGATGCCCAACCGGAACACTTCCCAGATGGAAAATGCAAGAAGTCCGATAGCGAGCACAAGAGGTACGATCTTGAACTTCAGACACCAATTAAGAGACTTGCCGTAACCGTTCTGGATCTTATCGAAGATCTTATGTTCCTTTGGTTTTGTATTCTTCATCAGAGTGCTTGATGAAGCAGGAACTACAGTCATGGCGACAGCAAGTGATGCAACAAGGCAGAAGCCGATCGACATCGCCATCGGATAAAGGAGGGTACGTACCGTTCCACTCGCAAATACTGCAGGAAGGAATACGCAGACAGTCGTAAGAGTTGATGCGACGATGGCTCCTCTAACCTGCTTTGCACCCTGAACTGCAGCTCTCGGGGCAGACATTCCCAAACCACGCAATCGGAAAATATTTTCCATTACTACGACCGAGTTATCAACAAGCATACCTATGCCGAGAGACAGACCTGACAGAGTCATGACATTGAGCTGCAGACCTGTGAAATACATCAGCGCGATAGCCAGAAGGACTGACAGAGGAATACTGATGGCAACTACTATAGTAGGCTTAAAATCGCCTAAGAATATTGCAAGAACAACGATGGCTAATATGGCACCGAAGATCATGCTCTGGAAGACCGATTCAACGATCATGGTGATATAGTCACCCTGATCCATCAGGTTAACGCAGTGCATATCAGGATACTTTTCCTCAAGTTCCTTGAATGCTTTGTTGCACGCCTTGGATACATCATTTGTACCTGTGCTTGATGACTTGTAGATACACAGTATCGCAGTCTCATTTCCGTTGAGTTTTGCATACGATTCGCCTGAATCGTCGATCACTGTTATATCAGCGATATCAGACAGGCGGATCGTTCCGATCAGTTCATTATCAATAAGAAGTGCTGAAGCAAGTTCATCTGAATCGGCAAATTCCTCACCGACTCTTAAGAGCCACGAATTGTCATTCTCATCATCGATATATCCGACAGGCATTGAGAAATTCTGAGCATATATGAGCTGGGACAATGTCTGAGGTGAGATCAGTGCATCAGCGTTGGCATTCTTCAAAGCAGTTTCACGGGCTGAATCATACTGAGCCTGTGCCGCATCGAGCTGAGTCTGTGCATCAGACAGCTGTGTTGCGGCAGTTGCAAATCCTACGGCTGCATCTAGCTGTCCCTGCGTAAGTCCTGATACCATAGTCTGAAGACCGGACAGGAGCTGAGGGATCGAATCAAGCATGCCTGATGCACTGCTGAGTGACGTGCTTACGCGGGCGATCATGGCAGACAGGCTTCCAGCAGGATCAGCCTCCTGAACGCGCGTCAGCAGTGCTGAGATCTGTGCAAGAACAGATGCCAGCTGACGAGTGGAATCCACAAGATCAGGGAATGAGGATCCATCGATATTAGTTGATATGTTCTGAAGCATCGCAATCAGTGTATTGATATCCGCAATGAGCGCATCGATCTGCTCCGGAGTTGACCCTGAAGCAGCAATAGTCGCGGCCGTAAGAGCATTAACAGCCTCGTCGAGTGCAGCCTGAGCCGCTTCTACTTCTGCCGAGCTCTCGCCATATGCTGCCGTGGCTTCTTCCAGCGCAGTCCTTGCATCAGATACGGCTTGTACAAGCGCCAGATATTCAGCTGTTGTCTGGTCGGCATCAGGATCACTCGTGTATGCCTCCAGAGCAGCTATCGCATTATCGAGAACTTCCTGAGCCTCAGCAACAGTAGTGGACATCTGATCATGAAGTGCCAATGCAGTTTCTAATCTTGCCCTGGCATTATCAACCGCTTCCTGGGCAGAAGCAATACTTGTATCCTGTGTATTTTTGAGTCCTGCAAGACCATCGCGCAGTGCGGACAGTCTTGTAACGAGAGTTGCAATAGTATTCTTAAGTCCGTCTGCCATTCCTCCGGATCTTCCGTTGAGCTGCGAGAAGATCGCTGATGACATCTGGCTTCCAAAGGAAGATTGTGCATCATCGAGCTGAGACTGTGCATCATCGAGCTGTTCTTTTGCTTCATCGAGAGCACGCTGTGCTTCAGCAAGTTTGTCATCTGTTTTTGCAAGGATCCTGTCGTTAAGATAATTGATCTTGTTGTTGTTCAGTTCAACAAGGACAGTTTTCTCAACAAGTCCGATCGTATTTATGCTGGCTACACCATCCTGCCTGGAGATGTATGGTATGACATCGTTATTTACAAAATCTGACAGCTGATACTGATCATAACCTTCCACTTCAACTGCGACATACATTGTTGCCAGCATATCCATGCTGATCTCCATGATGTTCGGAGTGGATGTTCCTGACGGCAAAGAGCTTTCGATCTGATTGATGGCAGATGACACTCTGACCATGGCCGTATTCATATCTGTTCCGTCTACGAATTCGAGCTGGATCATCGAGTAGTTTTCTGCGCTCGTTGACACAACATTCTTAACGCCTGAAATTGTTCCGAGAGAATTTTCAAGCGGCACCGTCAGCTGATCTTCAACTTTCTCCGGACTTGCTCCCGGGTAAGCTGTAACAACGATGAGATAAGGCAGGCTTATCTCGGGGAGAAGGTCCATCTGAAGTTTCCACAGGGATACGGCACCCATTGCGATAATGATGATCGCGGCAACCAGGATGGTGAACGGTTTCTTTACGCTGAATCTTTCCAAATTAATCCTCTTTCTCCGGGGCATCCTGTTCAGGTTCGAGCTTGTCGAGCATCAACTGTCTCGCTTTGCCGCCAAGTTCATCTGTTGTCTGTGATGTGACTTCAGCAACATCAAAAACAGACAGCACATCAATATAAACATGCGACCTCCTGAACGGATATCTTTCCTTGATCGTCTCGCCTCCCTGAATGGTAGCAACAACAATCGGCACTTTTGCTTTCTGTGCTATCTTGAGCACTCCGTTATGGAATTTAAGAAGCTTATACTTCTTGCTCCTTGTTCCTTCCGGATATACCACTATCGATACCTCATTACGCTTAATAAGATCAACTGCGTCGAGGATCGTCTTCATGGAATTTCTGGGGTTGGTCCTGTCTATCGGGAGGAAGCAGCATTTGCGGATGATCCTTCCGTAGATGGGATAATTGAAATTTTCGGGTTTTGATATAAATGCAGGTTCCGATTTGCGGAACACATACCACATGATTATCGGGTCGAAATTACTTCTGTGATTACATACCATCAGATATCTTCCTTGAGGGATCTTCTCCATTCCTGTTGTATGGATCTTGATCCTCAATATCTTCATGGCTATGCCTGTCGAACTGTTCAGAAGCCATCTGTAGAATTTGCTGTTGTGATCATATGTCATGACCTTCTTGCTTATGAACAGAGGGCTGATTGCCCATACAAGAAGATAGAGCACGACTATCGCAAGCAGTGCCCAAAGAATTCCGAACAGTATATACTTCCAAAGCATTATCAACTATTACCTCTCTTACTTCAATTTGAAACCCAAAGGCAGGAGTTCCGACAATGTGTGAACATCCAGTTCTCCATGCTCATCAGGTATTATCACAAGGAATGTTTCCGGATCAGTGAATTCATTCATCACCTGTCTGCACACTCCGCACGGCGGACACTGTGACTTTGGATCTTCACCTGCTTTGCCTCCGACGATCGCTATCGCCTTGAAGTCTGCAGGTGTCTTATATCCGTCACTTACGGCCTTGAAGAATGCCACTCTCTCAGCGCATACGGAAGGGCCATATGCACCGTTCTCGATGTTACATCCTGTATAGACCTTCTCATCTGCAGTCATAAGCGCCGCACCCACCGTAAATCCTGAATAGGGCGCATATGCATTGGCACGTGCATCAGCAGCGTCATCCGCCAACTGGTAAAAATCAATTCTCTTCATTACTCTCTTCCCCCTTTTACCTGTTTATTGTTACTATGATCGTCTCTCCCGGCTGGAGATTATACCTTCTGTATGAATTTGTAAGCCTCTTTGTCGTTAGAAGCCGGCCTTCCGTCGAATACCTTCTGACCGCAGACTGAAGATAACGCTGCGCACCATTATACATTACAAACTGCTGCAAAGTTGATGATGTGTTGGTAATCACAAGATACGAATTATTCTCGCCGTCGAACTGTGATACTGTGCATCTTTCCAAGAAATCAGAAGCATCCTGACCTGTGCTGCTCATGGAATCGGCCACGTTGACGTACATTCTTGACGTTGTCTCCATATCTTTAAGGAGAGCCATCATATCAAGGACCATTTTCATTTCCTGCCCCTTTGCGAAAACATTTTCGTCGCCGTAAGAGGACGGTATGAAGCTTGCCTTGCAGTTGATCATGGCCATCTCAACAAAGAAAGCCTCATCACTTGTTATGGTTGCCATATACTGTGCAAAATTAAACGTTCCGTCAAAATCAACAGATGAGAGGAACTCACCCATATCGCTTCCGGAAGTAACTCTCGGTGCCTTGAATCTGACATCCTCAAAGCTCTCTCCGAGCCTTGTTACGAACGTTGAACTGCGTCTGCTCATATCCGCTGCGGTTGCGATCGTTACGGAAGAGGAATGTGCATCTGCGGAGGACAGCATTGTTCCTCCGGAATATTCCATTCCGTCGATGAAAATAATCTTGTCCTTCACGTCGGAATAATACTCCGAACTTGTGATCATGCCTATGACATAATCGACAAAACTTGCACGCTGAACATCACTTGCAAAACTCTGTTCTGTATCACAGACTTCAATATAGATATTCTCAAACTGTCTTCCCCACGGCAAAGCGGTTCCGTTGTTGATCCTGACCATTCCGTATTGTGAGGATACCGAACCGCACATATATGCGAGGATGTCATTTACAGTCTCCTGATCCGTAAATGAACCGAATACAAACCAGGGATCAGCTTCCGCATCTCTTGCAAGACGCAGACTGGCCTCAAAGGATCTCACATCCGATACCTGCGTAACAGATCCGTCTTCCTTAACATAATCGGCACCGGTCGACATTTCACTCACACCAAAGAATACGTGCTGTGAGAAACCGTTGCTTCCTATTCCAAGGTTGTTAAACCTTATCGCCCTCGGAGAGGCTTCCTTTACCGCTTCGGTAAAACTGTCGGGAATGCTGCTTGAAGCAATGCTGTCAGGACCCACATAGATCTTGTCTATCAGAACGGCACCTGATCCGCTGAAAGCGATATTGAATGATATATCATCTTCACTGAGCATCATATCGTTAACGATAAAGACAGTTGAATACTCGTTATAATCATTGTTGAGCTTACGGCATGTAAGGCCCTGCTTACCGAAGGAATCCCCTTCAAGCCATACAACTATCTCATCAGGTGCAGAACTTCCGAAATCAGTCTTCATATAAAGGCTGATGCGGTAGAATTTGTCTTTGACAAAGTTATCCTTTATGCTGCCCGGAAGCTTCTGTGATACAGCATGGATATTGTCTGTTGAACCTGAAAGCCTTAAAGCATTGCCTCCGTCATACATATCAGATGTCAGTTCGATCGAAGTGCCGGAACCATATACATTCCACACACCGTGTTCAGGTGCCATCGACCACTCATCTCCTTCTATTACGGACAGAGACGCATATGAATTCAACGTCTCGATAAAACAAATGTCGCCTATCGTAATGCTGTCTGTCGGGATGGCATTATCCATTGAGAAATCTGACAGCACTGAAGCCGAATATACAGCCTCATTTCCTGTGAATAATACTTTGTTATTTGCGGAATGGAACACACCGTCAACCGATACTTTCTCGGATGAGACCGTTACGGCCGATCCTGTTGTCTCCGATATTATTACCGCTGTCTTGTCATCAGTTGAAGCAACTATCTGACCGCTGTCAGTTACAGTGAGCGTGGTAAGCGAAGTATCACTGTCACGCAATGCATTAAGATATCTCAATTCATCGCCGTTATTATGGACTATCCTCAGGATCGATCCGTCATCATTCAGGATATATGAATCCGATGAGGTGCAGTAAAGAGATTTTGCATTGCATTCGGAATAGATGTCTTCCGTATTGATCTCAACATAGACCGAGCCGTTCGCCGATCTGTAGATCGAACCGTCATCGCAGACAACAACAGTGTAATCATCTGTTGCTCCTATCATTACGGGAATGTCACCATTGGGGAGTCTTACTTTTTGAAATTCGCCGGAATCATAAATGCACAGTTCCCTACCCGAAGTTATTATCGACAGGCATGATCCTGATGCGGCACAAGAAGTAACAGAATAATTGCCGGCATGTTCGCCGGAACTGATCTGCGTAAATGTCTTGCCGTCTGCAGAAGTAAAGATTATCCCGTCACCCGTGACCGCATAAATAACATTGCCGTTGCAGCAGATATCGGTAAAGCTGACATTGCCTCCGTCATAGACCTTGGCAAGCTGCTCGGATGTTATATCGGAAATGACAAGTCCGGATTCCGTCAGTGCAGTAACAGAATTCTGAAGTGTACATGTCTTGACTATCCCTGAATATTCACGGTATGACAGAGGCATCTCAAGGTCTGATATCTGTCCTAGTCTTGCTGATTCAAATCCTGTTATCCTGCCCTCATATCTGAGCATCATATTACCGCTTGCATCTATCGATACGATGCGCACAGGAGATGATACCGCGCGCTGCGTATTGATGCCGCTCTTGATCACCTCATTGGGATCGAAGAAGACAGACTGTCCGTCACTGTCAAGAACTGTAAGCGAATAATAAGCTGCCTGCTTCTCAAAAGACGGATTGCGGATGAGGTTGACATTCGGGATGTAGTCCAGATTAAGACCGACACCGTTGTAATGTGCATTCTCACTTTGTTCCGTAAGTGCTATCGATACAAGCTCGGAACGGAATCCGAATACTCCCAGGAACAGAAGTCCCGCACCCGAAAATACTACCAGTGACAAAATGACAAGAAGTATGACAACAAACTTCTTGCGGCGGAAACTTGCAAATCTGAATCTGTCAAGCCGGCTCATTGATAACCTCCCCGGCAGTAACAGCCAGATTCATTCTGTGTCTCTCTTTACTCTTCATCACAAGTATCATTCCTGCCGGAAGGAGCATGGCAAACTGTACCGTAAAAAAGCCGGGTACAGCACCTCTGTCGATCTTAAAACAGTCAGCCAGATTGTATATGCCTGATCCGAAGAAATTGAATAGTCCGTGTGCGATTATGGTCATGTAGATACTGTCAAATGCGTAATATGTTATTCCAAGAATGATGCCTGATACCAGAGCATAAATGATGTGAATGGAGATTCCGTGCATGATACCGAACACTACGGAAGATACTGCTATAGACCAGAATGCATTGAATCTCCTGTTGACTGCTCCGTATATCAGACCTCTGAAAGCGAACTCTTCAGACACGGGAACAGCAAACGTGATTGCGATCACATAGATTATCTGATCCCACAGAGGATAATCCTCATCCTCATCATAAGTCTCCATTGCCTCCGAATAATCGGACATCGCTTCCTCGACCGGAGTGAAATACTCTGCCAGTCTGTCATTGACAAGCAGGTAAGCCGCAACAACAGCAAGAAGAGCGAAAGCAATGACTACTGCAAATATGCATTCCTTCAGAGTGATCATGTTAAGCCTGATAAGGTGAGACTTCTTCCCTGTGGCAATCCTTCCCTCTACCTTAGAACAGAAAAAGAAAATGACCGAAGACAGGACTGCACTTATCAGTGCATAAGATCCGATATATTTGCTTAGTTTAAAACCGGCGTAGATCATAGAATATGCCGTAGCATATTCCATTGCCTTGAACAGAACGATCACAATGCAGATCTTAAGAATGATCTCCAGTATCTCCAGGATGCGGTCCCGGAGTGTCAGGTTCTTTTCTTCTGTTCCGCCTGTGTTCTCCAATTATCTCACCCGATCGCCGTGGAACGCACCTTAACACCCTGCTTTACCGAACCGTAGTATCTTCTCATAAAGCAGACAAATGCCGTCTCCAGTTCTATGGAATCCTTGATGGAATAGAAATACTGGTCTCCCGTCTTCGAGAATTCCGTCCTCATAATGACAAGTTCGGGATCCACGTGTGAACCGTCATCAGGAACATAGTTGTACATAACAACATATTCCTTCTTCGACATTACAAAAGTGTCAATAACGGACAGGTAATAATCCTTCCGGCTGTAGGGATCACGGATGACGATCAGTTCATTGTCTCTGTTGTCACTGATCCTCTCCGGCTTCTTTGCCACCTTCCCGGAAGGGGATTTCTTGCCGAGTACACCATTCCGCTTGTTGCTCTTCATGGCTTATTCCTGATCTTCTCCGTCTTCATCATCGAAGAGCTGATCGCAGAGTTCATCATAATAGTCGTAAATGATGTCTTCCTTGTCCTCATCAATGGTCTGAAGCATGATCTCGCCGTCATCGCCTTCGACCTGCTCCATAATGATCATCTCAGTATCCTCTTCATTCTCTTCGTTTGTAAGGAGTACTGCGTATGCCTTGCCGTTAAGCTCAAACTGATCGGCATAGATGAATTCCATCTTCTCGCCGGTCTCGCTGTCCTCGATCTCTATTATTGAATCGCGTTCTTCATTATCCATATGTTAAAACCTCCGTAAGAGTAGTGAAGCATAGTGCAACGCTTTATTTTAACATAATATTATTAATAATTATATAAAAAAACCTTGACAGGCTCACCCAAGGAATTCCTGGAGTATGATCTCGGCTGCAACCTGGTCTATGACTTTTTTCTGCTTTTTTGCCTTCATATTCGTATCGTGAAGATATCTGGATGCGATAACCGTGGTAAACCTCTCGTCACGGAGATGGATCGGAAGACCGCACCTCTCCTTCAGTCTGTCGGCAAATACCAGCGCCTTGCGCTCGGATTCAGACTCTGTTCCGTCCGTTCTCTTCGGCTGGCCGAGCACGATCTCAGTGACGTTCTTCTCGCTTATGATCTCGCAGATGCGGTTAAGCGCCCATTCGTCATCTATACCGTTCCAGTTAACGGTCTCATATCCTTTCGCGATAATTCGGAGTTCATCAGAAAGAGCGACACCGATGTGCCGCATCCCAAAATCAATACCCATGACTCTTCCGGAACCTGCCATCAGTCTCCTGTCAGAGCTTGGAACAATACTCGGAAATGATAACCTCGAGAAGCTCGTCCCTGTCTATCCTCTTGATATAACCGCGGGCTCCTTTATAGCTTGTGATATAGGTAGGATCGCCAGAAATGAAGTAGCCCACGAGCTGATTGATCGGGTTATAGCCCTTCTCCTTCAGCGCTCCGTAGACATAAGTCATCAAGACACGCACATTTGCGTTCCTGTCTCCGGAAAAATTAAACTTCGTGGTATTGTCTTCCACAGACGCCCCTCCGACAAATTCTTATGAATTTATTGTAGCACAGTTATCAGTAAGTTGTAGTTCTTTTTTGAACATGTATCAGAGAACTTTTGCCAGGAAAGTCTTAAGTCTCTCGTTTGAAGGATTATCGAAGATCCCCTCGGGAGAGTCCTCAACAATGATCTTTCCGGCATCCATGAAAATAACACGCGTTGCAACTTCCCTTGCAAAGCCCATCTCATGCGTTACGACAGCCATCGTCATGCCTTCTTTTGCAAGATCCTTCATAACGTCTAAAACCTCTCCTACCATCTCAGGATCGAGGGCTGATGTGGGCTCGTCAAAGAGCAGTACATCAGGAGACATGCAAAGGGCTCGTACTATCGCGATCCTCTGCTTCTGACCGCCTGACAGCTGGCTCGGATAAGCTCCCGCGCGGTCTCCCAAAGCAACTTTATCAAGCAACTCCCGGGCCTTTGCTTCCGCGTCTTCCTTGCTCATTCCAAGGAGTTTGCGGGGGGCTAATGTCATATTGTCAAGTATCGTCATGTGAGGAAAGAGATTGAAATGCTGGAATACCATTCCCATCTTCATCCTGAGTTTGTTGATATTCGTCTTCGGAGATGTGATATCCACACCCTCGAACAGGATGGTTCCGGAAGTCGGCTTCTCAAGGAGGTTCAAAGACCTCAAAAACGTTGATTTGCCTGATCCTGAAGGACCAATGATAACGACCACATCACCCTTGTCGATATTAAGAGAGACACCGTCGAGAGCCTTGATATCACCGCCGTTAAAATGCTTTTTGAGGTCATTAACCTGTATGAGGTGTTCGTAATTACCGCTCACTGTTACGCAGCCTCCTTTCGAGAAGAGATACGAGTTTGGAGAAGAATATGACGATCACAAGATAGATCAGAGCAACTGCAATAAGCGGCATGAATGCCGAATACGTACGGCTCCTTATGATGTCTCCGCCTTTTGTCATATCTTCAAGGCCTATGTAACCTGATACCGATGTCTCCTTAAGGAGAACGATAAACTCGTTGGCAAGCGCCGGCAGAACGTTCTTGAACGCCTGCGGGATA
>Ga0247611_10004619_pt1 | contig 18931 bp, 19 predicted proteins | sample 177DNAGHGhighgp2_FD_192422 | JGI IMG/M metagenome (GOLD analysis project Ga0247611, IMG submission 192422) | Sheep rumen microbial communities from Palmerston North, Manawatu-Wanganui, New Zealand - 1770 DNA GHGhigh gp2 | ecosystem: Host-associated > Mammals > Digestive system > Stomach > Rumen... | reverse complement strand
ACTTGAATATACGGGTGAGGACAACCAGAAACACCGTCCGGTGATGATCCACCGTGCGCCGTTTGGTTCGATGGAGCGTTTCGTAGCGGTGCTGATCGAGCATACGGCGGGTAAGTTCCCGCTCTGGCTGACTCCGGATCAGGCCGTTGTGCTGCCGATCTCCGAGAAGAGCAACGAGTATGCCTGGAAAGTGAAAGAGATGCTCGAAGCGCAAGACGTACGTGTGATCGTAGATGACCGTAATGAGAAGCTCGGACGCAAGATCCGCGACAACGAACTCAAGCGTATCCCGTACATGCTGATTGTCGGCGAGAAAGAGGCCGAAGAAGGGAAGGTATCCGTACGTCGTCAAGGCGGCGACGCCAGCGGTCAACCGGCTCCCGAAGGAGACGGCTCGATGACCATTCAGGAGTTCGCAGATTTCATCAACGAGAATGTCAAAGCGCAGATGAACGAGTTCTAGATATCTAGATTTCTAGAATTCTAGTCTTCTAAATTCCGCGAGAACAATCGCGGTAGCAATAGAAACGTTGAGGCTTTCCGAAGTCTCAGCGTTTTTTGGATAGGAAGGGATGCGAATCGGATGCGTGACGAGGGAGCGGACGGCTGGGGAAATACCGTTGCCCTCATTGCCCATGACGATAATATTAGTTGAAAGTTGGAAGTTGAAAGTTGAAAGGCTTTCATACATATCTTTACCGTCCAACAATGTGCCGTAGATGGCGATTGGTGATTGGTGATTGGTGATTTGTGATTGGAGCCAAGCCGGCAGGTCCACATAGTGGACACGAACGCGGGAGAGGGCACCCATGGTGGCTTGTACCACCTTCGGGTTATAGCAGTCGGCGGTGTCGAGCGAACAAACGATATCATGGACCCCGAACCAATCGCAGGTACGGATGATGGTGCCCAAATTGCCCGGATCCTGAACTCCATCTAAAGCAAGCGTTAGGTCGTTGGTCGTTAGTCGTTTGTCGTTGGTCGTTGGTCCAGTCAGGGCCTCGTTGGTCGTAGGACGTTTTTTGAAGACAGCAATGACGCCTTGGGGAGTACGGAGGCCGGACATCTGCTCGATCTCCGTGCGGGACGCATTCTCACCCTCACGGTACAGGTGCACAAGCTCGAAAGACTTGGTCAGTTCACCCACGCATTTCTCCCCCTCTGCCACAAAGAGCCCGAGTTGGTCGCGAAACTTCTTGATCTGCAAACTTTTTACAAGTTTGACCTGCGATTTGCTAATTTTCTCCATAAATTTCTCAAAAAACGCCGCAAAATTAGTTAAAAATTTCTAATTTTGCAAGCAAAACCGCGATTATTTTTAACAAATTCTTGCATATATGCAAATTTTTCTGTATCTTTGCACGCTAAATATGCGTAATAATCTGTACATATTGCTTCTGGCGGTCTTTTTCTGCTCCTGCAACACGACCAAATTCGTGCCGCAGGATCAGTGTCTGCTCAATAAAGCGTACATCAAGTGCGTGGACGATCCGAAAGTATCGACCGCCGACCTACGGACCTACCTGCGTCAGCGTCAGAACACCGAGATCTTCGGTTTCTGGAAGTTACAGCTCCATATCTACAACACCGCCCCCAAGGACACTACCACCAAGAGCAAGAAGACCCTCCAACGCAATGCGTTTAAGATGGGTGAGGCGCCCGTTATCTACGACGAGGAGCAGACCAGAATGAGTATCCAGCAGTTGCGCCAGCAGATGAACAACATGGGTTATTTCCAGGCAGAGGTGGATACGGTCAAGACGGTCAAGGACCGCAAGGTGAACATCACCTACCTCGTCACCGCCCACCAGCCCTACAGGCTCCGAGCCTACGAGGTCGATATCCCCAACCCCGCTATCCAGGCGATCGCGCAGAGTGAACGCTGTCTGATCAAACCCGGCGAGCAATTCTCCACGCAGACGATGGACGAGGAGCGCGAACGTATCGCCCGCGAGGTGCGAAACATGGGGTATTTCTATTTCGAGAAATCGATGTTGGAGTTCACTGCAGACAGCTCGCTGCGCACCCACGAGTTGGATCTGCGTATCCATGCCGCGCCCTACGTGCAGCACCTCGATTCGGCGGCTCTGCAACGTCTCCGCACACGGTTCTACATCAATGATGTCACCTATAACCTGGACAAACCTTTCCTGCGCAAGAGTGCCTTGCGTCGGGCGTGCCGGTTGAAGAAGGGCGAGCGCTATGCCGAATGGCGGGTGGAACGCACGTACGCGCGGATGAACGCACTCGCGCCCGTCAAGTACGTCGATATCGCTTTCACGCCAGTCGGGGACAGTCTGCTCGATTGCGCGATCACCATCTCCCGCGGACGTATGCACTCGGTATCGGCAGAACTGGAGGGCACCTACAGTGCCGGAGACTGGGGTATCGCAGCGGGTGTCAACTATACCAACAAGAACATCTTCAAGGGTGCCGAGGTGCTGACCATCGGTGCGCGGGCATCCCACGAATGGCGGGCAACAAACGGCGGTCGTGCGATCGAAGCGAAAGCGGATGCCGGGCTCACGTTCCCCAGCAATATCAAGCTCAATATCGCCTATAGTTTCCAGCAACGTCCGGACGAATATACGCGTACTATCGCCAACGCCGGCTTGGGTTACTCGATACGCAAACCCGGCAGTCGCTGGACCCATCAGTTTGACTTGATCGATATCAATTATATCTACGTGCCGTGGATGTCGTCGGAGTTCCGCAATAAATTCCTCCACCACTCGTCCGTCTTGGCAGCGAGTTACGAGGACCATTTCATTGTGGATTGGAGTTATCTGGCAGCGTTCACGACCTTCAACCGTCGTTTCCCGCACCGTCCGTACGTACAATTGGCGATGCGCGTGGAGACGGCCGGTAATGCACTCTATGCGATCAGTAAGGTCTTCCACCTCTCGCAGGATGAGACCGGTCATTACCGGCTCTGGCGTATCCCGTTTGCGCAGTATGCGAAAGGCGATATCAACTTCACCTACCACGGTATCATCAACCCCAAGCACCAGCTCGTCACCCACCTCGGTTTGGGTGTGGCGGTGCCCTACCTCAATGCGGACGTCCTGCCGTACGAGAAACGCTATTTCGGTGGTGGTGCCAACGGAATCCGCGGCTGGCAGGCACGCACGCTGGGACCGGGTGCCTTCCGGGGGGCGAACAACACCTATGCCTATGACCTGCAGGTGGGCGATATCAATTTGGACATGAACCTCGAGTACCGCTTTAAGGTGCTGTCCTTCCTCGAGCTGGCAGCTTTCCTCGATGCGGGTAACATATGGACGATAAGGGAGTACGAGTCCCAACCGGACGGGCAATTCCTGTGGAATGAGTTCTACAAACAGATCGCCTGGAGCTATGGCGTGGGCGTACGTTTTGACCTGTCGGTGTTCGTCTTCCGTGTCGATTTCGGTGTCAAACTGCACGACCCGAGTCGCATCTGGGAGGGCAAGCAATGGAGAACGGCATCAAACGGACTCGGCTGGAAGAACGATATGACCTTCCATTTTGCAATCGGATATCCCTTTTAGAACTCTAGAATTCTAGAAATCTAGATAACTAGTTATGTTAAGAACTCAGATGATAGGAGGCTTGATCGAAGCCGGGTGTGACGAAGCGGGACGAGGACCGTTAGCAGGCAGTGTGTTCTGCGCGGCGGTGATCCTGGATCCCGAGCGGGTCCAACAGATACCGGAGTTTGCGTGGCTCAATGACTCCAAGCAGCTCACCGAGCACCAACGCGAAGCCCTGCGTCCCGTCATCGAACGCGAAGCGGTCAGTTGGGCAGTCGTGGAAGTGAGTGCCCAAGAGATCGATGAACGCAATATCCTGCAGTGCTCCATCCTGGGAATGCAGCGGGCCTTGGACCAACTGAGCGTTCGGCCGCAGCACATTCTCGTGGACGGCAATAAATGGAAGCCCTACGTGCCGGAAGGCGAGCTGCTGGAGATACCTGCCACGACGGTAGTGCACGGAGATGCGACTTACATGTCCATCGCTGCAGCGAGTGTGCTGGCCAAGACCCATCGGGATGCCTACATGCTGCGCCTGCACCAGGCGTATCCCCAATACGGTTGGGACACCAACAAAGGCTACCCCACCGCCGCCCATTACGAGGCCATAAAACGTTTTGGTGTTACTCCGTACCACCGCAAAACGTTCAATTTAAAATTATAAAGTTATGATTTTTATTACCAACAACAATCCGACGCCGGAGCAACAACGTCCGCGTCGCAGAATCGGATGTTTAGGCGGATGTCTTATTTTCTTCGCCGTGTATTTCATTTGCAGCGCCCTCTTAGGCTGGATCATGGGAGATATGTTCTCCTCGTCCTCCGTAGAGCTGCAGGACAAGACTGTTTATCGCTTAGAGATGAAGGGTAACCTCGTTGAGCAGGCGCAGGAAGAGAGTCCCTTCACCGCCTTCATGGGTCAGGTGCCTTATGGCAACTATGCCGCGCAGGACAATGTAGGCTTGGACGATATCCTGAGCAATATCCGCCTGGCCAAGAACGATGACAAGATCTTGGGTATCTGGTTGGACGGTGCCGAGTTGTCGATGGCGCCGGCAAGTGCGAAAGCCATCCGCGATGCACTGATCGATTTCAAGTCCAGCGGTAAGTGGATCATCGCCTCGGCCAAGAGTTACGGTCAAACCAATTACTACGTGGCTTCGGTAGCCGACCGTATCTGCCTCGATCCGACCGGAGAGGTGGACTGGAAAGGTCTGTCGGCTCAGAAGATGTACTACACCCGCGCGTTGGAGAAGATCGGCGTGCAGATGCAGATCATCAAAGTAGGTACGTTCAAATCCGCTGTGGAACCGTATTTCCGCACCTCCATGTCTGAAGCCGACCGCACCCAGACCCTGCAGTATATCGACGGTATCTGGAGCGAGTACAAGACGGCTGTAGCCGCAGCGCGTCACCTGACCGAAGAGCAACTCGATGAGATGGCCGACCGGTACATGTCCCTGCAGAGCGCCGAAGAGAACCTCAAAGCCGGACTCGTGGACACCATCGTCTATGGTCAGGACATGGATTCGCTCTTGCGCGTCTATACCGGCACGAAGGATTACAAACTGCTCTCTACCGCCAAGATGGCAGCCGTTACACGTCCGGAGTCCAAAGCCAAAGATAAGATCGCTGTGCTCTACCTCGAAGGGGAAATCACGGACGAGGATGGTGACGGTATCGTTGGCAAAGAGGTCATCAAGACCTTCAAGAAGATCGCCAAGGACGATGATATCAAAGCACTCGTGCTCCGCGTCAACAGCCCGGGTGGTTCGGCAGACGCCAGCGAGCAGATCTGGCATGCGATCCAGAAGATCAAAGCCGACAGCATCCCTGTGGTCGTTTCGATGGGTGACTATGCCGCTTCGGGTGGATACTACATCTCCTGCGGCGCCGATTATATCTACGCCGAGCCGACGACCCTCACCGGTTCTATCGGTATCTTCGGTACCATCCCCAGCGTAGGTAAGCTGCGCGAGAAAGTGGGCCTCGACATCGACGGTGTCTCCACCAACAAGCACTCGGCTTTGGAGTCCAACATAATCTACAAAGGCATGAACCCCGAGGAACAGGCGATGATGCAGACGATGGTGGAGCGCGGATATGACCTCTTCACCAGCCGTTGTGCCGACGGCCGTCATGTCAGCCAGGACTATATCAAGTCGATCGGCGAAGGCCGCGTTTGGCTCGGTGCCAAAGGTAAAGAGATCGGTATCGTCGATGAACTCGGTAACATCGACAACGCGATTGCCAAAGCGGTCGAACTCGCCGGACTGGAGAGCTACAAACTTGTTTATTACCCCGACGTAGTCGATCCGTACGAAGAACTGCTCAAACTCTTCGACAACACCACCGACGAGGAGAAACTGCTGCTCAAGATCAAGAACTTCTGCTCCAAACCGCGTGTGATGGCAAGAATGGACGATGTGGTCATTCGCTAAAATAGTATTGAGTTGGCTTTACCAGGTCGGGATCAATATCCGGCATTGGTTGTACGACAAGCGCCTCTTACCCTCGTTCCCGGTCAAGATACCGACCATCTGCGTGGGTAACCTGGCAGTCGGTGGTACGGGTAAGACGCCCATGACTGCCTATATCGTGCAGCTCCTGCTGGATAAGGGTTACAGGCCCGCCGTGCTCTCGCGCGGATACAAACGCAAGACCCGAGGCTTCCTGCTGGCGGATAGTCAGTCCACCGTGCGCACCATCGGTGACGAAGCCATGCAGATGCATCGTGCCTTCCCCGATGTGCCGGTTGCGGTATGTGAGCATCGTGTACGGGGTATCCACCAACTCCAACGGCAAGTGCCCGATATAGACGTCATCATCCTCGACGACGCCATGCAGCACCGCCGTCTGCGCTGCGGGTTCACGGTGTTGCTCACCCATTATGACCGACTCTACATAGACGACCATATGCTGCCCTGGGGCACTTTGCGCGATATACCTTCGCGGGCCCTCAAAGCCGACACGATCGTCGTCACCAAGTGCCCGGACAGTATGCGGCCGATCGACATGCGCGTCATCGACAACCGACTCCATCTGCCGACTTTCCAGCAGCTCCATTTTGCGGGTATCGAGTATGCACCGCTTACCGAGAAAGGCAATCCGCTCGTGCTCACCGGTATCGCGCATCCCGAGTACATGATCGCGCACGTGCAGCAGCAATACCCGCAGGCCGAGTTACTCGCCTTCCCGGACCATCATGCTTTCACCGAGGCGGACCTCGACGCCATCCTCACCCAAGCCAAACATTTTGATTTTGTGCTCACGACCGAGAAAGATCTGCAACGCCTGGAGTCCACCGACCTCAAGGCCCGGCTGGCAGCGCAAGGCAAAGCCCTCATCGCCCTGCCGATCCGCACACGCTTCCTCACCCCGCATAAAAACTTTGACCAACAAATACTCCACTTCGTAAAAGAGAATCACCAATGACCAATCACCAATCACCAATCACCAATATCCTCCTTCGTTTCGTGCCGCCGTATAAGCTGCAGATGGGGCTGAACATCCTGTTCAACCTCCTCTCGACGATCCTGTCCCTCTTCTCTTTTGCTGCGATCATCCCCGTGCTGCGCATCCTCTTCGACCTCACCGCCGTCGATGTCCAGTGGACCGATCTCCATACCGTGAGCGGACTCCAACAGACCCTGGCGGCTTTACGTTCCAACCTCTACTACATCCTCAACGACCAGATCGCGCTCCATGGTCCGGGTTACGTCCTGCTCATGCTGGGCCTCTTCCTCGTCGTTATGACCGGCTTCAAGTGTGCAGCGGCGTGGTTGGCGAACTACTTCATGGTGCCGATCCGTACGGGGGTCCTGCGCGACTTGCGCCAGCAGCTCTACGATAAGATCCTCTCCCTGCCGATGGGGTACTTCACCGAAGCCCGCCGCGGCGACGTCATCTCGCGTATGACCAACGACGTCAACGAGGTCGAGGCGTCCATCATGTCGGCGCTCGATATCCTCTTCAAGGATCCCGTCATGATCCTCGTCTATCTCATCACCCTTTTTGTCATCTCGTGGCAACTCACCCTCTTCGTGCTCGTTTTGATGCCGGTCGCTATCTTCTTTATCGGTCGCATCGGACGGAGCCTCAAGAAAGCGTCCACCAAGGGGCAGGAACAGAACGCCGAGATCCTCTCGTCCGTCGATGAGACCCTGCTCGGCTTGCGTGTCGTCAAGGGTTTTAATGCGCAGCACAAACTGCGTACGCGCTTCTACACCCTCATCAACGCCACACGTGCTACCTTCAACCGTATCAACCGCCGTTATTACCTCGCCCACCCGCTCTCCGAGTTCCTCGGCACAGCGCTCATCGCGATCATCCTCTGGTTCGGCGGCTTGCTCATCCTCTCCGATCATGCGACGATAGATGCATCGACGTTCATCTATTACCTCGTTATCTTCTACTCCATCATCAACCCCTCTAAGGACCTCAGCAAAGCCGCCTACGGTATCCGCCGCGGACTCGCGTCCCTCGAGCGCATTGATGCCGTACTCAACACCGAGTCCAACATCATCGAGCCCAAGAAGCCGCAGCCGATGACTTTTGAGAAAGCTATCGCCTTCAACCACGTCCATTTCGCTTATAACGCCGACCGCGAAGTGCTCACCGATATCTGTCTCGAGGTACCCAAAGGCAAGACTATTGCCCTCGTTGGACAATCCGGATCCGGTAAGACCACTATGACCGACCTCGTGCCGCGTTTCTACGACCCGACCGCCGGCACCATCACCGTGGACGGCATCGATATACGATCCATCTCCACCCACGATCTGCGGGCACAGATGGGTATCGTCTGCCAGGAACCTGTGCTCTTCAACGACACCGTCTATAACAACATCACTTTCGGCGTCGACACCTCCCTACCCGCCCCCAACGGTCTCACATGGTCCGAGGCGGTTGAACAGGCAGCACGTATCGCCAACGCCCATGAGTTCATCGCACGCATGCCCGAAGGCTACGATACCGTCATCGGCGATCGTGGTAGCCGTCTCTCCGGAGGCCAACGCCAACGCCTCTCTATCGCACGTGCTATCCTCAAGAACCCGCCCATCCTCATCCTCGATGAGGCCACCTCCGCACTCGACTCCGAGTCCGAGAAACTCGTGCAGGAAGCGCTCGAACACCTCATGGCGGAGCGCACCACCCTCGTCGTCGCGCACCGTCTCTCGACCATCAAGCATGCCGACCTCATCTGCGTGCTCCACGAAGGACGTATCGTCGAGCGCGGCAAACATAACGAACTCTACGCCCTCGGCGGATATTATACCAAACTCGTCGATATGCAGAAATAAATGACCAATGACCAATCACAAATGACCAATAAGCACCGCGTGCTGCTCGGCATGTCAGGAGGAATAGACTCCACCGTCAGCGCCATGCTTCTTCTGGAGCAGGGCTATGAAGTCGTGGGTGTGACGTTCCGCACCTATGACTCCATCAAAGAGTCCTGCCTCGCCAAAGAGAAAGGCTGCTGCACCATCGACTCCATCATGGAGGCGAAGCATAACGCCGAACGCATGGGCTTTGAGCACCATATCGTGGACTTTCGCGAGACCTTCCGACGCTGCGTCATTCAGGATTTCATCGACGAGTACATGGCAGGTCGCACCCCCAACCCCTGCGTCCTTTGCAATTCCACCATCAAGTGGGGTGAGATGCTCCATCTGGCGGACGAGATGGGTTGCGACTTCATTGCAACCGGTCACTACGCCCGCATCGCCGAGCGTGACGGCCACCTCTTCCTGCGCACCGCCGCCGACACCCATAAAGACCAGACCTATTTTCTCTGGCGCCTGACGGAAGAGCAGCTCAAACGGACAATCTTCCCCTTAGGCGACTACACCAAGGACCAGGTGCGCGAGATAGCCCGTCAACACGGCTACGAGAAACTCGCTACCAAACGTGAGAGTCAGGAGATTTGTTTCATTCCGGACGACGACTACCGTGCCTTCCTGCGCGCGAACGTGCCTGATTATAACGAACGCGTGCGCCCGGGCGAGTACGTGGACGCGCAAGGCAAGGTCCTCGGCACCCACGAGGGTTACGTCAATTACACCATCGGTCAACGCAAAGGACTCGGCATCGCCCTCGGTCATCCCGCCTACATCACCCATATCGACCCCGCCACCAACCGCATCACCCTCGGCACCAACGACGACATGTACGCGACGGAGCTCCACTTTATTCCTACAGCGAAGCGGTCTTACAGTGAAACGGTCTTACAGCGTAGCGGTCTTACAGCTAAGATTCGCTATAGAAGCGTAGCGGTCCCCATAAAAGAAATAAACGAGAGTCGCGTTCTTTTCGCAACTCCCGTTTGGGGTATCACCCCCGGCCAATCCGTCGTCTTCTACGACGACGACCTCGTGGTCGGCGGCGGTATAATAATCTAGATTTCTAGGATCCTAGTTTCCTAGTCTCCTAGTTATTTCCCAAAATAACGCTTATACAAGCCTTCGAATCCCTTTCCGTGACGAGCCTCGTCGCGAGCCATCTCGTGTACCGTGTCGTGGATCGGATCCAGGTTCAACTCTTTCGCACGTTTAGCGATATTCAGCTTGTCTTCGCAAGCACCCGACTCTGCCAACATACGCTTCTCGAGGTTCGTCTTGGTGTCCCAAACGATCTCACCGAGCAACTCAGCAAAACGCGATGCGTGATCTGCCTCTTCGTATGCATAACGACGGAAAGCCTCTGCTACCTCCGGATAGCCCTCGCGATCTGCTTGACGAGCCATTGCCAGGTACTGACCTACCTCCGTGCACTCTCCGATAAAATGCGCACGCAGACCATCATGGATGATCGGATCCATCTCGTTCTTTGCTACGCCGAGTACGTGCTCGCAAGCAAAGTTCAACTTGTCGTCGGAAGCTACTTTCCACTCAACGATTTGTTTGCATTGCGGACAACGCTCCGGTGCCTCTGTGCCCTCGTGTACATAACCACAGATCGGGCAGATAAATTTCTTTACCATAGTGTTAAATTTTTAATGAGTTAATATAAAAAGTTATCTTTCATTTTCTAAAATATCATTGGCACGACGTAGTGCCACATGAATATTCGGACAGATATTGTCGGGGTTCATCTGCTGCTCGATTCCGCCTTGCAGCAGTTGCTTGTGTACGTGGTTCGTCACCCCGGAGAGGATGATCGTGATACCCTCTTTATGCGAGCGCTGGATCAGCATACTCAGGTTATGCATCGCCGTCGAATCCACGAACGGCACTTTTCGCATGCGGATGATACGTATCGGGTACTCCTTACCGCTCACGTGCAGCATGATCTCGTCAAACCGGTTGGCGATACCGAAGAAATACGGGCCGTCGATTTCATACACCTCCACGCCCTCCGGGATCGTCAGGTGCTCCAGATTCAGGTTGCTCTCGCTATCCTCATTCGGATCGATCTCTTTATGCAAGGTCCGGATATGCGTCTGCTCGTTCGTACGCATCAGGAACAGCACCATCGCCAGCAGCAAGCCCACTTCGATAGCTACCGTCAAATCGAAGATCACCGTCAGCAGGAACGTCACTACCAGCACCCAGAAATCGCGGTTACGGTGCTTAAACAATCCTACGATCGTCTTCCAACCGCTCATCGAGTACGCTACCATGATCAGTACCGCAGCCAAACAGCTCATCGGTATCAAACCCACCAACTGTCCCAAGAACAGCAGCACCAGCAGCAGTACCACCGCGTGTACGATACCCGCCACCGGCGTACGGCCGCCATTATTGATATTCGTCATCGTGCGCGCAATAGCACCTGTCGCCGGGATACCGCCGAAGAACGGCACCACCACGTTCGCCACACCTTGTGCAATCAACTCTGTATTGCTGTTATGCCGATCGCCGATCACGCCGTCTGCCACCATCGCACTCAACAAACTCTCGATCGCACCGAGCATCGCAATCGTGAACGCCGACGGGAATAGTTTCTGTATCAGCGTGAAGAACGACTCCCCTTCTGCTAACTCCAGACTCGGCAGATGCGGCGCAGGAATACCGTGCGGCAAAGCGTACAGGTCGCCGATCGTCTGGATCGACGCCACGCCCCATGCCTCCGGAGCAAACTCCTTCAGCACCCATACAGCCAAGGTCGCAAAGATGATCGCTGCCAACGAGCCCGGGATACGCTTCGTCAGCTTCGGCATGAAGATGCATATCAACAAGGAAAATACACCTACCCCGAGTGCCCATCCGTTCACGCTGAAATGCTGCGCATAGAAGATCCATTTATCCACGAAATTAGCCGGCACGTTCGTCAGCCCCAACCCGAAGAAATCATTCATCTGGGTACTGAATATCGTCAACGCGATACCGGCCGTGAAGCCCACGATCACCGGGTACGGAACGAACTTAATCACCGATCCCAAGCGCGCCAACCCCATCGCGATCAGCAATATTCCTGCCATTACCGTCGCCAGCATCAAGCCGCTCAGACCATACTGCTGGATGATACCGTAGATGATCACGATGAACGCACCCGTCGGACCGCCTATCTGCACCTTGCTGCCACCCAACACCGAAATGATCAAACCCGCAATGATAGCCGTCACCAGACCCTCCGTCGGACCCACACCGGACGATATACCGAAAGCGATCGCCAACGGTATCGCCACGATGCCGACGATGATTCCGGCTAAGGCATCCTGCGCAAAAGCCTTCCCGCTATAATTCCGCAAAGTCTGAAATAACTTAGGAGCAAAAACCTCTTTTATCGAATATTGCATATCAAACTTCATTTCCGCTGCAAAGGTACAACAAATTTTTGAAATGTGCAAGGTTTTTAGCAAAAAAAGCTTTCTAAGCTTGCTTATGTGTGCTTTGGAGCGTCCTTCCGCTTTCGGAAGGAGCGGCTTCCGCCTAGGATGGTATTAAATCGGGAGGGCCGAATGTACGCCAATATTTGTCTGCAAATTTTTCTCTCTTCACTTTTCACTTTTTTTTCTGTCTGTAGTGTTTTCCCTTTTCTTTTGGTTGCGGATAATCATTAGGCAGATTAGATTATCCGTAGTACTCTCTCCACGTTCGTGCCGTTGTTTACCTGCGGTGTTCTCGTGCTGGCTGTTTAGGGGCTGTCCTGCTCGCGCAAGTTTTTTGGAAAAATCACTCACCCTCTTGCATATGTCATAAAAATTGTGTAACTTTGCACGCAAAACGTGCAAACAACAGACAATTATGCAGAGTATAAAGAAATCAATAAAACTCTTTACAGACAATAAGTACCGCGCTTTGCCTTTCGGTACGGTGTACTTCGTGGAAGGAACAGCTTCTGCAAAAATCAATGATTATGTGCTTTCTCAAATCGAATCCATTGAAGAGCGCATTAATCAAGATACATCTAACTGGGTGACATGCAAAATAGTATATCTCAAAGCGGAAAATCCTTTCTTCCCAGCAGAAAAGAAAGCAACTCTTTATAGCGCGATGATGCCTGTAGAGGATATTTTTCTTGCTACAAATGATAGTGATTTTTTTGTCGCTCGCCTTGACATTACATCCACAGATCTGATTGAAACTGCGGTGTCTGAATATTTCGCTACATTGCAGGAGATGTTTGATGAAATATTAGACACTGGGAAGTACAAAGAATATCATTTCCGCAAGACAATTCTTTCTCCTTATGAAGACAACGGTATTCGTTTCTCGATTACCCGCAGTCAGGATGATGAGGTTATGTTCTCCATCACCCCCAAGCCGTTCCCATTCACAGAATTAAGTCGGCTGCACATTACACCTCTTACATATAGTGTGTTGCTTCCTGACTATGATCGCGAGATACATTTTACAGCTCAAGTGAAAGCTTTGTACTGCCTTTTTCTAAACCATCCGGAAGGCATACGAATGAAAGAGATTGCGAATTATAAAGAGGAATACATCCATCTTTATTTCTGTCTTACAAATAGATCGGACACGGATAAACTCCGTGAGTCTGTAAACAGGTTATTGGATGTTTGCAATCCGAATGCCTTGAATGTAAAGAAATCCCAATGTAATTTGGCTATCCGCAGGGCTATTCCTAACGATGATCTCCGAAAGCATTACGAAATAGAAGTCAATTATGGTCTTCCTCACAAAATCAATTTGGATCGTTCTTTAGTCACCATGCCGGACATCCTCAAAGCCAAATAACGTTACAAACTTTTTGCAGTTCCAACAAAAAGCAGTAATTTTGCCATGAAATTAAATAATTTAAAAAATACTTGGAAAACATTTTTATATTAACCATTAAATGAAAATACTCTTTTATGCAATAGGTGTTCTGACTTTCTATGGGTTTTATAAAGCCTTCAATACCCTATTTCTAAGGTTTCGTTCTTGGAGAAAAGAAAAAGGGTATAGCGATTTTTGGGAAATGCTTTTAGGAACCATACTTATATTTCTATTAGGAATAATGATATATGCTATAATAGAAGTAGCAAATAAATACTAAAACATACAATGATATAACTAACGAAGATATAGAAGATTATGAAAAAGTTCTTTATTGATTTTGCATGGTGGCTTTGTCTTGGAGCTGCAATAGGAGTAATGTACACTATCATTATTCTATTCTTTGGTTGGGCAATAACATGGAGTAATACAATTATTGCGTTATTCTTGTTTATGGGATGCCCAGCTTTATTTCCTGTGGCTATGTACTCCTCTGTGGGAATCTCATCTATCCCTATTAAGACTAAATTTTGGTTTGTTATTTCGGAGGGTACTATTCTTTATTACATATATTGGTGTATAATGGTTGTCTGGACATCATTTGCAGACGCTAATAGCGGATGGCAAATAGCAATGAAGATACTAGCATCTATAACTTTTGCCGGGATTCTAATTTGGGCTGGTATAGGATTGTATTCTAATTCGAAAGAGAACTGGGAGGACGAGAAGTTTTTCTATTTTCCTAAACGGAAAGTAGTTGATGTCAAACCGACTGAGATTACTGAAGTTAAAGAGCATCCACAACTAAATATGAAAAAAAAAGTTGCCTACGAACCGATAGAAGAAGTGGGAAGAGATGATTTTATTAAAAGAGTAGCACCATTATATCCGGATATTCATCATACGGAAGAATTGTATGATAAGATATTGTCTGATCTCGAATATGTAAAACGCTGTAGGGAAGAGGCACAAATATTTGCAGACAATCTTAATAAATGTCCTGAACTTGTAGATGTTAGTATTGCTTTGCTTGAAAAGAACGATGAGGAATACCCAGAATTTGCACTATTAAAATTACCACAAGGAATAAAAGATCTTGTTGCAGGTCGAATAAGTGTAGAGAAATATAAAGAAATAAAGAAGAGTGGTTTTTTAATATGAAGATGAAGATTACGAAGTTCCAACACATAAATTTAATTCAGATAAGTAAATCAATATGAAACACCTTTTATGTATATTGCTTTTTGTAGTATCATCTGTGGTCGCAGAGTACAATAGTCAGCAGAAGGTGTATATCTGCACAGGCTCTAAAGCATATGCATACCATATTAACAAAAAATGCTCTGGCCTTTCCCGCTGTAGCGGTGATATTAAGCAAATCACTCTCTCCGAAGCCGAAGCCCAGCACCGCAAACCGTGTAAAAAGTGCAGTAAGTGAGTATTGATTATACCTTGCATAAATATTGGTTATGACAATAGAAGAGACAAAAAGTAAACTAGATATTCTTTTCTCAGAAGTAAAAGCATATCGTAAGAGCAAACATTTTGCGGAGTTATTAGGGTTTTGTGCAAAATTCAAAACATTGGCACCATATAATGCCATGTTGGTTCATTTACAGAGACCGCACGCACGTTTTGTATTAACTCCAAGTGAATGGAGAAAATATAATCGCAAAGTCCGCGCTCACGCAAGACCTCTTGTTATTCTTGTTCCTTTCGGACCAGTTGACTTCGTGTTCGAAATACAAGACACTTATACTCCAAGACAAGCTCCGTATGAATATGGCGAAACGGAAATTATTGATGAGGTAGAAAAGCCATTTAGAGTTTCCGGAACAGTAAATTCATCCATGCTCAATAGGCTCGTATATTTTATGCAATATCACGGTATTGCTTATAATCCTAATTGGGAAGTGGGCTCCGATTGCGGAGCTCAAATAGAAGATATTGCAGAGTCTGATGAATATAGACAACTCAACATACATATTAACAAGAATATTGATGTGGTATATAGGGCCAAGTTTCTTGTTAGTACAAATAAAAACGCGGATGATTGCGAAAAGATAGCAAGTATTGCTCACGAACTGGGACACTTGTTTTGCTATCATTTACCTTGTCCCAAAGGCTGGGGAAATGCTTGGGAACATAGAAACTTAGACGAAAATGTGAGAGAATTCGAAGCCGAAGCAGTAGCACGAATGGTGTGCGACAGATTGGGGATTGGCACTCACTCCGAACGATATCTTGCTCCGTATTTGTTCACTCGTAATGAAATTCCACGCGAGGTTAGTGTAGAAAACATTTGTTTCGCAGCCAATAAAATCTTAACAATGTGTTATGGTCCGCAAAAGATGACCTATCGAGACGGGTTACTATTCAAACACGATGAGAAGTTTCAAGAATTAGTAAAAAGCATAAAGTCCAAAAAGAATAACTAAGGTATGGAAGCGAAAAGGAAGATAGTATATGTGGACATGGATAATGTCCTTGTGGATTTCCAAAGCGGCATTGATGCTATGCAAGATGTGATTACTTCGGAGTATGATGGTCGTATTGATGAGGTACCGCACATTTTTGCGCACATGAAACCGCTTCCCGGAGCCGTTGAAGCATACCGTGCATTATGCGAAAAATACGATTGTTACATCCTTAGCACCTCTCCTTGGAGCAACCCGACTGCGGCAAGTGACAAGTTTGCTTGGGTGAAGAAATACCTCGGCGATGTAGCATACAAGCGTCTTATCCTATCACACCATAAAAATCTCAATCGTGGCGACTACCTCATTGATGATCGCCCGAACAAGTGTGGAGCAGATAAGTTTGAAGGCGAAGTGATTGCTTTTGGAGGCGAAAAGTTTCCTAATTGGGAAGCTGTATTGAAATATCTATTAAATTAATGAATTTCTGAATATGAACAAAGAAACAATTAAAACCATCGGTTGGTGGGTATTCGCGCTCTCTATTATTGCGTTAATCGCATGGGGAGGGCATAGTTGCTCTAAACAGCAAAAAGCAATACGTGATGCGGAGAGAGCACAACGCGAATATGATGAGTTACAAAAATTATTATCTGATAAATTTCTCTATCAAGATATTAATGGTGTATATCATCTTACGCATGATTGTGGAATGCTGAATGATATATATTGGACGAGCGACGAAGATGAAAAAAGAGGAAATTATTCTTCACAATATATCAGCCGAGATTCTATAACAGACTGGTATCAATTTGCAGCTACTCATCAACTATGCTCAGAGTGTTTTACTCCAGAACTCATTCGATTATTAGATTCTGTAAAAACGGGAAACATTGCACCTTATATGCGAAGAAAAGGAAGACTATCTTCTCCGCTTGAGAAGCAACACCTCGAAACTGAAGATGAGTTATACCGTGATGCTGACGAAGAATATTATAATGTTACACCTCCACGAGACATAGTACGATAATTATGAAATACCTTTCCTCTATAATTGCCGTGCTACTGATTGTTGGGTGCTTTACGTTGCCCATCGGTTATTACACGTTTTTGCGTTTGGCTGTATTTGTGGCAGCTATCGTGGTCGTTATTGCCGACTATAAGGACGGAGTAAACATATCGAATATCCTCTTTGCTGCGATAGTAATACTTTTCAATCCAATTTTTCCTGTGTATCTGCATAGCAAAGTAGCATGGACGATTATTGATGCTGTCGTTGCACTCTTATTTGTATATAAGACATATCACTATTTTCGACGAGAAAAGCAGCAGTCTTAATAACATACTTAAATGTATTACGATTTTGCCAATATAACGGTTCGTCCATTTCTGAAACTATCGGACGTGAATAACCCTTACATCTTCGGCGAGACGAAGCATATCATTAACATGTGTGACTATCGTGAGCCGGAAGTGATTGACTTGATTCGCTCTAAAGGCGCTACTTTTGATTGGTTTCCGACAGAAGAACAACCGATGGATGTAAATGCCATTCTCCAAGCTGTTGCCAAACTTGCGGAGTATGACAAAGATGGTACACCCATTATTGTGCATTGCATGGGCGGTAATAATCGGTCTCGAACGGTCGTGGAAGCATACCACTTTGCAAAGACCGGAACCCATCTGGAGGATGAGTATAAAGGCTATCCAAATCATCTTCTGTATAACTGCGAGGAAGGATTCTTGCCGCCGCAGAAAGAAATGAAAGAACTATTATTGAAAATACACAAACAATAATTATGAAACTCGACACCTGTAATATTTATTATGAAGCATGGCAGATCCAATGCTGCGGTAAGCCTTTCAAAATAGGTGATAGAGTTCGCTGGAGTTGTACTATCCCAAAAGACGAGCAGATTGCATGTGAACATAAGATTGACTTTTGTGAGGAACACCATTTAGATCAAACACATACAATAGAAGGAACAATTACCGGAATATTGGCGGAAATAGCCGTTTCTCTTATTGGTAATCTAAACTATGATTCGGCTCCGAAGTACACAATGCCGCTTCAAGAAGCTGATGGGTATGAGACAGAAGAACTCTGCCGTGAACAAGGCAATCGTTATTTCTGGGGATATATAGTCTCGATGAAAGATGTTGAGATTACTGATTACGATGAATCATTGAAGTATGATTACGACTGAGGATCGTTACATTTTTACATCTACAACAAATATACCCTCGGTTGGTTTTCGGTTTTGAAGGGTATTGCGGCTCTCAAGTCAACGGGATTAATTCGGAGATGAGAGCAATTAAAGAGACGTCTGCGGCTTTGTTGGCGCAAGGTTAAGACCTACTCCATGTAGCGGTCTCTTTGCCCTCGGTTAGTAGGATATTGACTGGGTTTGTTACCCTCCATCATTAACTACTAATCGGAGGATTTTTCGTGTGCACATATCAAAATACGCAAAAAAATACAAATAAATTTGCATTTCCAAGCCAAATTCTTGTATATATCAAATATTTTTTGTACCTTTGCACGCAGTTTTGATGATTTTGTGCGGAGATAATCAATTTTATTCGCCGCATAGATGCGGAGATAAAGCGCTTTTTTCACCGCATAATAAGGACAGAAGACGCGGAAGAATGGCTAAAATCTATCTATGGCAGAATGCTCGATTCCCACAGTTTGAGTGGGATGCGGATGAACTAATAGCCCCACTCGGTGAGGTGCACACCCTGCAAGGACAATTGCTTGGGCGCATGGCGGCACTTGGCTTTGAAGGCTTAGCAGCGCAGGTGGAAGCGCTTACAAGTGAGATCCTTGGTTCAT
>Ga0247611_10004618_pt1 | contig 18932 bp, 15 predicted proteins | sample 177DNAGHGhighgp2_FD_192422 | JGI IMG/M metagenome (GOLD analysis project Ga0247611, IMG submission 192422) | Sheep rumen microbial communities from Palmerston North, Manawatu-Wanganui, New Zealand - 1770 DNA GHGhigh gp2 | ecosystem: Host-associated > Mammals > Digestive system > Stomach > Rumen... | reverse complement strand
CCCATAAATAATTTGAGGGCTGCCAATTGACAGCCCTCAACCAACACAAAAACTAAACTAGACTTAACTAAACTAACTTAGGATTTTCACAAACCCCTCATTGTCATGTGCAAATATACTATTTTTTACTGAATTACATATACAAAAATACAATTTTTTTTCAAATGTATCTATTTTATTTACATCTTTATGAACTTATTTAACAGATAATGGTCTAAAATCACCATTGCAGCCATCGCTTCAACGATAGGAACCGCTCGTGGAAGCACACATGGGTCGTGACGGCCTTGCGCTTTTACTACAGTTGCATTGCCATCTATATCCACGGTGTCCTGCTGCTGAAGAATAGTTGCGACAGGCTTAAAAGCCACACGGAAGTAGATGTCCTGTCCGTTGCTGATACCGCCCTGAATACCTCCGCTATGATTGGTCAACGTCGTGACACTGCCAACTCCGTTCTCTGAAGACGGAACGAACACATCATTCAACTCACTCCCCCGGGACGTGATACCGTCGAAGCCATCACCATATTCAAAGCCTTTGGCGGCATTGATGCCTAACATGGCTGCGCCCAACTGCGCATGCAGCTTTCCGAACTCTGGCGAGCCAAGACCGACCGGACATCCCTTGATGACACAGGTGATGACACCGCCGATGGTGTCTCCTTGTGCCTTCATCTCAGCAATGAGTCTTTCCATCTCCCCTGCTTTCTCAGCATCGGGACAACGGACGATGTTATCATCAATTCTGTTCAGGTCGTATTTGTGATAATCACGGTCTAATGCAATGGCACCGACTTGGGAAGTATAAGCGTAGATACTGATACCTAACTGCCGAAGCACCAGCTTTGCCAAGGCTCCACCGACACAACGGCTGATGGTGATGCGGGCTGACGAACGACCACCTCCACGGAAATCGCGTACACCATATTTATTATAATAGGTGAAATCGGCATGAGACGGACGAAACAGGCTTCGCATGTTCTCATAATCATGTGAATGCTGGTTGGTGTTATAGACAACAAATCCGATGGGACATCCCGTCGTCTTGCCTTCAAAGACACCACTGAAGAACTCCACCTGGTCTGCTTCATTCCGCCCGGTTGTGATGTGGCTTTGTCCGGGTCGGCGGCGATCAAGCTCATGCTGGATAAACTCCATGTCAATGTCTATGCCTGCCGGCATTCCATCAATGACACCGCCGATGGCCTTTCCATGACTCTCGCCGAATGATGTCAGTCTGAATATGTTTCCGAATGTATTCAACCTATAAGTATATTTTAGACCTTATTCTTGTCTTTGTTGGTATTAATTGCAATGACAGCAGCCTTCGTCCTTGTTGTCACAATTGCCACTGCAGCCCGAGCATCCGCCTTCACAGCCATGTCCGGACAGGTGCATGATGAGCGACTGAATCTCTTCGCTGGTTGCTTCGCGCGACTCTATCACACTACCCTTGAAATTCAGATCATGTCCAGCCAGCGGATGGTTCAGGTCAATCACCACGGCTGCATCCTGAATCTCCACGACGGTACCCATGAAACGCTGACCTTCCTCGTTCTGAAGAGGAATGACAGCACCGGCAAAAAGATGCTCTTTGTCAAAATGGCCGTCCACTTCGAACATCGATTTGTCTAAAGTGAGGACACGCTCTTCCTCATACTCGCCATAAGCCTGCTCCTTCGTCAGTGTGAAATCGAAACTATCGCCTTTTGCAAGGTCGATAACAGCTTTTTCAAACTCGTCGATAGCAACACCGAAGCCACTGATAAAATAGAACGGCTTGTCGGCAGGTGCCTTCTCTACAAGGTGTCTCTCTTCTCCGTCAACTGTATAAAGCTCGTAGGTAACGGCAATGAATTTGTTTGATTTTGTTTCCATTGATTCTCTTTCTTTTTGTCTGCAAAGATACATAAATTCAGTATCATAAACGAGTATTTTTATATCATTAACGTACAAAATGGAACAAAGACTTTGTATTTTCGGTTAATTTTTCTACTTTTGTCCTCAAAAGGAAACTATATGAGATATTATTTGGCGGCGGTTTTCATCATGTTAGGATTCTGTCTGTCTGCCTATGGACAGACAGGAACAATGGGTGAAAACATCTCACTTGGCACCACCCGACAAGCAGCATTTCACAAGCTGTCCCCCTTGCTCAGGCAACTGACACGGCAGGATATCCGCCAGAGAAGGGAAGGAAAGCTGATGGAAAAGGGCGGAAAAGGAAAAGAAATCTGTGCCTTCATTCAAATCAGTGAAGACGGTGAAGAGGTGCTGTCGAACAACGGATGCCGCAAACTGGCTCAAGCCGGCAACATTTATATTGCCAGTATTCCCATCAAAAGAATCGCTAACCTTTCGTCAGACCCCCGCGTAAAGAGAATAGAGGCTAACAAAAGCAACAAAATCCTCATGGACTCCACTGCCATGCACGTCAACACCTTACCTGTCTATGAGGGCAAGGCCCTGCCCCAGGCGTTCACCGGCAAGGGAGTGATTATGGGTGTCATGGACATCGGCTTCGACTTAACCCATCCCAATTTCTTCGATTCAACACTCAGCAACTACCGCATCAAACGGATGTGGGACCAGATTTCTCCCGACACCCTTCAAAGCAGTCTGTATGTCGGACGCGACTATACGACAGAGGAAGAGCTGTTAGCCATCGGACGGTCGTACGACGGTGAAGAGCAGACACACGGAACCCATACGGCTGGTATCGCCGCAGGAAGCGGATACAACAGCAAATACAGAGGGATGGCCTATGAAAGCGATATCTGTCTGGTAGCGAATGCCACTTCTGCTGACTTCCCACTGATAGACAGTACGCTGATAGAACGCTACACTTACGCCGTCGATGCCTTAGGATTCAAGTATATCTTCGACTATGCAGACAGTGTGGGAAAGCCTTGCGTCATCTCGTTCAGCGAAGGTAGCGCACAGGACTTCTTCGGGTACGACTACCTATATTATGCCATGCTTGACAGCATGTCGGGACCAGGACACATCATCGTGGCTTCTGCCGGCAATGAGGGAAACCGCATCTCGTACATCCACAAGGAAAGAGGGAGAGAGAGTGCCGGTAACTTCCTCTATTCCAATACCGACCATGCCAGCGGTGTCATCAAGAGCGACAAGGATTTCACCTTGCGACTGGTTGCCTATACAAGCAGGAACGACACCCTGCTGATTCCTTCCCAGCGAATCATTGAACAAGTTGACTCTGAATATGTGGACACGGTCTATATCTCTGACGTTCAATACATCATCAACATGGCTGCCTATCCATCCTGCTATAATCCGGCTGAGATGTGCTATGACTATAACATACAGGTCATGGGAAAGCTGGGAGCCATTCAGGAATTGTCATTAGAAGTGGTGGGCAGAGAGGCAGACATTGAAGTGTACCGTTATTCGGGCTACTTTGTCACCAGCAATAGGAACCCTGCACTCTGCGACGGAGTGACAGAACACAACATCCATTCGCCGGCAAGTGCACCGTCGGTCATCTGTGTGGGAGCAACGGGTTATCGGACAGGTATCACGAACTACTTGGGTGAATACAGACCGTTCAATGACGGTACCAATGGAAAAAGAAGCGGTTACTCTTCGGTAGGTCCCACGATGGACTACCGCATCAAACCCGATGTCATGGCTCCGGGGACAAATGTCATTTCCTCTTACAGCAGCTACTATATCGAGAAACATCCCGATGCATCAGACGTGCTGTCGGATGTGGAGCATTTTGACGTGAACGGACGTACCTACGCATGGAACAGCAATACAGGAACCTCGATGTCTACACCTGTCGTCTCGGGTGCCATCGCCCTATGGCTTCAGGCAAAACCCGACCTTACCCCGCAAGACATCCTCAAAGTCTTTGAACGCACTTGCAGCCATTACGACCCCACCCTTTCCTATCCGAACAACTACTATGGATATGGGCAGATTGATGTCTACCGCGGATTGCTCGACATTCTCGGCATCGACAAGATAGAAGGCATCTCATCCCATCAGGTACAACGGGTGAAATGCCGGCTGGCAGACGGAATCCTGTATGTGGACATTGAAGAAGAAGGGAAGAAGGGCTCGATGACCGTCAGCATCTATGCAACAAACGCTATTCTGATGAAACAGGCAAGAATAGACGATACGGCAGGAACCCACCGGATTGACATCAGTAATCTGCCCAAGGGCATCTACGCCGTGCAAGTCAATGGTGGAACGCCATCCACCACTGGCTCCATGCTCTTCAGACAGTAATCCTCATTTGTAGGTATGACTGCAAAACCACTAATAATAGGTATTGCATGTTACTGAAAGAATCTGTACCTTTGCACAAGATTCACAGATTAAACTTTTTCTTGCCAATAGAAATAAATTCATAATGTTTTTGTAAAATAATGAGGGTTGTCGTGAGACAACCCTTTATTAATGACCTGTGTGTCGAATTTGTTTCCTCTGAAAAAGCTCAATACGCTTCACGGTATTTGTTCTCGTCTTTATCGTCAAGCATCGACAGGTAACTCTCATAGCGGCTCTGGGCTATATAGTGATTCTCCAAAGCCTTTAGGACAGCACAGCCTGGTTCATGGGTGTGCGTGCAGTTTGAAAAACGGCAGTCCTTGGAGAAGTGGAAGATCTCCCTGAAATAACTGCTCAGCTCTTCGCGTTCCATGTCGAACGTACCAAAGCCCTTGATGCCCGGCGTGTCAATCAGCCATCCGCCATCCGGCAGCTTCAACATCTCACTGAACGTGGTAGTGTGCATGCCAGTGTTATGGGCGTCACTGATCTCGGAAGTGCGAAGATTCACTCCAGGCAAAAGGCTGTTGATAAGCGTCGACTTCCCCACTCCACTATGTCCACTGAGTAATGTGATCTTTCCCTTCATCAGATCATGAAGGGCATCCAGCCCCGTCCCTTCTGTTGCCGATACAGAAACGCACTGATAGCCAATGGTATCATACAACTGCATCATCATCTCCTGATAATGCAGCTCCTCGGCAGACAGCAAGTCGCATTTGTTGAACACAAGCACCACAGGCACACGGTAGGCCTCAGCAGAAGCAAGGAAACGATCGATGAACTTAGTGGATGTCTCAGGATAATTGACTGTCACGACGAGGAAGGCCTGATCGACATTAGCAGCGATGATATGACTCTGCTTGGACAGGTTTGACGACTTGCGTATAATATAGTTACGGCGGTCATCAATAGCTGTGATGAACGCCGTTCCTTCCTGGTTACAAGTTATCTCGACAAAGTCACCCACAGCTACCGGATTGGTGCTGCGGATGCCTTTCAGTCTGAAATTTCCTTTTATCTTACTATCTATCAGCTGGCCGTCATCTGTATAGACAGTGTACCAGCTTCCTGTATTCTTGATGACAAGTCCGTGCATTTACACTGTCATGATTTCCTTGGTCTTTGCTGCCAGCAGTTCGTCAAGCTTCTTGATGTACTTGTCATGAATCTTCTGCAACTCGAGTTCGGCATCCTTCTCATTGTCCTCGCTGAGTCCGTCCTTGATGGCCTTCTTCAGTTTGTCCTTGACTTCACCACGCACATTGCGTACTTCCACCTTTGCCTTCTCGCCAATCTTGTTGCACTGCTTCACGAGATCCTTACGGCGCTCCTCTGTAGGCTGAGGAATACCCAGACGGATAATCTCTCCGTTGTTCTCAGGGGTAATACCCACATCACTATCCATGATGGCTTTCTCGATATCCCGGATGGCCTTCTTGTCCCAAGGTCTGATAGCAATGGTACGTGCATCAGGGCATGATACATTAGCGACTTGATTCAATGGAACCATAGAGCCGTAGCTATTCACACGGACTCCGTCAAGTATTGCTACGTTAGCACGTCCGGCACGAACGCGATTCAACGACTCCTCAAGGAACATCGCTGCCATCTCCATCCGCTCTTCAGCGCCACCTAAAGTTGCTTTTACATCTATCATAAATTCACTGTATTATATTATAATGTACAAATTTAGAGATAAATTTTTAATACTGCAACTGTTTGGCTAAAATTTTTGCAATCTTTTCAAGATAGCATGCGTCTGTCATATCAAAGGTTGCTAATTCTGTGCTGTCAATATCTATGACGCCATGTACAAGACCGTCAACACCGAAAATGGGAACGACAATCTCCGACCGTGAAAGGGACGAACAGGCAATGTGGCCGGGGAACTGTTCAACATCGGGAACCACCTGTGTCTTTCCTGTCGCCCATGCCGTTCCGCATACCCCCTTTCCATATCCGATATGATAGCATGCTACCGATCCCTGAAACGGTCCCAACAGTAATTCGTTGTCAACGACACGATAGAATCCCACCCAAAAGTACTCTTGGGGGAATGCATCCTTTAAGGCAGCAGCCACATTAGAAAAGACAGCCATCTCATCGGTCTCACCTGCAATGAGCTGTTCCACCTGTTTGCACAACAACTCGTATTTTTCCTTCTTATTCTCCATCATCAATTGTTTGTTCTGATTGATCTTGCCGGGTCACTTTCTTCATCTCCTGTTCAACCATATTGGTAAGTGTCACAAACTCTTGGATAGACAATTGTTCGGGACGACAGGTCATCACATCCTGCGAAAAGAACGATGCTGAGGCAGTCCCCTTTGGGAACAGCTGTCGCAAAGACACGCGGAGCATCTTGCGCCGTTGATTGAAGACTGTCTTTACCAGTCGTTTGAAGAGGTCCTCATTACATCCAAGCGATGTCACTTTATTACGTGTCATTCTGATAACGGCACTCTTCACCTTTGGCGGAGGATTAAACACGTTCTCGTCAACAGTAAACAGATACTCCACATCATACCATGCCTGAATCAGTACTGAGAGGATTCCATAGGCCTTTGTCCCTGGTTCGCTGGCAATACGCAAAGCGACCTCGCGCTGGATCATTCCCGTGCAGCACGGAATCAGTTCTCTGTTGTCAAGCATCTTGAAGAATATCTGCGAAGAAATATCATACGGATAATTGCCCGTCAGCACAAACTGACGACCTTCGAAAAGAGTGGACAGGTCCATTCGCAGGAAGTCCTCACCTATAATATTATCCCGCAGCTTGGGGAAATGGTCATGCAGATAGACCACGCTCTCCTTGTCGATCTCAACAGCTTTCACCTCACGAGGCTTCTCCACTAAGTATTGTGTGAGTACCCCCATGCCTGGTCCGATCTCCAACACCGGGATATCAGGACAAGCATCCACCGTATCAGCAATACGACGGGCAATATTAAGGTCTAAGAGGAAGTGCTGTCCTAAATTCTTTTTCGGTCTGACTTTCTTCATTCTCGAATTTTTTGCAAAGATAACAAAAAGAGACGAAAAAGCCACAGATAAATCGGACATTCTGACATCCGCCTTATCTGTGGCTAACAAAATATCATACACTATGATTATCTACTCTCCAAGGAGCAATGACCTATTCTGCATCTTCAGTGTTCTCGGCATCAATAGCCTTAATCTTATCGAATGTTAGCTGCATGTCATCTTTGAGTTTCTGCACCTTGCGGTTCATCTCATCAATCAGACTGTTTCCTTTCTTCGAACTAACATTGAGGAATCCGAGGTTGTTTTCATAGGTCTGTATCTCCTGCTTGAGCTGCTCATACCGACGCATCAGACGACTGCGCTCATTGTCAAGGGCATCTTCACCACGTTTGGCAACATTCTTCAAGTTGCTCTTGAAACTATCGAGACGGCGACGAGCCGTAGAAATATTCAGTTCCTTATACAACTTGTCAAGCACATCGTGGTATTCCTTATAGAGTTTATCCTTCTCCTTATAGGGAACATGACCAATCTGCTGGTACTGCTCAACGAGTTCCTGCACCTTCTCCTGAACATCATCGGTTGCATTCTCAACAAAATCTTTCAGCTGAGCAATAATACTACGCTTGCTTTCAAGATTGGCACGCTCTTCGTTACGTGTCCCGGCATTGGCTGCATTACGAGCTTCAAAGAACTTGTTGCAGGCTGAAAGGAAGTCATTCCACAACTGGTCTCCCAGTTTCTTCGGCACCATACCGATGGTCTTCCATTCCTTCTGCAAAGCAATGAGCTTGTCACTGGTAGATTTCCAGTCGGTAGAATCCTGCAGAGCCTGTGCTTTCTCGACAAGAGCTCTCTTCTTCTCAGCGTTCTCGGCAAACCTTTCCTTCATGGTCTTGAAGTATTCAGCCTTACGACCGAAGAAATCATCACAGGCAGCACGGAAGCGCTCAAAGATCTTGACATTCATCTTCTGCGGAGCAAAGCCGATGGTCTTCCACTCGTTCTGAATCTCGATAATCTGCTTGGTGTGCTTTTCCCAGTCACTTGCATTCTTGTTCTCTTCCTGAGCGATAGCTTCTACCTTCTCACACAGAGCGGTCTTCTTGCTCAGATTCTCTTCTTCCTGGGCACGAAGTCCTTCAAAATGCTGCTGATGACGTTTGTTGATAATTGTCGAAGCTGCCTTGAAGCGAGTCCAGATCTGCTCACGGAGATCCTTTGCGACAGGACCTATCTCACGATACTGCTGATGCAGTTCCTGTAACTGATGGAAAGCACTGATCACGTCTGGCTCATCGGCAAGTTTCTCAGCTGCCTCGCAGAGCTTGGTCTTCAACTCCAAGTTCTTACGGAAATCGTATTCGCGAGCCTCGCTGTTCAACTTCAGCAAATCGTAGAACTGCTCTACATACAACTGATAGTTACGCCACAGTTCACTGGCCTTTTCAGCTGGTACGGCTTTAATCTCACGCCACTGCTGCTGCAACTGCTTGAACTGCTGGAAAGACCTGTTCGCCTCATCAGGTGATGTGGCCATCGACTTGATCTTCTCTATAATGTCGAGTTTCTTTTTCAGGTTCTCCTGTTTCTCAGACTCTTGCTCCTGAAATAGTTTCGCACGCTTTTCCTTAATGATATTCATTTCAGCCTTGAAAGCCTCTTCAATCTCACTGGGACGCATTTGATACTTCTCGGGGTCACCACCGGCATCGAGATATTCTTTCTGCTGTGCTTCGCGCTCGGCGATGTGAAGCTTGTAGAAGGTGGTTTTCAGATGGTCGATTTCCTCCTTTACCGGATTTTCATCGCCATGAGCTATTTCCTTGATACGCTCCAACACATCTTCCATGGTGTTATACACCTTAGCTGTCACGTTATCTACAACTGTTTCTTCTACGTTTGTTACTTCTTGTCCCTGCTCCAGGACATTGTCTTGAGAGTCCATCATTACATTTATTTTTATGATTCGAAATACTTTTCAACATTAATAATGTGCAAACTTAAATAAAAAAAATGAATTGTCCTAACTTTTATTAATTTTTTTTGAAGTCTAATTGATTTTTTTGTATTTCACATTCATGGGCACTACTCCATCAATCAAAAAAGCATCTCCTTTGGGAAGATGCTTTTTATCTGTCATGTTTTTTACACTAATCGTTTATATCGGAGAAGGCTCCAGGATAGACCCGACACTATGATGGAAATGACAAGGGCTATAAAAAATCCAAAACGACTGTTCTCCATACCATTGACAAGGTTCATTCCGAACAAAGAAGCTATCAGTGTGGGGAACATCATAATGATACTTACAGAGGTAAGGGTACGCATCACCGTATTCATGTTATTGTTGATGATGCTTGAATAAGTATCCATCGTCGATTCCAAAATGTCAGAATAAATGCCGGTCGTCTCCTTTGCCTGCGACATCTCGATGTTCACGTCTTCGATAAGGTCGGCATCCAGTTCGTCAACTTGCAGCTTGAACTTCAGTTTCTGTAGGAGATTCTCATTACCGCGGATGGAGGTGTTAAAATAGGTGAGAGAGTCTTGCAGGCGAGACAACCCGATAAGCGACTCATTGTTCACGCCATGATCAAGATTATGCTTTGCCTTCTCTATCAGCGTGTTAATCTGTTTGAGTCGTTTAAGATACCAGACGGCAGATGACAGGAACAGTCTGAATATCAGGTCGACATAGTCGATGAATCCTTCTCCCCTCTTTTGCTGGTAGCTCACAAAGTCGATCATCATGTTTGTCTCATAGTAACAAACCGTAATCGTCACGTCCCTCTTGTGGATAATACCCAACGGAATCGTGGTATAGGGCGTACGTGACCTTATCTCCTTCACATAGGGAATACGAAGGATGATGAGCATCCATCCGTCGTCATACTCATAACGGGCACGCTCATCGGTATCGCTGATGTCTGATAGGAAATAATCGGGAATATTGAATTTCTCTTCCAGCATGCGCTGGTCGTCTTCTGTCGGACACGTCACCTGTATCCAACAATTTGGCTGCCACTCCGTCAGGTGGCTAAGTTTACCATTTGTGTTCCAGTACGTTCTCATTCTCTAATCCTCCATGCTTGAAAGCAACATGATAGTCAGCATGAGGATTAGCGCTTGCAAAATCCTCACGCTAAATAACTAAATGTTTCCGCGTGATAATCGTCCATAATAATTTAATAATTTCTATTTTGCGTGTGCAAAGTTAAGAAAAAAAATTCAATTCACGATAATTTTCTTGCTTTTTGTACCCTCTTTTATCACATAAAACCCTGTCGGCAATGAAGAAAGACTAGTTGAACCACCAATTTCCCTGCCATCAGCGGTGAAAATCCGAGGACGTGCTGATGACTGATTACCGCTTACCGAACGTATTCCTGAAGGGACATAGCTGCTTGGCAAGACGATTCGCGGGCTAAGATCATCGGTTACATTGGCTGCATCGGTTCCATAGTTGGTGCAGTCGGTCAGGACACTACGGAACACATCACCTGCATTCTCTTCAGCCATGTAAATGATTCCTGCCTTTATGATAGCTGTCGAAAAGCTATCCCTTCCTGGCATCAGACTGTCTATTACGGTATCAAGGCAGACCACGAGCGAGTCGTAAATCACATCCGCTGCACCCGCCTGACCTTCATTTCCTTCCAGAATGAACAACTCGGCACGATCGAAAGTTCCTTTCATAATGCCATACAGAAACTCACTGGTGTATTCCTGGGTGAAATTCCTGCCCTCGAAGTAATCCACATAATTTTCCATCTTTTTACTGATACGAGACCAGTGACGACGGATAAGGCTCTCAAATGTTCCCTTTGAGCTTGCCAATATACGTTCACGGGCATAATCCTGGAAATCTCCATCATAGCCGGGAATGTTGTTCAGTTTACCTGTAGTGACTTTAAACTCGCTTCTGTCTGGCGACACATCTATCATCCGATAATGGCAGGGATAGACAATCGGGGCACCTGTGGTGATTTCCACAAGCGAGTCGGCCATCTCCGCATTCTTATATGTCGTGACATTCGACAGATGCATGTGCCCAGTCAAGACGAGACGGATGCCATGACTGATGAATGCATCACGTAAGACTGATGCCTTGTCGACGGCCGCTTCGACAACTACTTTAGACTGTTTATCGAAATGTTCGACCAGCTGATGGTGCATCATGGCAATCACCTGCTTGCCTTCTGCTTGCGCCTTAGCAGCCTGCTGCCACACCCACTCTTCTGTTGAAGCCGGTATTCCATTTGTTGAGGCAGTCGGTTTTGTATCTCTTGCTATCGTATTGTTATCGTCTATTGCTATAAGACAAAGTCCTTCTATCGGCTCACAGGCATAGCTCAGCGAGGCTGCATCACGCTCAACACCCTCACCATAACCCATATCTGAATAGATTGCTGCAAACTCTTCGCTGGTCACAGAAGGAACAGAAGTCGTTGATGCTCCATCATAGCGCACCGCATTTCTGTTGTTTACATCATGATTGCCGGGGATGACATACACCTTAATGCCTGCCTCTCTCAACTGTTTCAGATAACCTTGCACCGTAAGATGACTGGCACGTGCACCTTGCATGGTCAGATCACCGGGAATCAACACGGCATCAGGGCGCTGCTGTAAGATTGTGTCCACCAATGCCTGCATCAGCTCGCAACTCTTATCTGTCATCTTTATGCTTGTCGCCTGTTCCTTGGCAAAGGCCTCTTTGTCTGCAACGAGTTCCGGACTGATTACATGCGGGTCACTGATAACAAAAAGACGGTTTTGGGCTACTAACGTTACTGCCAGTTGTACCAGCAGTCCTGTCATAAGCAATCGTATATTCAGTTTCATCTATTCACCATTTTTTGAGTTTCGGGTGCAAAGATAAGTCTTTTTCATGAAAAACGTGACATCTGCTAACCTTATTTATAATATGATAAGCTATAAGCAACAAATCATAAGTCCATCTGAAAAGAAACAGCCCTGCATCTGTCATGAGACAAATGCAGGGCAAAATCATTATCTTTTGAATCAAATTCTTATTTGACAGGAATCTCTTCAAGTGTCTTCTTGAGCAGTGCCCAGAAGGGTTCAACTGTAGCAATCAATGCACGCTCCATCGTGGTGTGCGGGCTCTTCATCGTGGGACCGAGTGAAACAACATCCAGATGCGGATACTTGCCAAGGATGACAGAGCACTCCAGTCCGGCATGGTCAACTTGGATGATACCGTCTGTTCCATTCAGTTCCTTGTAGACTTTCAGCAGGAGATGAAGGATTTCAGAATCAGGATTCGGATCCCATCCGCCATAGCTTCCATCTGTCTCCACTTTCATGCCTGCCATGTTGAAGCAGCTTTCCAGCGTCTTGACAATGTAATCTTTCATGTCCTCACGACTGGAACGAGCCAATACTCTCAGGACAGCGCAACCGCCCTCGATGTCGATGATTGCCAGGTTACTACTTGTCTCTACGACTTCGGGATAGGATGGTATCATGCGAAGGACACCGTCATGACAGCCATAAATGGCATTGATGAGGTTGTCCTGTATCTCTTCCGGCACCTCCATCTTCGGGGTTTCCACTTCCTCAGCGAAGAACTCGACGCCATTCTCTATGCCTTTGAACTCATCGATAAAGTCTTCTTTCCAGTCGGCAACCAGATCCTTCACCATCTCGACGTTGTCTTTTGGCAAAGTCAGCACCACTTCTGCCTTAAATGGAATGGCATTGCGCATGTTACCGCCATGCCAGCTGGCAAGCCGTGCCTCACACTCTTCAACGGCCTCACGAACGAACCGCACCATCAGCTTGTTAGCATTAGCACGTCCTTCATGAATCTCAAGACCGCTGTGTCCACCGCGGAGTCCTTTCAATGTCACCTTGACAGCAACATCTTCAACATCGGTTTCCACCTCTTTATATTCAAGGGTGGCTGTGACATCTATTCCACCAGCTGATCCAATCACGAATTTACCCCAGTGTTCGGAATCGAGATTGAGTAGGATGTCACCTGTCAACATATTCTCAGGCAGGTCGTTGGCACCAAACATACCTGTTTCTTCATCAGCTGTAATCACAGCCTCTATGGGTCCGTGTTTCAGGCTCTTGTCTTCCATCACCGCCATAATAGCAGCCACGCCCAAGCCATTATCAGCACCGAGCGTTGTACCCTTTGCCTTCACCCATTCACCATCTATCCAAGGCTGGATAGGATCGGTCTCAAAGTTATGGGTAGACTCAGGTGTCTTCTGAGGCACCATGTCCATGTGCGCCTGCAGGATTACTCCTTTACGGTTTTCCATGCCAGCCACCGCCGGTTTGCGCATCACCACGTTACGTCCTTCATCTATGAAAGCATCCACGCCAGCCTGCTTGGCAAAGTCGAGCAAGAACTGCTGTACTTTCTCAAGATGCCCACTTGGACGAGGTACTTGCGTCAATGCATAAAAGTTTTTCCAGATGCATTGCGGGTTAAGATTGCAAATTTCATTCATAATTGTGTCTTTAAGAGGTTAGTATATTTATTTGTTTCTTATTTCAAAAGATCGTCATCCATCGAGTCTCTCCGTCCTCTTCGTTGTGAAACTCAATGACAGCCAGGCATAGATACCCAGCAGGACCACAAGCAGAGTCTGGACTGAATGGACTATAAGCACGAAGTTTAATGCATCATTGGCACCCACTCCATAAAGAATCAGCATGGTCTTCACGGCGAAATGCCAGGAGCCTGCACCGTTGGGAGTCGGCACTATCACGGCGATGCTACCGACAATGAATGTCACGAGAGCACACGACATACCCAACCCTTTTGTTGCATCGAAGCAAAAGAACGTCAGATAATAGTGCAGGAAATAGCTCGCCCAGATGGCAAGGGTAAAGAAGATAAACCGCGGGATATTCTCAACATCCTTTAATGATACGATGCCCTGCCAGATGCCTTGCATCATCTCTTTCACCTTTTTATATATAGAGAGCTTCAGCAACAGCACTACGAAAAGACTGATAGCGGCAACTCCACAAATCGCCGTCACCAGCCATCCGGCAGCGGTGAAGCGGTTGAAGATACCTTCAAAGCTGGTTCCTGTCTCATCAAAGAAGGTGATGAAGACGGGAAACTGGAACACAAAGGTCAGTGCGGCAATAATCATCACGAGGACTGAATCAATGGCTCGCTCGGTCACCACAGTGCCCAATGCCTTGGGAAAAGAGACGTCGTCATACCGCTTCAGCACTCCACATCGGGCAAACTCACCGATGCGCGGTACGATCAGACTGACGGCATACGACAGGAAGATGGAATTAACAAGTGTCGAATTGCGGGGGCGCTCTCCAATCGGCTCAAGCGTCTGCCGCCATCTCCACCCGCGAAATGCCTGTGCCAGTATGCCAAAGGGGAAAGACAGCAGCATCCACAGCCAGTTCATTTCGTGCAACATGACCTGCTTCACCTGCTGAAAATCGAAATCACGATACATCCAATAGAGGATCCCACCGCCAAGCAACAGTGACAAACCTATTTTCAATATGTCGTTTGAATTATATTTCACTTATTTTCCCGGTTGGTAAATTGATATGCAAAGGTAAACAAAATAATCGAAATAAAAGAAATAAGGCAGCTCATTTATATCAATAATCGGTGTTATTATCACCCTGCATCTTTGATTTGCGTCAAAGAAAAGGGCAAAAAGAAGGGGTTTTAGCCGAACTGTTTGCGTACACAACAAACATTTCGTACCTTTGCAACGTCAAAACACGAGAAAGATTATTTAGGATAACAATTAAAAAGAGAGAAAGGAAAATGATTATGACAACTGTAACATTTGTAGTAATCGCGATTACACTCGCTGTTTGCGCTAAGAATCTGTTTGACGTAATGGACAACATGCAAGCAAACAAGTAAAAAGAAAGTAGGAAAAATTTGATAAGAATCAACGAGAAGACTGGGTTCGTGGGAATCCAGTCTTTTTCATATCTGTTCCTGTATGAAAGAAAGGATGAATTCCCTGCAGATAAGGTAAAAAAAGAAATCCAACCGTCTGAATTTCAGTCGATTGGATTTTCTATCTGTTGGGGTACTCGGACTCGAACCAAGAATGACAGGACCAGAATCTGTAGTGTTACCATTACACCATACCCCAATGTCCGTTGCATTTCTTAAATGCGGTTGCAAAGGTACTTCTTTTTTTTGAAATACCAAATTTTTCTGTGAAAAAAAAACAATTTATTCTTACTTTTTATGTATTTTCGGATAAAAGGGCGTACCTTTGCACAATAAATATATATACAAAAAGACTAAATGGAACAAACGAGACAATTAGTAGAAACAATCACAAAAGGAATTCAAGAGAAAAAAGGCCAAAGAATAGTTATTGCCGATTTGAATGGTATTGACGGAAGCATTGCCAATTATTTCGTCATCTGTCAGGGCAATTCCCCTTCACAGGTGGAAGCTATAGCAGAGTCTGTCGGCGATATGGCACGTCTGGAAATGCAGGAGAAGCCGACAGCTGTCGTTGGCCTGGGGCACTCACACTGGGTGGCGATGGATTACGGAAACGTACTGGTGCATATCTTCCTGCCTGAAACTCGAAGCTTCTATGACCTGGAGAACCTGTGGGAAGATGCCATTCTGACTGAGGTTCCGGACATCGACTGATTAGAATTGTACTTTTTGTACTTACAAGCCATTAACTGAACAAGAACCGATAACGAGATAAATAGATATGAGTAACAATCCGAGAAACAACACTTCTGGAAAAGACAACAACGATCCGAAGATGCCTCGCTTTAACATGAACTGGCTCTACATACTGATTATCACTGTTCTGAGCATTGCGTTCATCACGGGAGGAGGCAACTCATTCGGACTGGCTGCCGGTGGTGCTACCCAGACGGATGCCACCTATACGAAGTTCAAGCAGTATGTCGATAGTGGATATGCCAGCAATGTGGTGGTGAACAACTCCGAGAAGAAACTGAAGATGTATGTCAAGGCCAAACACATACGCGACGTTTTCAACCAGACTGCCCAGCAGACGGGTGACAAACCTTATGTGAATGTGGAATATGGCTCTACCGATGAACTGGAGAAGTATCTTACTGAGGTACAGAAACAAGGAAAGATTCTGGACTTCAGCTACGAGAACAAGAGTTCAAGCGGCATCTTCGACCTGCTTATCAACCTTGCCTTTCCCATCTTTATCATTGCCATCTGGATCATGCTCTTCCGTCGTATGGGCGGAGGAAGTGGCGGTCCTGGCGGCGTTTTCAATGTGGGTAAGTCGAAAGCACGTATGTACGAGAAAGGCAATGACCTGGGAATCACATTCAAGGATGTTGCCGGACAGGCTGGTGCCAAGCAGGAAGTACAGGAGATTGTAGAGTTCCTGAAGAACCCGAAGAAATACACCGACCTGGGTGGAAAGATTCCCAAGGGTGCCTTGCTGGTAGGTCCTCCGGGAACAGGTAAGACGTTGCTTGCCAAGGCTGTGGCTGGAGAGGCCGGTGTTCCCTTCTTCTCAATGAGCGGAAGTGACTTCGTCGAAATGTTCGTCGGCGTCGGAGCAAGTCGTGTCCGCGACCTTTTCCGTCAGGCGAAGGAGAAGTCACCTTGTATTATATTCATCGATGAGATCGATGCCGTGGGACGTGCCCGTTCAAAGAACCCTGCAATGGGTGGTAACGATGAGCGCGAAAACACGCTGAACGCATTGCTTACCGAGATGGACGGATTCGGCACCAACAGTGGTGTCATCATCTTGGCAGCCACTAACCGTGTTGACATGCTCGACTCTGCCCTACTGCGAGCAGGACGTTTCGACCGTGAGATTCACGTCGACCTGCCCGACCTCACCGAAAGAAAGGAAATTTTCCAAGTACATCTGCGGCCTATCAAGGTGGATGAGACCGTTGACATAGACTTCCTATCAAGGCAGACACCGGGATTCTCGGGTGCCGACATCGCCAACGTGTGCAACGAGGCCGCCCTTATCGCTGCCCGTCGTAACGGGAAGTCTGTAGGCAAACAAGACTTCCTAGATGCCGTCGACCGTATCATCGGCGGTCTGGAGAAGAAGACCAAGGTCATGACTGCCGCCGAGAAACGTTCCATCGCCCTGCACGAAGCAGGACATGCCACCGTCTCATGGTTCTGCCAGTATGCCAATCCTCTTGTGAAAGTAAGCATCGTCCCGCGTGGTCAGGCACTGGGAGCAGCCTGGTATCTTCCCGAAGAACGACAGATCACCACTAAAGAGCAGATGCTCGACGAGATGTGTGCACTGCTGGGTGGACGTGCTGCCGAGGAACTCTTCACGGGACACATTTCCACAGGTGCCATGAATGACCTGGAGCGTGCGACAAAGAGTGCGTTCGGAATGATTGCCTACGCTGGCATGAGCGACCGGCTGCCCAACATCTGCTATTATAACAACCAGGAATACCAGTTCCAGCGTCCTTATTCCGACACGACTGCAAAGATTATCGACGACGAAGTGCTGAAGATGATCAATGGACAATACGACCGTGCCAAGCAGCTGCTCACCGAGCACAAGGAGGGACACAACCAGCTGGCTGAGCTTCTTATTTCCCGCGAGGTCATCTTTGCCGAAGATGTTGAGCGCATTTTCGGACCACGCCCTTGGGTAAGCCGTTCACAGGAGATCATCAAGGAGAACGAATCCAGCACGCCTAAACTGGAAGACATGCCGGAAGCCGTGCGCCTTGCTCAGGAAGAATACGAGAAGAACAAACAAGAAGATAACAAGGAATAGAGAACTATTTGATTGAGCATCATGAGCGATAAAATGAAAAACTTCATTGTCCGTACCATCACTGGCGTGCTTTTCGTCATCATCATGGTATCAGGTATTGCCTTCCGGGCAGAAGCAATGATTCTACTGTTTGCCCTCATCACCGGACTGACAATCTGGGAGTATACAGGACTTGTCAATGAGATTGAGAATGTGAGCGTCAACCGCTCCATCTCGACCACGGCAGGTGTATATCTGTTTCTTGCCTTCGCGGGCTACTGTGCAGACATCACCCCACCTGTCATCTTCATCCCTTATCTGCTCACACTGGTCTATCTGTTCATCAGCGAACTATACACCAAGAATCCCAATCCGATACACGACTGGGCATATACGATGCTGGGACAAATGTACATTGCCATACCATTGTCCATGTTCAATGTTCTTGCGTTCCGCTATAGTCAGACAGACGGGTTTGTACATTACAACGGACTGCTGGCGCTGAGCATCTTCATCTTTCTTTGGTGCAACGACACCGGTGCCTATTGCAGCGGTTCACTATTCGGAAAGCATAAGCTTTTCCCACGTATCTCACCGGGAAAGACCTGGGAAGGCAGCATCGGAGGAGCCGTTATCGTCCTTATCGTGGCTGCAATCATCAGCTGGTACGACCAGAGTCTCTCCATCCTTGAATGGCTTGGTCTGGGACTCGTCGTCGTCTTCTTCGGAACATGGGGTGACCTTGTGGAATCGCTCTTCAAGCGTACCCTCGGAATCAAGGATAGCGGCAACATCATGCCTGGTCATGGAGGAATGCTCGACCGCTTCGACTCCTCACTCATGGCAATCCCTGCTTCTGTAGTATACATCTATACACTTTCGTTAT
>Ga0247611_10004617_pt1 | contig 18934 bp, 17 predicted proteins | sample 177DNAGHGhighgp2_FD_192422 | JGI IMG/M metagenome (GOLD analysis project Ga0247611, IMG submission 192422) | Sheep rumen microbial communities from Palmerston North, Manawatu-Wanganui, New Zealand - 1770 DNA GHGhigh gp2 | ecosystem: Host-associated > Mammals > Digestive system > Stomach > Rumen... | reverse complement strand
GGCGTAAATGCCGTCGAAATCCAACCGAACGGCACCCTTATCTTCGCCGGCGATAAATTCGCCGCTTGCCGAATACACGTCGAAACCTATGCCCGTGTTGTCACGGATATTATTAGCGAAAGCAATTATATCGTTTTCCATATTGAACCGTTTTCTCCGATACACCTGTTATAAAATCTAGGCGCTGAACTCACGCTATCGCGATAAAGCCCGTAACCAAATAACCTAAAACTACTGCGAGAAGATATTGAAGCCCCATTATCACAAACGCTTTACGAAAATTCGTTTTACTTTTTAACAGTATAAGTATTCCTATGCCCGAATTTGCCGAAAGTCCCGCGATAAGCCCAGCAAAACCCAAAATACCGCCCGTAAACGCCTTAGCGAGAATTATGGACGAACCGCAATTCGGTATAAGCCCGATAAGCGACGCGATAAGCGGTTGCAACAGCGCGCTTTTATCCATAAACGCCGTGATACTCTCTTCGGTTACGAGATAAATCACCGTGCCTAGCGCGAAATTTATCACGAACACGTATAGAAAAGTTTTCGTCGCGTGCGTTAAAGGATGTAAAAAATATTTATCTAAATTCTTTTCGTGATGAGTGCCGCACTCTATACAATCGTCCTTTTCGGGACAGATATGCGCCGCGTCTTTCTTCGCAAAAAGAAGATTAAGCGCTTCGCCGACCGCTATCGCGTATAAAATCTTTACGCCGAGAAGCAGGAAAATATCGGTTGCTTTCGCACCTTCGGTTATAAGAATAATAAGTCCTTCGTCGCTTATAGACAGAAACGCCGCTATAAGCGTGCCCGTTTTTATCAGACCTTTGTCGTATAATTTCGCGCACATAACGGCAAAGCCGCATTCGGGTACTGCGCCCAAAAACCCCGCGACTGCGGGAGCGAACGGTCCGCCGAGTATTCTTTCTATACTCTCCTTTTTACCCGCGTGTTCGATGGCTTCCATAAGGATATATATAAGAAGAATAAAGGGGAAAATTTTAATACTGTCTAAAAACGCGTCAAGCAAAACGTCCCACATATACGTATTATTGTATCACAAATAACCGAAAAACCCAATAATTTTTTTATTTTTTATTTTTTCTCTTCCAAAATTCTTACAAAACACCCCTAAATATTACAATTTCAGCAAAAATTCAGGGGCTACCGCAAATCGCGGTAGCCCCTGCCCTTAACAGTCCATTTTTTAGTTTATTCCGCTTTATTCTCTTCGGAAGGTGCTTCCGCAGGAACTTCGGCGGGAACTTCAACGGCTTTATCGGCCTTTTTTCCCTTTTTCGACTTTTTGCCGGTTTTCGCGCCTTCCGCTTCCTGCTGCGCGGCAAGAGCGTCGGCGTTCGCTTTTTCTTCTGCGCGTTTAGCCTGCAAACCTTCTATCGCCGCCTTGTCGTTTTCGTCTTTCGCAAGAATCGTGATTTCCGTTTCCTTATCGAAAAGATGGATATGACGCATATCGAAACCGACTTTGATAACGGTGTTTGCGACCGTCGTGGAACGGCTGTCGACTTTCGCGATAAGGTTGCTTATATCTTCCGCTATACTCTTTTCTTCGCCGTCGTCAACGGAACTCGTCTTGCAGTAAAGAAGCGTTTCCGAACCCAGCGCTTCGATAACGTCGACTTTTACGTCGATAGTAGGCATACCGCTGTGATTCTCGATCCATTGCGGATTATCGTGCACGTCTTCCGGTCTTACGCCGAAGACGATCTCTTTATCCGTATTGAGATATTTTTCGATATCGACGATAAGATCGGTTTTATCCTTCGGCAGTTTGATTTTATCCAAGCCGAATTCGATATACGCGTCTTTCTTCGTTCCCGTAAGTTTAGCCGTAAAGAAATTCATTTGCGGAGTTCCTATAAAGCCCGCGACGAATTGATTTACAGGGTAGTCGTAAAGATTGATAGGCGTATCGACCTGTTGCATAAAGCCGTCTTTCATAACGACGATACGGGTACCCATCGTCATCGCTTCTATCTGATCGTGCGTAACGTATATGAACGTCGTCGCAAGTCTGTTGTGAAGTTTTGTGATTTCCGTTCTCATCTGCGAACGGAGTTTCGCGTCCAAATTCGAAAGCGGTTCGTCCAAAAGGAAAACTTTCGGTTCGCGGACTATCGCTCGCCCTAACGCGACACGCTGTCTCTGACCGCCGGAAAGCGCTTTCGGCTTTCTCGAAAGGTACATTTCGATACCTAAAATTCTCGCCGCTTCCTTAACCCTTTCGTCGATCTGCGCTTTGGGCATTTTACGCAGTTTAAGACCGAACGCCATATTGTCGTAAACGGTCATGTGCGGATACAAAGCGTAGTTCTGGAAAACCATCGCTATATCCCTGTCTTTCGGCGCGACGTTGTTTACGAGATTGCCGTCGATATAAAGTTCGCCCGAAGAAATTTCTTCCAAGCCCGCTATCATACGGAGCGTAGTGGATTTTCCGCAGCCCGAAGGTCCGACGAAAACTATAAACTCTTTATCTTCGATATCGAGATTGAAATCCGATACCGCCGTTACGCCCGAAGGGTAAACTTTGTAAATATTCTTTAAGTTTAAACTTGCCATATTTTCCTCCATCGTAAGCCGTGTTTACGACTAAAATTTTACTATTTTATTTTAACTCAAAACACCGTTTTTTACAATAGTCATTTTCAATAAATATATAGCGGCGTATTGTATAACTTGCACAAATAACTTTTTCAGTCGAGTTCGTCGAGCGAAAGTTCGTAAGCGGGAGCAAACTCTTTAAGATAGTATTCCACCGCCGCGTTCTTGCAGTTTTTAAGTTCGTTGCCGATAGACGCCTTGGCTTTTTTAAATTCCGCGTTGCCCGCTTTTACTTCTTCCACGCATTTAAGGTATGCGGAAAGCCTGTCCGCGTATTTTACTAGTTTGTATTCTTCGGTGTTCTCGTCGGGCAAAATATATTCCGCGTACTCGCTTTTGATACTTTCGGGTAGCATTGATAATATCCGCTCGCAAGCCCCCTTTTCAAGGTCTTTGTACGCCGTCTTTATTTCGGGATTGAAATACTTTATCGGCGTGGGAAGGTCGCCCGTTATAACTTCCCCTACTTCGTGATACTGCGCGAGCAGTACCACCTTTTTTTCGTCCACGTTTCCGCCGAATATTTTATTCGTAATAAGCGCGAGCGCGTGCGCGATTACCGCAACGTTTTGACTGTGTTCCATAATGTTTTCTTCGCGTATTGAGCGCATAAGCGACCAGCGCTTTATATATTTCATACGATTAAGATAGGCGAAAAATTTGGACATACCGTATATCTTCCCCCGAAAATTCAATGAATTTTATTGTATCATAAAAAAACGCTTGACGCAAGGATAAAAGGGTGATATTATTAAATCATCAAAATTAAATATTCGCTATGGGTGCCGTTCGGCTGAGATTACACCATTGAATCCGCAAGGTAATTCTTGAAGGAAACCGCGTAACCTGTCGGTCTTAACGCCGCGCCCTTATATCGGGGTGCGGTTTTTACGTATCAAAAGCGAATAGAAGGAGTTTTTTTATGTTCAATTTGCTGGCAGGTTATACTATCGACGTGCTACAACCGTATGCAATGTGGATAACCGTAGGTCTTATCGCCGCAATACTACTTGCGGGAATAATCATCTTTTTTGTAAAAAAAGACGTTTTTCGGAAATTCGCTAAAATTGCCGGATTCGGTTTTGTGTTCTATGCGCTTATAGTCGGAATAGTTCTCTTGATTTTCGATATAATAAAGCACTACGACGCCGCTTATCTCGAAAAAAATTACGTAAGTAAAGATATTATCCCTTACGTTTTCATACCCGTACTCGTTACGTTGTGTCTTATGCTGGGAAGCGCCGTTATATTATTCGTTATTAACAAACGCAAACCCGAAAACCTTAAACAAGCAAGCGTTATTTGCGGAATAGTGTGCGCTCTTTCGCTCATAACCGCTATAATAATGATCGCTCTTTTCTATACTAACCACATAGTAGGCGACGGATATTATACGGACGGCTACGGAGAATTGAACAGCGCGGCGTTATACGTTTCCGCGGCGGTATTAGTGATAGGCACTATCGTTGCCGCGCTGATTTTAGGCAGAAAAGACAGAAAAGGCTTTGATACAAGATGTATCGCTTTTGCGGGAATAACGATCGCGCTGTCGTTTACGCTTTCCTACGTTAAATTGTGGAGAATGCCGCAAGGCGGTTCGGTAACTCTCGTTTCTATGCTTCCCATAATGTTGTTCTCTTACGTGTACGGAGCAAAGAAGGGCGTGCTTATCGGCTTGATTTACGGAATACTTCAATCGTTGCAAGACCCATATATCGTACACCCCGCGCAATTCTTACTCGATTATCCCATCGCTTACGCCGTAACGGGACTTGCGGGCTGTCTTACTTATACGAATATATTTAAGAAGTTACCACAGTTAAAATTTACGATCGGCGCGCTTATCGGCGCAGCGCTAAGATTTATTGCCCACGTATTATCGGGCGTATTCGCTTTCGGCGCATACGCCAAAGACGCTGGTGCTGCAAGCGCGCTTGCTTACAGCCTTACGTACAATCTCGTCGTTTTAATAGACGTCGCTCTCGTTATAATTGTCGGGATAATGCTTTTCTCTTCGGAAAGTTTTAATAAAGAAATAGGAAAATTTAATACGGAAGCGTTTTCCGATCTGTAATATAAGTATCTGAAACGATGCGTCCCGCGGCGGAAAGTCGCGGGACGCATCGTTTTTATTTAAATTTCTTTATTTTATATATTTTTCGGCGATTTCGGCGGCGAGATAACATAAGTCTGCGCACGGACGCTTTTTATAGTATTCCGGCGTTCTTTCTTCGGGAATTGCCGATTTATCCTTTAAGATTTCGCCCGAAAGCATTTCCGCGCAGATAAGAGAACCCGTTTCCGCCTTAAACTCTTCGCAAGCCTTTTGAATAAGCGAATAAATATACCCTTTGTCGTTACCGTCCGACTTTAAGGCGCTTATTACCATCGCCATACCGCTGACCGCGCCGCAGGTAAGCCTTTGACGCGCCAATCCCCCGCCGAAACCTATCGACAGTTTTTTAAGCGCTTCTTCCGACAGCCCGAGTTCGTCCTTAAACGCTAAAACAACCGCCTGACAACAGTTAAGCCCCTGTAAAAAATACGCTTTAGCAAGTTCGCCTTTCATATTTATCGGTAAATATTATTCGGCGTTTTCGGTAAGTTCTTTCAGTTTTTCCGCCGCCGCCTTCAATTCTTCGTATTCTTTTTTCGTTATCGTAACCATTTCTTCGCCGTTTGCGTTTACCTTGGTTTCCGTTTCCTTTTGCGCGATATTCTTTTCCTTTACTTTAAGCACGATATACAAGGTAAGCGCAATAATTATCGCTAATACGAATATCTGCCACACGTTGATAAGCGCTTCGCTTCCCAAAATCAAGAAAGCAATAACGAGTTCTACGTAAGCGAAACTCAAATACTGGAATATCTGTACGATAAGAAGGCTTTTACCGAGTATGATATAATTCCCTACTATCAAATCGAGAAGTATGGAAACCATAGCCACTATAACGGTGATCCGTGCATAGGTATCATAGAAATCGCCGAGCAAGCCCCCCGCCCAGATAAGAATAATGCAGAGCAACGCGGAAACGACCAGCATAATAGCCGCCGCTATACCTACCTTATTGCCCGCCGTTACCGCGTTTATCGAGTTGAGCAGGAAAAGCCCCGCGATAAACAGAGTTAAGAGCGTGAGCATAATTTGTCCGATAACGTCAGTCCCCTTAAAAAGCCCGAACAATAAGCCTATTCCGATGAGTGCCGCGGAAATCACGCAAACAAGAATTTCCGCAGAAACGATTTTAAACAACTTTTTTCTTTCAATAATAAAACCGGCCATAAAAATCTCCTTATGTTATTCTATGTATTTAATTATACCACATATTGAAAAATAATAAACGATTTTCGCTTTAAAAATTCAAAAAGCAATAAACCAAAAGCCGAATTTATTTTACCTACGCCCTGAAAGGGCTTTAAAATTCAAAAAGCAATAAACAAAGTTTACTGCGGACTGCACGCCTTTTGACGGGCTACCCCGACGGACGAGTGCTCCGTAGTGCGCTAACGCGCACGTAGGAGAAGGAAGCCCCCGCATTGAGTGAAAACATTAAATTTTTGTTTTAAAATTCAAAAAGCAATAAACAAAGTTTACTGCTTCCTGAATAATATATGATAAGGGGGAAAATGATGAGCGTTTTGACTGTTAAAAGCGTATCGCTTTCAACAATTTTAATATACAACTTTCGACAGAATTTGTAAAGCGTTTTTACCCCGCTTTCAAAAAATTTTTTAAAAATTTTTTACGCGCGTTTAAAATAAAAACCCGCCGATAAGTTCGGCGGAAATTTTTATCTCTTTATTCGCCCTTGAACGGGAGCAAATCGACTATTCTCGCACGTTTTATCGCGGAAGCCAAAAGTCTTTGATGCTTCGCGCAAGTACCGGTCATACGGCGCGGCAGAATTTTACCGCCTTCCGTTATATACTTCTTTAACGTGTTTATATCCTTATAATCGATACTCTCCGCTTTTGCCTGACAAAAAGCGCAAACTTTCTTGCGCGGGATACGTTTAATAAATTTTTTCCCGCCTTTTTCCGCGGGAACGGCGCTCGCTTCGGTCTCTTCCGCCTGCGGAACTATATTAGTATTTTCTTCCATTTAAAATAATCTCCTTGAAAAAATTGATGACCTTAAACTTTCAGGTCAGAACGGAAGTTGATTGTCGTCAATCGCTTCCAGTTGCGGACGTTCGCGGCGCGCTTGCGCGGGCGCTTCTTCACCGTCGCCGCCCTGCGCGTTCTTCGGCGTCAAGAACTCCACTTCGTTTGCAACTACGTCCGTTACGTTACGCTTGATACCGTCTTTATCTTCGTAAGAACGGTTTTGGAGCGAACCCACAACGGCGACTTTGTTGCCTTTTTTAAGATATCTTCCGCAATTTTCCGCTCTGCCACGCCATACGGTTATATTGAAAAAGTCCGTTTCGCGCGTTCCGTCGCTGTTTGCGTAATCTCTTGAAACCGCGATGGAAAATCTGCATACCGCCACCCCGTTAGGAGTTTCGGAAAGTTCCGGATCTCTCGTTAAATTACCTACGAGAATAACTTTATTCATATCTTATCTCCTGTGATCAGATTTTGGTAATAAGTCTTCTTATGATACCGTCTGTAATGCCTGCGACACGCTTTAATTCGACCACGAGCGTTTTAGCCGCTTCAAAGGTCATCAAAACGTAAAAGCCTTCGGTTTTGTAGTTAATGGGATACTGCAATTTGCGAATTCCCCAGCGATCGGTCTTTTCGACCGTACCGCCGCTAACCGTTACCAAATCCTCGAACTTTTTGATTATACTCTCTTTCGCTTCGTCTGAAAGCGTAGCGTCGAGAATATACAGCATTTCGTATTTAGTCATAATGTTTTACCTCCCGGACTTAATCGGCTTGATACTATCAAGCAAGGTTTTTGTTTTCCGCGATCACGCAAACGGAAAAATTTGAATTATAATAACATATTTTACCGCCGTTTGTCAACGGTTTTATATAGGTTATATTTTTAAATAATTAAGGAATAAGACTTGCCTCGAGTACGTCGGTAAACGAGTTTCCGTAAAGTAAAGCGTATTTCCCCGAAGGACTTTCGGTCAATATCCCCGATTGTATCAACTGCTTTACGGTGGCGTTCATAAACGCATCCGAAGTATCCGACATCCCGTCTTCCATATTTCCGAAGGTAACGCTCTTTTTCTCGTATTTCGTTATCGAACCCTTCGTATCCACGTCTGCCGAAACAATTGCGCCCGTTGCTCTTTCGTAGAACATAAACAGCCAGACCTTGGCTTCGTTTGAGATGTAATACGTTCCCGAAGCGGAAAGGTCATAATGGTCAACGCCGCCAACCGTCGATTTCGTGTATTTTGCGTTCGTATCGGTCGCTTTACTACTGTCTTCCGTGAAACATTCGACTACAAAAATTTCCGAAACGTCAATGTCGTTTATCGTATCGCCGAGAGTTCCTATCGTAGGATTCCTTTCTAACAGCGGTTTAAGCAGTTTATTGTCCGAACTCGGAATAACGGTCGTCAGATGCAGGTTATCTGTATCGAGTCCCGCAAGACTGCCCACCGTTATTGCGCCGTTGGTCGTCTCGCCCGTAAGGTCTTTCAGTATGTCGTAAAGTTTCGCGTTTGTGGCGTTATCTTCGAGAACCACGCTTAAATGCAGGTTATCTGTATTAAGCCCCGAAAGGTCGTCTACGGTTATTTCGCTTGCATCGCTCTTACCCGAAAGGTCTTTTAAGATATTATAAAGTTTTGCATTTGCCGTGTTGTCCGCAAGCACCGTCGTAAGATGCAAGTTGTCGGTATTAAGTCCCGAAAGGTCGTTTACCTTAATCTGATCGTACGCTGTAATCGTGCTCGGAGTGATATCCAACAATATATCGTATAATTGTTTATTTCTATCCGGATGCCCACTATCGGGTGCGGGGAGAACGGTATTGAGATATATATCGTCGGTGTTTATACCCGAAAGGTCGCCAATCGTTATATCCGTCGTCGTAGTTTTACCCGTTACATCTTTTAATATGTTCCACAACTGAGCGTTTTCGGCATTATCTTCGAGCACGTTAGTAAGTGCCACGGTATTAATATCAAAATCTTTAATGCCCTTAATAGTCGTATCCGCGCCGATAATATCGATAAGTTTATCGTTATCGCCGCCAAGCGTTTCAAGTAGCGACGAAATCGTCGTTCTGCCGATAGAGTCGCCTATTATGTCTTTTAGTTCGCCTATTTTAACTTTTTCGAGCGGCGGATAATAAAGTTTTACCACGCTCTTATCGGTATCGCTCAAAGCCGCAAGTTTTTCAACGAGCGAGCCGTCGTCGTTAAAAGCGCGTTCGTACACGGTTTCAGCCGCGTCGTACACGACCGCACCGTCCGAAGATTTATAATAATACTGTTTTTTCTCTTCCGCAGTCTCGCCTCTTGCGTCTATTTCCGCTACCGTGCCCGCTAATTCTTCGTCGGTGAACACCGAAAGCCCGCCGAAATCACCTAGCGCGCTCGCTCCGCCCAGACTGTCGATGGTAGCAACGACTTCTATACAGGAACTGACGTCGCCCGAAAAATCGCTACTACCGAATTTTATCGTATTGAGTTTATCGGTGTCTATATAAATAAGGTCGCCGACGGTTATGGGCTTTGTCCCGCCTGTCCCGTCGTCCCTTTCGCCTATCTGCGTTTTCTGCAAATCGGAAAACGCGTTCGCCACTATCGGGAAATCGGCAAATCCGAGTTCGCCCGAATTTCCGGCGACGAATTTCACGGCTTCGAACAAACTTTTATTGCTTAACTCTTCGCTGACGATCTTACCGTCTTTACCCGTTACAACGCTTATCGGTACGACGAAAGACGCTACCGCTATTACGGTCGGCAAACATAAAACGCCTAAAAACCATATGAAAAGGTTTTTAAGATGCCTGCCGCGGGCTATTCTCGCGTTGCGCTTCGCTCTGCGGGCAAGACGCCTTTCGGTCTGCCTTGCTTTTCTCGCGGCTTTTTCGTCGTCCTTAAAAGAAACGTTTTTAACTTCGGTCTGCTCCGATTGATCTTTATTTTCCATAACGCTGTCCTTTTTTATAAATCGATAATGCAATTTTGCCGTTCACATACGTTTACAACAAAATGACACCCGTATAAAATCATATCACTACCGCCGCCGTTTGTCAAGCCGTATAAAAGCCGCCGTTAAAATCTTCTTCGGCTTTTGCTTTAAGTTTTGCAAAGTCGTTCGCTTTTGGCGTCGTTACCGCGTACTCGAAAAGCCTTTTAAGTTCTTCGCCCAGATCCCGCCTTTTAAAACCTATCGCAAGCAATTCCGCGGGCGTGACGTTAAGTTCTTTAAGCGAAAAAGGCGTGCCGTCCGACTTCATTTCTCTATAAACCGTCGTCCATCTTTTGACCGTCGGGCAGACCGAAAGGTCGTCCTTACACGCGGAAAAATCGGCCTGTTTCAGTTTCAGAAGGGGCGTAAAATATTCCCCGCTTTCTACGATAAAAAGCCTTAACGCGCTTTCGGGCTCGGCGTTTTTAAGGTCGAACATATGATTTCTTACCAAAAACGCCGTCTTTTCGGTCGTGCGCTTATCGGCTTTAAGCCTTTTTAATATATCCCGCGCGATTCTTTCGCCTTCTGTCGCGTGATTTTTATACTTGCCGAAATTTATCTGACAATAAGGTTTGCCCGCGTCGTGCAAGAGTGCGGCGAGTCTTATCTCTTTATCCGCGTATAAAAGCGTGCGGAAAGTATGTTCCAAAACGTCGTAATTATGAAAATCCGCGCGTTGGTTTAATCCCCGCCCCGCGGCTATCTCGGGAAACAGAATACCGAACACACCGATTTTTTCCAGAATTTTAACCCCCGTATAATGACCTTTCGGGTCTGAAAATGGGTACTTCGTATCCGCTACGAGAATTTTTTTAAGTTCGTCGTAAATACGTTCGGACGCAATATCACGGATATTTTCCGCGTATTTCTTCGCGCTTTCAAGCACGCCGTCAGTAGGGGTAAAATTCAGTTCGGCGGCAAACCGACAAAGCCGCATAAGCCGAAGCCCGTCGCTCATAAACACCTTTTCGGGCTCGACGACGGTATCGAGAATTTTGTTTTTTATATCTTTTACGCCGCCGAGCGGGTCAACGATTTCGCCCTTTTTAATATCGTAATAGACCGCATTACATTTAAAATCCCGCCGTTTAGCGTCGAGAGTTATATCGTCGGTAAAATCGGTGGTTTCCGGCGTATGCTTGCCGCCGCCATCGTATCTGTCGGTGCGAAAACGGGTATATTCGTACTTCCTCTCGCCGTCAAAAAGCACCGCCGTACCCGTGCGTTTGTATTCGGCGACGATTTTAAACCCGCAACCGCTCGCCGCTTTTTTAATTTCCGCCGTACTCATATTACCGGCGATATCTATATCGTCGCTTAACGTTCCGTTTATAATATAGTTCCGAACGTACCCCCCGACCGCATAAAGGGCTGACGGGCAATTTTCGGACAGTTTTTTAAGATTTTCGGGCAAAACCATATTCATTTAAGTATATTGTAACACATTAAGCGCCAAATAACTTGTTTTTTTTCCGTTTTTATTGTAACATTTATATGAAAACGCAATCGGAAGAAAAGGACGCTTAATTTAATGCTGGATTTTATCGTAAACCCGCTCGCAGGCGGCAAAAGTGGCAAAAAAATCAAACGCGCGGTAAGTTTAATCACCGAAACGCTTAAAAACCGAAATATAGATTTTAATTTTCATTACACGGAATACCCAAAACACGCCGTAACTCTCGCCGCCGAACTAATTAAAGCGGGCGCGACGGACATAATAGTCGTGGGCGGCGACGGCACGTTGCACGAAGTATTGAACGGTTTTTCGGATTTCGATCGAGTTTCCTTGGGGCTTATACCCTGCGGAACGGGCAACGATTTCGCTTCCGCCGCGGGTATTCCGGAAGACCCCGAAAAGGCGCTCGATATTATTTTAACGCGTAAGCCGCAGTTTACCGATTTTATGCAGATGCCTTCGGTTCGAGGCATGAATATTATCGGTATGGGGATTGACGTGGACGTTCTTCGCCGCTACGAAAAAGCCAAAAGAAAAACCAAACTCACCTATACTCTTTGTCTTATCAAAAGTCTTTTTAAATTCGATTATATCGACTTTGAAGTGGAAACTTCGGACGGGAAAAATGAAAAATACCGTTCTATAATAGCGGCGGTGGCTAACGGGCACCGTTACGGCGGCGGAATAGAAATATGCCCGCCCGCAAAACCCACGGACGGAAAACTCGACTTCGTGGCGATGCGGGAAATGAAAAAGTTAAAACTTATCGGCGCGTTTATGAAACTCAAAAAAGGCAAAGTTTTAACCCTTCCCCAAGCCGTGCATTTCAACGCGACGGAATTAAAAATCACCCCGAAAAGCGATTATACGGTAAACGTTGACGGGCAACTTTACGAAAATATTCCGTTTGAAGTTAAAATCGTGACAGACGTTCTGCGCATGTACAGATAAATAATCGAATTAAAAATTAACTATACGCCCCCGCGGTATTTTAACACCGCGGGGGCGTAGGATTTTAAAATTTACAATCCGATATATTTAGCCGAGTGCGGTTTCCGCCGCCTTTAAATTCAGATCGTTTAAAGTTTTAAGTTCGTAAAACTTACCTTTTTTGGCAAGCAGTTCGTCAAACGTACCTGTTTCGACCAACTCGCCTTTTTCCATAACCAAAATCCTGTCCGCATTTCTTATCGTCGAAAGTCTGTGAGCGACGATAAAAGTCGTTCTGCCTTTTATAGAACCCGCTATCGCTTTCTGCACGTGGTATTCGGAAATATTATCGAGTGCGCTCGTCGCTTCGTCAAGTATAAGTATAGCGGGATCTCTTATAAGCGCGCGGGCTATCGTTATTCTCTGTTTCTGCCCGCCCGAAAGTTTGTCCCCGTGTTCTCCGATAACCGTATCTAACCCGTTCGGCAAATCCTTTATAAATTCGGTCAGATTCGCCGTTTCTATGACCTTTTGCAACTCTTCTTCCGAATACTTTTCAAGCCCGTAAGTTATATTCTCGCGTATCGTACCCGAAAACAAAATACTGTTCTGCGGGACTACGGAAATATTGTGTCTGTATTCCGAAAGATTATATTCGTTAAGCGGTTTTCCGTCTACCGTAACGCGCCCGCTGTTCGGGTTCAGAAAACCGATTATTAAATTCATTATCGTGGACTTACCAGACCCCGAAGCACCGACGACCGCTATACACTCGCCTTTCTTTACGCTGAAATTAAGATTTTTAACAACGTAGTTGTCGGTATTCGGGTATTTATAATAAACGTTTTCGAATTCTACGTTACCCTGCACGGTTACAGGGTCGGCTTTGCCTAAATTTATCTCGATATCTTTAACGTTCATTATTTCCGATATGGAACGCAGCGCTTCAAATCCGCTACCGAGTTGCGGTGCGATATTGACAAGTCCCGAAACGTATCCGCTTATCGCCGTAAACATTGATTGATACAATACCACTTCGCCCACGGTAATATATCCGTTTAACGCAAGAATTACGCAGAATACAAGGCACGCAGCGGAAAGCAATACGCTTACCACCCACGCACTCGCCCCGAAACTTGCGAGCGTTTTATCCATTTTAAGCCCGCTTCCTTCAAGCGACTTTATCGATTGCTCCACCGAAGAGATTTCCGTCTGTTCGAGCCCGTGCGCTTTTGTTACCGTCATCATATTCACCATGGTAGACAGCCGTGTGCTCATATCTTCGGTTTTAAGGCGGTAATCGCGGCTTCTTTTGCGGATAGTCTTACGGAAAAGGAAAGTCAGCCCCACGTTTACGGGAATTATCAACAAGAAAAACAACGCAACGAACCCATTTTTGTACGCGGATATACCCGTCGCCACGATAACACCTATCACGTTCGGTATTATGCTGAATAAAAAACAATTAAACAGCGTATCCACGGTGTCGGTATCTTTTAAGAATTTGGACTGTATTCTACCCGATTCCATATCCTTATGATACGTAATGGAAAGACTTTGAAGTTTGCGTACCACCGCGGTTTTTATACCCGCACTGGTTCGACGTAGCATTTTACTTACAATGTGCCACCGCCACATAGTTGTGGGAATATTCTGAATTATAACGACCGTTAAAATCGCGGCGTTCACGGCAAGTTCAGTCCACACTTTATCGGTAACGCCGCTTGCGGAGTTAACTGCCGTAGTCGTTATATCGATAATATTTGCAGTTATAATCGGCATAACGAACGTCGGCGATGCCTGCAAAATATATATGAACGTTGAATATATTATTTGCCATAGATTCAACTTCGCTATTTTTGAAAAAAACTTCGATTTTACCTTACCTTTTGCGTCGACATTTTCTTCAAAAAGATAATCGTAATCGGGAATAAGATTATCGCTGCGTTTCGCTTTCGCCGGTTTGGGCTTTTCGTTTTCCTTCATAACATTTCTCCTGTTAAAAAAGGCTTTAACTTAAAGTTAAAGCCCATTTGATTAAAGTGTACTACTCACGCCGCTATCTGTCAACTCTTTTATGAAAATTTAAGTATAAATTTTTATATATTTTTTAAAAATACATTGCATTTATTACGCTTCCGTTGTACAATAAAACAAAAAAGGAGTATCGATTATGAAATACGTTTGTAATGTGTGCGGTTACGTTTACGACGAAGATTTAGGCGATGCGGAAAACGGTATCGCGGCGGGTACGAAATTTTCCGACCTTCCGGAAGATTTTGCCTGCCCCCTTTGCGGGGTCGGCAAAGACGATTTTACTGCCGAATAAAAGAAAGAAACTTAAAGAGCGAACGATTGAAATCGTTCGCTCTTTAAATGGCGCGCCGTAAGGGACTTTGCCGAAACCCTTAAAAGGGCACCCTCGGCAAGATACTTTTGCTTAAAGCAAAAGATAACCGAAAAATCCGCAGAGCGGATTTATTCAAACTCTGTTAGACACACCACATAAAAGGCAGACGAAATTTGTTCGTCTGCCTTTTATGTGGCGCGCCATAAGGGACTCGAACCCCTAACCTTCGGTTCCGTAGACCGACGCTCTATCCAATTGAGCTAATGGCGCAAGTTGTATTAAGTTGTTTTAGTACCCGTTTTTATGAGCGGTAAGTAAAAATACTATCGTTCAATTGGGGTATAGGGCTCCCGAAAAAGATTTGCTGTGCAAAAATTTTTTGGGAAAAGGAAGGGCAAGTCGAAACGCGAAGCAACCAAACAGGTTGCGAGCCAAAAGGCTTTGCCCTGACGCGAGCTAATGGCGCATATTTTAAGTTTTGCTGCTTTTTTATTGCAAGCCTTAATATTGTATAACATTAAAAAACGTTTGTCAAATATTAAATAGGATTTTTATGTCTTTTTTTAAATATTGCCTTATTCGGTTTTTCCATTTATAATGTTTGTATAAACTCGGCGGAGCAAAATTTGCTCCGCCGCTGTTTTTGTTTTCAAATTTCAGCCGTCAAGTTTTGACTTGAAAAATTCCGCTTCGGGAATTTCAACCGTATCGTCATTGATTTTTTCAAATTCTTCCACAAGCGTTGACGTACAATCAATCGGGATAATCCCAAAATAAACCACGCTGTATTCGTCGATTTGCGTTACCGATACGGGCATAAAATTTTCCGTCATCGTAACTTCGAGCGTGCTTTTTTTAAACGTCGGAAGTTCGCTTAACCCGCCCATTTTATACATATTTACCCGATACCCTTTAACGCCCGTTGCCACGTCTATTTCATACCTGTACGAATATTTTCCGCCAACTGCCGAAATCAATTCCGCTTTCGTTATAGTAGTTCCGTTCAATTCGTAATTGCTTAATTCTCTGAAATCCGTTCCGTATTCTTCAAGATAATCGCTAAGCGCGTATTTATCGGCGGTATCTTCGTAAACGTTCGTATTCAGGTCGCCGTTTCTTACGAGTACGACGTCGGCTTCAATGAATATCTGATTCGCCGTCTTTTTAAACGAACTTGTCGAGCGGGAAACGTACAGCGACGCACCGCCTAACTTGTATTTTTCGCCGCTTACCGTTTGTTTCGTTATGCCCGCGTCCACTTCGCCCGAAATACAGGCGTAATACGAATTTAATTTTTTCAGGTTGGACGCAAGAATAAACAAACTTTCCGTAGGCGAACAGTCGGCTATATTTTTCGTATTATCTTCTATGTAAGTATTGTCGGCGAGTGTAACGTCTATTTCGCTGCGGGATTGACCCTTAGGTCTGCAAAAATAAATTATCGCAAGCGTCGCGCCCGCGGACAATGCTAATACTAATACGATTACAAGCGTTATCTTTAACGGCTTTTTCATTTGTCAGTCCTTAACAAAATGCTTACTGCGAAAATTATATTACAATTATTTTACATTGTCAACGTATCCGAATAACCTGACAGAAAAGCGAACCGCGTAAAATTTCGTTTGACTTTTATAATTGACCGTGATAACCTTTAATCGGATACAAAAAATGGAAATTAACGAAAAAATCAAAAAATTAAAGACAATAACGGATAACTCCGACAATATCGTGTTTTTCGGCGGGGCAGGCGTTTCGACGGAAAGCGGCGTGCCCGATTTCCGCAGCAAAGACGGACTGTATAACAACCGCGGCGTGGAATTTGAAAAATATCCGCCCGAATACCTTTTAAGCCACAGTTGTTTAATTAACGAACCGAAAGTATTTTTCGAGTTCTACCGTCAAAAAATGGACGCGCGCGGTATTAAACCCAACGCCGCCCATATTTTCCTTGCCGAACTTGAAAAAACGGGAAAACTGAAAGCAGTTATAACCCAGAATATCGACGGTCTGCACCAAAAAGCGGGAAGTAAAACCGTTTACGAAATTCACGGCACGACCTTGCAAAATTACTGTGTTAAATGCGGAAGACCGTATCCCGCAGACTTCGTGTTCGATTCCCCCGACCCCGTTCCGTTATGCCCCGTTTGCGGCGGCACGGTCCGATGCGACGTAACGCTTTACGAAGAAGCGTTGCCCGAAAAAGCGGTACAAAACGCGGTTAAAGCAATAGCGAACGCCGACTTGCTTATTATCGGCGGGACTTCGCTTACCGTTTACCCCGCGGCGTCTTTTATAAGATATTTCCGCGGGAAACATCTCGTCGTAATAAACAAAGCCCCCCTGTCCTTACGGCTTGACCCGCAAAAGGATCTGGAAATAAACGCACCCATAGGCGAAGTTTTTTCCGCCTTAAAAGCGTTAAACGAGCAAAACTAAATTTTCAATCATTAAAATTCAACACGATCTTACTTAAAGGGAACCTGTTTTTAACGCGCGGCGCGTCCTTTCCGTACCCTAACGAAACGACAATATCGCATTTACCGACAATACCGAAGGTTTCGTTTATCTTTGCATTGTTAAGCCATCCTATAATGCAACTGTCAACGCCCTTGTCTTTCGCCGCAAGCGTAATATACGCGATAAATTCACCTAAATCGTATTCCGCAAAATGCGACGACGGGAATTTCGCCGAAACGCTCGCTTTAAGAGTTATTTCGTCCGCTAAATATACGGCGATAAACGCCTGCGCGTTATCGAGAAAGGCGTTTTTGCCGTCTTCCTGTAAGCACTTGCGCATTTTTGCGTTCTCTTCGGGAGTACAGGTAACCAAAACGCGCCACGGCTGTGAATTGCACGCCGAAGGCGCTTTTATCGCGTCTTCTAAAATAGCGTAAACGATGTCTTTTTCTATCGATTTATCCGAAAAATTCCTGCATGCCTGTCTCTCGTTTATCAGTTCGCAAAATTGTTTAGACATAAATATCGCTCCTTTTTTACTTTATATTTTTTATCAATTCCAAATCGTCGCCGGTTAGCGCAACTAAATTCGCCGTTTTAGTTATATTCACATTGTAACACGTTTTTGATATTTTGTGCATATAAACGAAAAATTTTAATAAAAAATCATCGAAAAACGCCAAGAAAACGGACGGTGAATTCACCGCCCCGCAAAGTATTTTAAAATCATTGACGGACAAAAAAGATTTTAGCCGTTAACGCTTGCATTTTGATATATTTTAATGTATAATAAAAACCGTTCGTAACCCCAAATCATTATTGCATAAAAAAATACAGCAATAGTACGGAAAGGTATCGGTCGTCATTTGACCGACAAGCAAAGACGGACGAGACCTGCGTAGCGGAAGCGGAGCAGCACGAGCCCGCTTAAAAAACGCATCAGGTTAATACGAGTTTAAAAATATAGCAATAGTACGGAAAGGTATCGAAGTGGTCGTAACGAGCCGCACTCGAAATGCGGTTGTCGGTAACCCGGCACATGGGTTCGAATCCCATCCTTTCCGCCACGGAAAGCCACCCGAAAGGGTGGTTTTTTCGTGGCGTAGAAAGAGTACGAACTTGGTTCCTTAGTTCGTTCGTCATATGACGTACAGTCTTGACGGGCAAAGTCCTGGCAGGGACCCCGCTTGCGGGGTATGGCAGTATCCCTTTTAACGTCCTGCATATCCTAAACGGAGCAGTATTCCGAAACTATACGAAACGGGCACTCCGACGGAGTGCCCGTTTCATATCGTTTGAGTTTTTGGCGTTTTTTTAACTTTCCCAAGCGGTGCAAGTGCGATTTGCCTTGAACCAGTCGGTATCTTTTAACAGAGTGGTGTTATTTGAACATTTTACGTCGATATCGCTGCCTTTAACAAGCACTATAATATTGCCGTTAAAACTTACGAATTCGTTTTTATCGTAGTCCACGCATAAAGTCGTTACGTAAACTTTGTCGGTATATTCGGATATTCGGTCTATAAACGCTTGCGTGGGGAACTGATTGTCTTTCGTTTTAGTATATTCGGGGCTACCCGCGCAACAGCACACGCAACATATTTCGGGCTTAAACACCGCTAAAAACGCTTCGTTGGAACTCGTTTTACTGCCGTGGTGTCCTGCTTTGTAAAGGTCTACCTTAAAGTCGGGTGCAAGTGGAGCGTGGTCGGTAACGTACCTTTCCGCAAGCGCTTCTTCTCCCGCTTTTTCAAGGTCGCCCGTAAACAGGAAATTCTTTCCGCTGCCGGATACCATACAGCACACCGAATAGTCGTTTTCGGTAGTCGCTTTTTCCCAGTAATATTTGTTGTATAAAATTTCCATCGAATATCCAGCGCCCAACTCGTAAATGCGTTTTGCGCCGCCTTCTTCATCATAGCACTTATCGGCGGTATAATGTTTCGCGCCTTGCGCTATTTCGTCGTTAAGTTCGCGCAGATAGTTTTTATAAGTGGTGTTGG
>Ga0247611_10004616_pt1 | contig 18934 bp, 15 predicted proteins | sample 177DNAGHGhighgp2_FD_192422 | JGI IMG/M metagenome (GOLD analysis project Ga0247611, IMG submission 192422) | Sheep rumen microbial communities from Palmerston North, Manawatu-Wanganui, New Zealand - 1770 DNA GHGhigh gp2 | ecosystem: Host-associated > Mammals > Digestive system > Stomach > Rumen... | reverse complement strand
TGACGGGCGGGGGAGTCATGTAGTCCGGCCCATACATCTGCGTCAGATACGAGTCCGTGTCCTCGGGGGCGGGGAACTGCCGACCGCGCAGGCTCAGCGGCTTGAGGTGGTCGAAAAAGTCTTTGGGGTGGACGTTGCGCGCCGATTTGCTGCCCATGAGGATAGCGATGCGCGAGCAGTCTTCGGCCTTATAGCTGCGGGCGAGGCGGTTGCAACGCCCGAGCCACCAGTCGAGGCTGTGTAAATGGGAATCGAGAAGGAGAAGCGGGGATCCGGTCTTGCGGCTGCGGTAGAGCAGACGTCTGTGGGCATGGATGCTCTTCCTTACGAGGGTGTTGAATGCTGCCTCGTCGTCGGGAACGGGGTCGAGAGGGAAGATGTCGACGCTTACGCCGTAGTGTGAGATATACTTGCTGCGGCTGGCTACAAACTTGTCCGTTGCCGGGTCGTGGACCTTGGCTACTCCGGCGACGTAGAAAACGTCTTTTCTGCGGGTGTTGAGTATACACTCGTATTTTCCTTTGTATGTAGCTACGAAACGGTCGAAATCTTCACGCGGCATTACTATGTCTGCATCATCGTCCCAGGGGATGAAGTCTCCGTAGCGGACTGCGCCGAGGACTGTCCCGTAGCCTATCGCCCAGCGAAGGCCTTCCTTACGGCAGAAATCGTCTATGTCGCAGAGTATAGAAAAGAGTATATCGTGGACCTCGTCTATTCCTATCTGTCTCATTGTACGGTCTTTACAGCAAGTTTTTCCGGCCTTTCAACATTGCCCGACACTCCGGGGCGGGGGTATACGAAGGTAGGGTCCGGGGTGCGCCAGTCAAGCCCGTAGCGGGCTACTACGAAACCCTCGGCGCTCTTCGTAACCGGAATCTCAATCCCGTCGAAGGGCATCATCTCGGTTTCTTTCGAGAACGGGACCTCGAACTCTACTACCCTCAGTCCTCCGTAGAGTTTGTTGGACTCGCGGTAGTTGGCCGTTCCCTTGAAGGGATAGAACATATAGCCTTTGCAGCGTTCGCCTTCTATAGTATCGAAGAAGAAGATGTCTACGTGGAGCCCATGCCATTTCCATGTCTCCTCGCGCGCGAACTGTCCGCCGTCGACCAGAAGGGAGTGGGCATAGGTAAAGCCGGCCTCTTCGAGGCAGCGGTGGAGGTTTTCGAGCCCGCCGGGGATGGCGTCGTTCCATACTCCGGTATCGATGTCGTCGTCGTGGGGGATGAAGCCCTTTTCGCGGATGGCCCCAAGCAGGGTCCCATATACGGGCGACCATGGAATTCCGGCCTTTTTCATAGCATCCCTGAAGGCTATCATCGCCGGGAGGCCGTAGCGTTTACGGCGCCTGATGCGGCGGGGATTGGAGTAGATTTTCTTCCAGAATTGGGAAAGTGTCATTTCGAGTAGTATTTTGCCATTTCGAGCCAATTTCCGAGGCTTTCGCCTACGGTAGCTCCGCAAGATTCGCGGTACAGGGCCCAAACGAACCAGTACCAGGCGATGAGTGCCGTGTAGATAAGATAATGTTCTTCGAGAACCGGGGTCCAGCTTTCTTTCAGGTACTCGCGTATGAAGGCCTTGGCCTTGGTGCGATCGTACATGGCGTCGACTATGTAGTATCCTACATCGATTCCCGGATCGGAGCAGCCCGAATACTCCCAGTCTATAAGGATAACGCTGCCGTCCGGACGGAACATCCAGTTGTGGCGGTAGGTGTCGCCATGGCAGAAACATGGACCGACTCCGTCGCCAAGCGTCTTTTCGTAAAGACGGCCGATGCGCTCTTTAAGTTCCAGGTAGGGAGCGAAGCAGCCGGGAGACTTTGCTTCGAGAAGTTTCTCTATCTCCAACGAGTCTTCCCAGGGTTTAAGACCCCAGTCGAGTTTTACAGGTGAGGAGTGAAGTTCCCTAAGAACAGCCAGAACCCTCGATGAATCCTCGTCTGAAGCATAATCCGGCTCGCGGAATTCAGGTACATACCAGCTGATCTTCCAGCCCTCGCGCTCGTCGAGGTAGATATAGGTAGGGTCTATGCCCAGCTCTTTCGCCTTTTCGAGCGAACGTTTTTCATGAGTTCGGTCAATGATTTTCTCCGTTCCGTCGCCGGGGTGGCGGTAGATGTAGTCCTTGCCATCCACCCTGAAGATAAATGATGTGTTGGTAAGGCCTTCGCTTATCTTTCGGAAATCGGTAATATCGGCATCTGAGCAGCTGAAAACGCTCTTGATATTGTCTATAATCCGGCTGCGGGAGTCGGCTATGTAGTCGCTGTCGAAGGCTCGCAGTTCTTCGAAGAAGTCGAATTCGAAAATCTTGCCCTGAGGGTACTGCTTGAAGTAGAAGGGGGGAAGTACCTGGAGATAATCCCTGACCAGCCACTCCCAGTAAGACTGACTGTATTTTCCTTCCTTGTCTGATTTCGCTGCAAGGATGAACTTGCGGGCGAATTCGGCTGTCCAGAAGGAATGTCCGAGGAGGATCTTGCCTCTCTTGCGGCCTTTTTCCATCCGGGTTATACGTCCGGAGTGGTCTACGCTTACGAACATCTCTTTCGATGCGAAATCCACTTCTTCTCCTGCGTAGAAACTGTGTTCTTCTTCAGTGTTGAAGGGATTCTCGGTAAAGTAATCGTCGCAGGAACAGATGTAGGAGTCTTCAAGATAGTCGGCCGCGCAGAGCAGACTGTCTATATTGTTGGTTATGTTGTAACGCGGATTGTCCACCAGTCTTACCCCGTATTTTTCGCTCAGGTATGAGAACATCTCCTTTTTGTATCCGAGAACAACTGTAATATCGTCTATCCCGGCTTCCTTGAGCTGTTCTATCTGCCTGTCTATAAGTCGCTGTCCGCCAACCGAAAACAGACCTTTCGGCTGCTCGAGCGAGAGGGGAACGAAGCGGGTGGCCGCTCCGGCTGCGAGGATGACTGCGTGGCGTACTTTTGTCATCTGTTAGAACCTGTTTTTCGATCCAAGACCGCGGAAGACGGCTTTGAGTACTCCTTCCCGGGCGCTTTCGTAAGGCTTCCCTTCGAGGATGAGCTGCTCTACCTTAAGATCTTTTATCTCACTGGCAGGAATCTCGTATGGGTTGGCGCTGAGGATTACCATATCCGCAATCTTGCCCTTTTCGAGCGAGCCGCGCTCCTTTTCGTCGAAGCTGATGAAGTAGCCATTGTAGGTAGCCATCCTGATGGCCTGCTGGATACTGACGCGCTCCTTTTCGTTGGGGTTGTTGACACATTTGTCTATCCATACGATAGGGTCGGGAGAGGTGCATGGAGCATCCGAACCGAGGCCTACTACGATTCCGTTGCCCACAAAGGTCTTTATTGGGTTGAGGCGCGAGCAGCGCTCTTTTCCCATCAGACTTTCGAGATACTCGTCGGGTTCCTGCTTCCACTCTATGAATGCGCTCTGGACGGGCATTGCGATATTGTATTCGCTGCAGATCTTGATTCCTTCTTCGGTAGGGAGGCAGTCGTGGATAATTCCGTGGCGGTGGTCCTTGCGGGGGAAGTCGTCGAGGGCGGCCTTGAGGCACCGGGTCGCCTGATCGAAAGCCTTGTCGCCGATGGCGTGCATTTCGATCTGGAGGCCGGCGCGGTTGGCCGCCTTGCAGAATTCGGTAACCGTCTCGTCCGAGTAATAGAGGACTCCGTCGGTTCCGTCGGTATAAGGCTCGTTCATGGCGGCATCGCCGGAGCCGAAGCAGCCGTCCAGCGCACACTTGAAGCAACCGCCGATACGGGGCAGCTTGCGCGACTTAGCGACCTTGATCTCCATCGACTGCGGGAATACGCGGACCTGGAAGCCGTTCTTGAGGCTCTTTGCGAAGATCTTCTCGGTAGTAATATCGAGATCTCCGATGAAACCTACTCCGCTGACGGTATGGACCATTCCGATACCGCGCTCGGCCTGGAAGTCCGCCGCCTGCTGCATCTTGGAGAAAAGGTCCACGATGCTGAGGCTGCCGGTGATGTAGTCGGATACCTTGAAGAAGGCTTCCTGGTTCATCTCGCCGGTATCCGGGTGATAACCGCGCAGGGTATTTACCTGTTTGTCTATTTTCTGAAGCAGTTTGCTGTTGACGATGCAGGCATGGCCGTCGTACTTGACTACCATTATCTCCTTGTCCGGACAGACCTTGTCCAGTTCCTCGCGGCTGATGAGCCTGCGCTCCTTTACTGAATAAGGAGAGGCACCGAATGCGATAAGGGTCTTGGCGTTGCCGCTCTTCTTGTAGAATTCGGCGACCATCTTCGAGATTTCCTCGTTGGACTCCGCGTCCATCACATTGAGGCCGGCGTTGAAGATGGAGAACGACGCAAAATGTTGATGGGTATCCACAAAAGAGGGGATGAGGGCCTTGCTGCCCAGATCTACGGCCTCAGCGCCGGCGTACTCCTTGGGGAGAGTCTTGCCTACATAGATTATGCGTCCGCCGTCTTCGACCAGATACTTTGCTACAGTGTCTTTGGGGTCCACTGTAAGGATAGCGCCTTTATAAACTTTCATTGCTTGTAGTTTTTGTATGAAGGGTCTATCGCGCAGAGTTCCTGGAAGGAATCAATCTCCACTATATCTCCCTTCTGGCATTCGTGTATCTTAACTTTATAATTGTCTTTTCTGAGAACCAGAGGTACGAACTCATAGAAAACGTCTCTGCCGCCTTCTTCGTTCCATACACTCTCGATATCCCTGCGCAGTTTGTCGCAGTCTTCAGGTGTCCAGTAAGAGATTCCGTAGCAGTTGTAGCACTCCTCTCCTCCCTTGCGGTAATCGGTCGCATAGCCGTCCTTCTCGCTCAGACACCAGTCATCGGTCTGCCTGGCGAAAGAGCCGAGGTAATCCGAGCCGGAGTGCCATTTCCTGATGATGCCGGGATTGGCAATAAGCAGGTCTGCCTCGCAGATGTAGCAGCCGCCTTCAATGAGGTCCAGGGCTGCATGGGCGGAAGAGATGCTGTTGGTCTTATCGAAAAGATCGTTGTCTATGAACTTGATGTCCGGGTATTTTTCGAGGAGTTCGTCGAAACACTCCTTTTTGTAACCGCGGACTATCGTAATGTCTTCGATTCCGGCATCCTGCAGGGCGTCGATTATTGTGTCGATGATTCTTACTCCGTTTACCCTTACGAGAGGCTTGGGCCTTTCGAGGGTTACCGGAACCATCCTGGAACCGAATCCTGCCGCGAGTATTATAGCTTTTTCTGCGCTGTAAGTCATATAAGTTTCATGCCCCAGCCGTAGACCTTGTCAATGACCGGAGTCTCTAAATTGTTCTTTTCCGCCAGTTCCTTGATCCACCTGAGCCCGAAGGGGAAGTCTTCGGTAAAATAGCGGCTGGCGCGATCCAGCTTCCAACCTCCCTCGCAGGGTATCATCGGGCTGGTGATATTCTGGAAAGCGGCTATCGAGGATATTTTGCGGGTAAGCGAGGGGGCATCAGTACTCTCGTAATACTCCAGGAGGGTAGGGATGCCTTTAACCTCGAGTTTATCCAGGAGAGTGAAGAACTCCTTATCCATCTCAATAAGAGTCTGGGAAGCCTCGTCAGTCCACTCCTTGTAAAAGAGGATGTTGTGGTCGAAGACCTCGTCTTCCCGGCCGCAAAACATTGAGTAAAGCCTGCCGGTATGAAGGATGGGATTGGAGTTGGTCAGGGAGACCTGGAGATAATTGTCTGCAAGGACTACCGGAGTTCCGAAGAGTTCTCCCAGAGTCTTGGTGAACTCTGCAGGAAGGTTTTCGAGCGCTGCGATCAGGTTGTTCTTATAGCCCAGAAGAAGGGCTTTCGAACCATATTCCGCAACCCTTGCTATGTACGGAACTCTTTGGAAACCAAATAGTTTAGCGCCGGGGCTGAGTATTTCGTGGGCAAAGAAGAAAAAGCCGGTGCTTGATACTACCGAGCCTACCGCGGCTTCTCCTATGAATGGCTTGATCGTTTTGAGGGTCTTTTCAATCAGATAACCGGGAACGCAAAGAAGTACTATATCGCTGCCTTTGACGGTTTTGGAAGGATCTGATGAGACTGAGTCAAGTTTTCCCGAGTAAACCTTTCCGTCCGGGTCTGTAACCTCGAGACTGTCACTCCATTTCTCGGGATGTCCGGAAAGGATTCTGACGCTTACTCCGGGAAGAGAAGAAAGGACGCCTGCGCATACGTGGCCCAGTGAGCCTCCGCCGCAGATGGTGATGTGAGTGTTAAGTCCTCGCATTATATTTCTCAAGGTGTAACTTACAAATGTAATAAAAATGCGGGACTTAAGGACACTATCGGATCATAACTTCAACGGGAATAACGGTGCCTCTCTGGATAGGGTGCAGAATATATCTTAAAGTACGGGTCTGTCCTTCTACCTCGTATTGGAATATCAGTTCCGTTGCCGGGTTACCGGTAGTAGGGTTGGGAAGGTCGTTGGGGTAGCAGTAGAGTATCGTCCCAGGGTATTGGGAATAAAGGCCGATATCGTAGGGAAGTCGAACCTTTTTCGAGGCGACCGGGTCGCGGACCGAAAACCCGCGCTCTCGGAACATCTCCGCCTGGCCGTTGACATTCTCGAGCCAGACTCGCGGGTTTTCTGCCAGCCGGTCGCCGTCCATCCAGTTCGAGACTTCGGTAAGCTGGACAGTACAGAGCAGGGGAGTCAGCGCGATTGTCGTGTCCCGGCCCGGGACAAAGGAGCCGATGCCGGTCATGAGCGGGGCCTTAGGATTGTCGTCGGTAAAGCGGAATACCAGCTCTTCCAGAGAATCGAAGTGATTCAAGGCATCAAGATTAAAAGTCCCGCGGACATTGGCTACTACGGCGAGTGTTTTCGGGAGGCTGTCGCTCAGGCTCAGGAGGGCTTTGTCGGCGCAGACGCGGCTGTGTAATTGGAGATCCCTCAGGCCATCTGCCCTATACACGAAAAGGTCAAGACTCTCTATAGGGTAAGGCGCCGCGAAATTGATCTGGCTATCCAGAACCGTTGAGTCCTGTTTTACCTCCTGTATAGGTTCGGGCGGGGAAGGGTGAAGCGTTTCTTTGCCCCCATTTATACGACAAGCTCCCGCCAGAAGCGGGAGCATAGTCATTACAAGTATTTTGAGCTTTTCCATTAACCTCCGAAGTTGTCGAAGAGGATGCTCTCGGGTGCGACGCCGAGCGAGTCGAGCAGGTCGCACACACACTTTGTCATCATAGGAGGACCACACATGAAGTACTTGATATCCTCCGGAGCTTCGTGGTCCTTCAGATAGGTCTCGTTCATCACGTTGTGGACAAAGCCTGCGGTATACTTCACTCCTGCTGCATCTGCCGCCGGATCCGGGCGGTCGAGTGCGAGGTGGAAGTGGAAGTTCGGGAATTCCTTCTCGATCTCCGCGAAATCCTCAAGGTAGAAGGCCTCGACAAGAGCACGGGCACCGTAGAAGAAGTGGACCTCACGCTTTGTCTTAAGCGTCTTGAAGAGATGCATGATGTGTGAGCGGAGAGGTGCCATACCGGCGCCGCCGCCCACGAACACGTACTCCATATCGTCCGGATCGTCCTTCGGAAGGAGGAACTCGCCGTAAGGGCCGCTGATCATCACCTTGTCGCCCGGCTTGCGGGAGAAGACGTAAGTTGATGCGATTCCCGGAGGAACTCCCGGAACGAATTTGAACACGCCCTTGGGCTGAGTCCTGTCGAACGGAGGAGTTGCGATACGGACGTTGAGTTTGATGACGTCCTTCTCGGCGGGATATGAGGCCATTGAGTATGCCCTGATAGTAGGAACGGTGTTCTTGAACTTCAGGCTGGTAATGCCGTATTTCTCCCAGTCGCCCTTGTAGATGTCTGCAACTCCCATATCGGAGAAGTCAGCCTCGTACTCGGGGATATCGATCTGGATGTACTCGCCGCTCTTGAAGTCGATGTGTTCGCCTTCAGGAAGACGTACGGTGAATTCCTTGATGAAGGTAGCTACGTTCTCGTTGGAGATGACCTCACACTCGAGCTTCTTGACGCTCAGAGCGCTTTCGTCCATCCTGACCTTGAGATTGTCTTTTACCTTGACCTGGCAACCAAGTCTCCAGCCTTCCTTGATCTGCTTGCGGTTGAAGAAGCCGACTTCGGTGGGGAGGATTTCTCCGCCGCCTTCCTCGACTATAATCTTACACTGGCCGCAGTTTGCCTTTCCGCCGCAGGCGGAGGGGAGGAAGATGCCACCCTCGGCTAGGGTACCCATGAGGTTTCCGCCGGGAGTCGCTTCGAGAACTTTCTTGCCGTCGTTTATGTCGATCTTGACCTTACCCTTGGGGGTAATGGCCGCCTTGATTATGAGGAGAATTGCCACCAGGATGAGGATGACAATCACCATCAGCACCATTGCAGAAATAAGTGTATTGTTCATATTCTCTATCCTTTAAAGTGAAATTCCCATAAAGGCCATGAAGGCGATACCCATCAGGCCGACGGTGATGAATGCTATGCCCGTTCCCTTCAGGGCTGCGGGAACATTGCTGTAGGCCATCTTTTCGCGTATTGCAGCGAGTGTGACGATGGCAAGATACCAGCCGATACCGGAGCCGAGAGCGTAGACGGTAGCCTCTCCGAAGCCCGCGAAATCACGCTGCTGCATAAAGAGCGAACCTCCGAGGATGGCGCAGTTTACTGCGATCAGCGGGAGGAAGATGCCCAGAGACGAGTAGAGGGAGGGAAGGAACTTTTCCACAACCATCTCGACTACCTGTACGATGGCGGCAATTACGGCGATGAAGAGGATGAAGCTCAGGAAGCTGAGGTCTACGCTAGCGAAACTCTCTCCGAGCCAGCTCAGAGCGCCGGGCTGAAGCACGAACTTGTTGAGCAGGTAGTTGACGGGGAGGGTGATGAGAAGCACGAAGATGACCGCGATGCCGAGGCCGTTGGCGGTCTTTACATTCTTTGATACTGCCAGGTACGAACACATACCGAGGAAGTATGCAAAGATCATATTGTCAACGAAGATTGACTTTACGAATAAGCTTAAATATTCCATAATTCCTTAGTAGTGTTATTTTTCCTGGAGAGACTTGTCAATGCTCCTTTGGACCCAGATGATGCATCCGATAAGGATGAGGGCCATAGGAGGAAGAATCATAAGGCCGTTGTTGACGTATCCGAGAGAGGACAGAACAGGGAATCCGAAGAGGGTTCCGCTTCCGAGCAGCTCGCGGAAGAACGCGACGATGACGAGGATGAGACCGTAACCTACGCCGTTGGCCACTCCGTCAAGTAAGGAAGGCCAGGGCTTGTTGCCGAGGGCGAATGCTTCGATACGTCCCATCACGATACAGTTCGTAATGATGAGGCCGATGTAGACCGAGAGCTGCTTGTCGATTGCATAGGCAAAGGCCTTGAGCACCTGGTCCACGAGGATAACCATCATTGCTACCACCACGAGCTGTATGATGATACGTGCGCGGTTAGGGATGGTCTTGCGGAGCAGCGAGCAGATGAGGCTCGACACTCCGGTAACGATAATCACTGAGAGGGCCATAACGCAGGCGCCCTTGAGCTCGACCGTAACTGCGAGAGAAGAGCAGACGCCGAGGATCAGGACGGTAATCGGATTACCCTTGAGTATCGGGTTGAGGATAGTTTCTTTGAGTTTCTGTGCCATAGCTTATTCCTCCTCTGTGGTATTATTGGCTGCAGCGGCATAGTTTGCGTATGCCTTGAGCCAGATGTTGATGGCTTCGTCGAGACCCTTGCTGGTCATCGTAGCGCCGGAGATGGCGTCGATGGCATTGGTCTGGCCTGCAGGAGCGCCGCCCTTCACGATGTGGAAGGGAACTTCGTCTGCGGTGTTGACGGTCTTGCCGGCGAACTGCGCACGGAACTCAGGGTCATCCTTGATCTTGCCGCCAAGACCGGGGGTCTCGGATTCGTGATCGAAGTAGGCGCCTGCGATCTGAGTACAGCTGCTGTCGAGGGCGATGTATCCCCAGATCGGTCCCCAGAGACCTGCACCGTAGATGGGCAGGACGGTGGTTCCGTTCTTGAAGATGTAGACAGGAAGATTGTAGTCAGCCTCTCCCTTGATGTTGTAGTTCTGGGCCTTGAGGTCGGACACTCCGTAGATCTGAGCTGTCTTGGTGTCAAGGGTGCCGGTTTTCTGCCCGTCAGCATCCACGAGGAAGGCCTCCGCGATATTGGACTTATAGAAGCCGAGGATGGCTTCGTTGGACGAAGCGTCGAACTCGAACTGGGCTGCGGTCAGGATCTGCCTGATGGTCTCAGCCTTCTCGTTGGCATCCTGCCTGGGCTTGAGACTCTGCGATGCAAATGCGAGGACGGCTGCCACAATCACGCAGATGAGGGTCGTGTAGATGACCGTATAGACGTTGCTGTTTGTATTCATAACCTTCCTCCTTATGCTTTAGCGATTTTGTTCCTTCTGCCGGTGTGGATCGAGGTGACGCAGTGGTCAATGAGCGGGGCAAAGGTGTTGCCCAGCAGGATGGCCAGCATCATACCCTCCGCATAGCCGGGGTTGAAGAGCCTGATAACGGCGCAGAGCGCACCAATCAGGAAGCCGTAGATCCACTTTCCGGTCTCGGTCTGGGCCGAGGTGACGGGGTCCGTGGCCATGAAGACGGCGCCGAATGCGAAGCCGCCCATCACGAGGTGGTAGAAGCAGGGGATGTCGGACAGGCCGGCTACGTTTGCAAGGCCCGCTACGCAGAGCAGACCCACAACCTCGCTGACCATAATCTTCCAGCTTGCCACGCCGGTCCAGAGGAGGATCGCGGCGCCGAGCAGGATGGCGATTACCGAAGTCTCACCTACGGATCCGGGGATGCCGCCCCAGAACATGGTCCAGAAATCGGTTCCATACTGGGCGGTTGTGTTGATGAGGCCGTCCATTCCGCCGTCTGCCGTAATGGCGAGCGGGGTAGCGCCGGTAAAGCCGTCTACCGTCTCCGCACCCTTGAGGCTGATCCATGTCTCAGATCCGGACATCTTGCTCGGATAGGAGAAGAAGAGGAAAGCACGGGTAAGGAGAGCGGGGTTCCAGATGTTCATTCCGGTCCCGCCGAAGACTTCCTTGCCGAAGATGACCGCGAAAGCGACTGCTACCGCGAGCATCCACAGCGGAACGTCTACAGGGACGATCAGAGGGATGAAGAAACCCGATACGAGGTAACCCTCGTTGACTTCTTCGCCCCTGATCTGGGAAGATGCGAACTCGATTGCGAGACCTACTACGTAGGAGACAACGAACAGAGGAAGCACCTTCCAGAAGCCGAACCAGAACTCCTGCCAGATGTTCATATCAAGGCCGGTGGCCAGCGAGTGCTGGAAACCGACATTCCACATGCCGAAGATAGCTGCAGGAACTGCAGAAATCACGGCGATGATCATAATGCGTTTGAGATCGACCGCGTCGCGGACATGGGCGCCTTTCTTCGCCACTGTACCGGGGACGGCGAGGAATGTCTCAAAAGCATCGATAGTTGAGTGCAGCCAATAGAGTTTGCCGCCTTTTTCAAAAATCTTGTTCATACTTTTAAGCCATTTCTTTAAGCATCAGGTCGATACCCTTTGCAATTATATCCTGAATGTAGTTCTTGGAAGGATCCACGAACTCGCAGACTGCGAGATCCTCGGGGAGCACTTCGTAGATACCGAACTTCTCCATCTTCTCGATTTCGCCGGCAAGACATGCCTTGATGAGATAGAGAGGATAGATGTCCATAGGAAGTACCTTGGCGTAGTAGGCGTCGTTCATTACGAATGCGCGGGGGCCGCCGTGGAGGTTGGTATCCATATCGTACTTTCTCCAGGGGGTAAGCCAGCTGAAGTAGGTATGATCGGTACTGTACTGTTTCAGACGGAGCGGCATAGCCCATCCGAACGGTTCCTTCTCGGTTCCTTCCTTGATGAGGGTGACAGTGTTGTCGAAGTATCCCAGATAGCCCTCGACTCCTACGGTCTTTCCGCTGAGGACATCTCCGCTGACTACGCGGACGATATCTGCGTTGGTACTGTAGAAGGCCTTGAGCGCGGTCATGGGAGTTCCGGGCAGAGCGCTGACATATGCGGGCTGGATAGCCATCGGGCCGCTCACCGCTACGAGCCTGCGTACATCGTACTTACCCTTCGTAAAGAGTTTTCCTACTGCTGCAAGACCCTGAAGGGAGATGGTCCATACGGTCTCTTCCTTCTTGATGGGGCTGATGTGGCTGATCTGTACGCCTACATTTCCCGCAGGGCATTTGCCCTCGAAGAAATGTTTGGTAGCGTTCAGCCTGGCAAGAGGCGAGTTCGCGTAAGTCTTCGCATTGAAGCTGACGTGGACCTGGGCGATCTTAGACAGGGCGTCGATACCGGCCTGGATAGCTGCAATCTCGCCTTCGAATGCGAAGTCTGTGTCTGCGGCGCCAGGGGTAGTGTTGAATGCAGAGACGAAAATTGCTTTCGGGGTAACGGCGGGATTCGCGAGAATACCGTAGGGGCGCTGGATAAGCCAGGGCCACAGTCCGCTGCCGAGAAGAGCCTTCTTTACGTCCTCGGCTTCGAGCTGAGCGACGCTCTTTACTTCGAAGTCTGCAAACTTCTGCTCTGGATCGGTTTGGATCAGTACTGCGAGAAGCTTTCTCTTCTCGCCCCTGACAACCGCCTTCACCGTACCGCTGGCGGGGGAGGTGATGAGGATGTCAGGGTTGTTCTTGTCTGAGAAGACGGGGGATCCGGCCAGAACCGTATCTCCTTCCTTGACGAGCAGACGAGGCAGCAGGCCCTTGAAATCAGCGGGCTGGATTGCTACTACATCGCTCAGCAATGTCTTGCTCAGGCGTTTCTCGGCGCATCCAGTAATAGGGAGGTCGAGACCCTTTTTCAAAACGATTGTTTTGGACATTGTAGATATAGTTTGAATTGAATTTCAAATTGAACCACGAAGATACGGAAAAAATCCGTATTTTCGTGGATAATATGGAAAACAATGTGAGCGTGATTTTGGAGGGACTCAACCCCGCGCAGAAAGACGCGGTCCAGGCCGTCGAGGGTCCTGTCCTCATAGTAGCCGGCGCAGGCTCCGGAAAGACAAGAGTGTTGACGAGCAGGGTAGCTTACCTGCTCGCCACCGGCGTTGACCCTTCCCGGATCCTGGCCCTGACTTTCACCAAAAAAGCCGCCGGCGAAATGAAGGAGCGTATCGCCCTGATGGTAGGGGAGAAGCGCGCCCGCCGTGTCGTGATGGGAACCTTCCACTCCGTTTTCGTTCGTTTTCTTAGGAAATACGCCGCATCCCTTGGCTATCCGGATCAGTTTACAATCTACGATACCTCCGATTCTACTTCCGCTATCAAGGTCTGCCTTAAGGAACTGAAGCTGGATCAGGATAAAAATTATAAGCCCAAGGACGTCCTCGCCAGGATCTCCAATGCGAAAAACAATCTCGTGACCTGGGATCGCTATTCCGCCCGCGAAGACCTGGTTGCAGCAGACCGCCGTGCCCAGCGAGGCAGGATGGCCGAGCTGTACCGGCTCTATCAGCAGAAACTGAAAGCCTCGGGCGTGATGGACTTCGACGATATCCTGGTCAATATGAATATCCTTCTGAGAGACAATCAGGAGGCTCTTCAGGATCTCGCTTCCAGCTTCCATTATATAATGGTAGACGAGTATCAGGATACAAACTTCTCGCAGTATGTCATCCTGAAAAAGCTCTCTATGATCTATCGCAATATCTGCGTAGTAGGAGACGATTCGCAGTCTATCTACGCCTTCCGCGGAGCGAAGATCGAGAACATCCTCAATTTCAAGAAAGATTACCCGGAATGTAAGATAGTCCGCCTCGAACAGAACTACCGCTCTACTAAAACGATAGTCGAGGCCGCCAACAGCGTCATAGCCCACAACGAAGGCCGTATCCCTAAAGAGTGTTTCTCTGAAGGCGCTACCGGCGAGAAGATTCGCGTTCTCGACTGCATGACGGATGCCGAAGAGTCGGCTATGGTCGTTCAGGAAATAGTTTCCCGTATGCGGGAAGAACATGCCCAGTACCGCGATTTCGCAATACTCTACAGGACCAACGCCCAGTCGCGTTCGCTGGAAGAGACTCTCAGGCGCCGCAATATACCTTATATGATATATTCCGGTAATTCCTTCTTCGATCGCGCGGAGGTAAAAGACCTGATGGCCTATTTCAAACTGGCCGTCAACCCTTCAGATGATGAAGCCTTCAAACGTGCGGTGAACAAGCCCGCCAGGGGAATAGGAGATACGACGATTACCGCTCTGGAAACTTTTGCACGTCAAAAAGGAATAAGCCTCTTTAAGGCTGTCTATTCAGAAGAGTTGCTGAGCGTTCTTCGCGAGGCAGTCGTCGCTAGACTTCGCGCCTTCTGCGGGATGATAGACAAGTTTGCCATCGCCGCGGCCAAGGAAGATGCCGCCGATCTGGCGAAACGTATCGCGGATGAATCCGGCATCTATCCTTTTTATAAAGCAGACACAAGCGTTGAGGGTATGTCCCGCACGGCGAATGTCGAGGAACTCGTCAATTCGGTAGCGGTATACGTCAATGAACTGGTTGAGGAGGCGGAAAACAATGGCGATGAAGCACCGGTCGTGACTCTCGGCGATTATCTGGAAAATGTTTCCCTGCTCTCAAACGTAGATACTCCTACCGAAGAAGATGATACGAATAGAGTAGCCCTGATGACGGTCCACTCCGCGAAGGGCCTTGAGTTCCCGTATGTAATGATAGTGGGTCTCGAGGAGAATCTGTTCCCTTCGTCGAATATGGTCTTCAGCGCTCAGGATTTGGAAGAGGAGAGGCGCCTGTTCTACGTTGCGCTTACCCGCGCGAAGAAAGACGTCATTCTTGCCTATGCACATGACCGCTTCCGTAACGGCCGCCACGAACAGAACTCGATCTCCCGCTTCGTCCGCGAGATCGATCCGAAGTATCTCGAAAAACCCCTTGATGAGGAAGAGACCTTCGGTTTCGCGCCCAGAAGCGGCTTTGGCGGCTTTGGTTCACGCTTCGGTTCACGTGGGACTATGTCTGGATCAGACCGGCCCTCTTCCGGCTCGCGCTTCGGCAGCCCGTACGGCGCCTCGTCTCGCCCCGTAACAGTTCCCAGAACCGGTCCCGCCGGTACTTCCCGCCAGGGCTTCTCAGGCGTCTCGCGCCCCGGTTCGTCCAGTCCTGCTCCTCAGGCTGGCTCTTCCCCAGTCCGTACCCCTCTGCCCTCGAAGCCCGAAGTTCAGTACGCCGACTTCGAGCCTGTCCATATGACCGAACTCTATGAGGGCGAACGCATCGAACACAACCGCTTCGGCCCCGGAAAGATCCTTTCCATCACTGGCGTCGTTCCCGAGCTCAAAGCCGAGGTCGAATTCGACCACTTCGGCCGAAAGACCCTCCTCCTCAAATACGCCAAAATGCGCCCGGAACAGTAAAAAACTTAGTACTACTCTGCGGGAAAATCCGCAGAGTAGTACCAACATTCAGTAAATTACGCTAAAGATTATTCTACCGTGATTCCTTCGGCCATCGTGTACATGTCCGGGAGGTCGGAGCAGAAGAATGTATTGTCCATCTTGTACATCTTCACGAAGTCCGCTTCCGAGGGGTGTCCGGGATAAACGGAGAAGTAGTGTTTGTCGGATTCGTTGGCGCCGACAAATTTGTTGCGCCAGGTGACGAGAAGGCTGACCTTGCGTCCGGTCATAGGAGCGTGGATATTCTCTGTCCAGTATGTTGTCCTGGTGAAACCTTCGACACCGGTCTCGGTAACTCCGCAAGGCTTATGCTTGGACTGGGAAATGTTGGACAGAGTCTTGAGGTTGGACGTGAAAACAAGGTTGTTGATACCCTGATAGCAATCCATTCCCAGGAAATCTACGTAGTCGTCGCCGGGCCAGCGAAGGAGGTATTCGCTTTCGCTCTGCTGGCTGTCAATCTGAGGAGAGATGGCATAGATGGCATTGTGGACGCCCTTCGTGTCGCGAAGATACTTGACGGTCCACTGCCACAAATCCTTGAACTCCTGTTCTGTGGTACACTTCGAGCCCCACCAACTCCAGGTGTGGTTGTGTTCGTGGAAGGGACGGAGGATGATAGGGATGGTCTTGCCGTCGGAGCCTTTCAAACCCTTGATGATGTCTGCCAGACGGTCCATCCACGCCTTGAAAGTGTTCTGGACATCGCTGCCGTCGGTAAGGATCTTGCTTACGACGGTGTTGTCTGTGTTATCCCATGCGCCTCCGACATTGTAGTGTTCCGCGCCGGGAACGTTGAAGCGCAGGGGATTGTCCATATGCAGGCAGACGATGGTAACCATACCCATATCGTAGGCTTGCTTGACGCTCCGGAGTTTCCATTCGTTGGTCTGAGGGTCGTCGGCATAGCGGTCGTCGATGAGTTCGGCGAAATCGATGCCAAGGACAGCAGGGTAGTCGCCGCAGACCTCTTTGGTATCGGATCTGCCTTCGGTTCCTATCCAATATCGGCCACACCAGAGGTCGTCGTGGTGTCCGAACATGAAGCCTTTTTCTTTGATGGCCCACAGATTCGAATAGAGTGCGCGGGTCTCAGGGGTGGCTTGACTATCAATGAGAGTCAGCTCCTTCAGTTCGCCTTCAGTATAATCCTTTTCATCTTTGCCCGGTAATTCTACATAGGAGCATCCTGCAAAAAGGGACGCGCCGAGCATAAGAATAAGTAATCTGCTTTTCATCATTGTTTCTGGAAAATCATTACGTAATAATTGGGATGGAAGACGATCATATTGAGATCCGAGCTACTAAACCTGTCCTCGTAGGTGTAGTCGGTACCGTCATAAGGCTTCAACTGGAAAGCAATTGCGATACAATTGGAGGGGACTGTAAGGGAGACGGAAGTCGCCGAGTCGGTATGAGTTCCGGGACCGTAAACCATTCCGTTGACGGTGCTGCCTGAGCCCTTGATAGTCGCGACCATCGTCTCGGTATTGATGGTGAAGGTGCTCTCGCCGTGGGGTAACTGCCCGAAGTTGAATGACATGTCAACAGTTATGTCGCCATAAGTGTTGTTCGTGCCGTTCATGTTGTTCTTGTAGGTGTAGTCCCAATACTCTCCGTCGGCTCCCGGTCCGTAGTTGAGGGTTCCGGAAGTTCCGTCTATGGTTATCGTAAGGGTATTGTCGTATTCCTTAGTCGCGTTGGTAGGCGAATAATTGTCTACATAACCGGTCCAGTCCCAAGGTTTGTCCTTAATCTCGTCGAATCCCGTGCGTCCTCCGCCAAGAATCTTCAGAGAGGTGACCTTGTAATCCCCGGCAATCGCAGAAAGGTCGGTCGAGGTTCCAGGATTGTCGCCTGTGCCGGGATTATCTCCAGTGCCGGGATCGTCAGGAATGTCTTCGATGTCGATATCGCCCTCATCGCCGATAACTTTGGATGCGGCGGGTATCTGGTCGACCTTGGTGACAAGGAGGAAGTAATAGCGGGGAGCGACAACGAATTTCATGTAGTCGGTGTAGAGGATAGGATTGAGACGAGGGGTAGTAGTAGCATCCCATCTTGTATCTCCTGGGACGGAGAATGCCATACACTGGTTCTCTACGACTACTTTCTTCGCAGCTCCTTCGCAGATGACTATATCGCTGTCGAAGATAGAGCATACGCGTTCCTTGCCGGAGGCGTCCTTGAAGGTGATTGTTCCGAGAGCGTAGTCTTTCTTCCAGGTGCTTTCTCCTATAGGGATAACTCTGTAGAAATTGTGGAGGTCGAGGTCCTGACCGTCTTTCTCCTTATTCTGAGCTCCGTCGAGCAGACAGTTCCAGTGTTTGCCGTCTACACCGCCGTAGTTGATACAGGTACCTTCAGTAGTGCCGTCATCATTGATCTTGGTGCAGGTAATCTCGAGGTAATTGTCGTAATTGGCCGCGGGACCATATCCGAGAGAGGCCCATTTTGCCCAGCACCAGCTCTTCGATTCGGGAGTGGCGAGAAGAAGGACTCCCCAGCTCCATGGCTCAGCGTTGGTAGCCTCGCCAAGGCCGCCAAGGATATAAGATCCATTGATGGCGTAGTTGCCGGCGAAACTTTCAACGAAAGGTATCATGTTGATTGAGTAAACTCTTTTTTCTCCGGCTTGAGAGGTGACCGTGATGGTCGGGGTTGAACTGCCGGTAAAGTCTACTTTATCATTTCTGGCGGCGCTGGCTGTTGCTCCATAGGCAACGACCAGAGAGGTAAGACTGACTTGTGAAAGATCCTCGATCATATCTACTGCCAGTCTGATCTCGACTGTGCCGGTTGAATCGCTTACAGTCTCGATCACGGCATCGCCGATCTGACGCTCAAAGGCGATGGAAACTATGTTTCTTTCATGGAAGGCATATCCTCCGTCCAGTCCGGTATACCCTTCGGGTGCACAGGAGAACAGCAGCGAGGCGCCTGCCAGAAAAAGTGCTGTTAGTTTATAGAGTTTCATATTCGACATGTTTTGAGCTTATTCGATATAAGGGTTGAGGTCGGTCTCGAGTGAAGGGATGGGGTAGAAGACCATCTCCTCAGCGGTGAGACCCTGCTCACGCGCCGCTGTGATGTCGGTGTGGAGCTTGTTGAGCCTGCGGAAGTCATAGCAGAGGTGGCCTTCGAAAGCAAGTTCGAAGACACGCTCATTACGGACGGCCTCGCGGAAAGCGGATGTGGTCATTCCGGACGCGAGGGGACCGAGGCCGGCCCTGGACCTGATGGCGTTGACCAGTTCATAGGCCTTGGGGGTAGGACCTGCTGCTTCAGCATATGTCAGTGCTACCTCGGAGTAGCGGATGAGGAAAGGCTTCGTAGAGGTCTTTTCTCCGACAAACTCGGGGTCGATGAACTTGCGGCAGAAAGGATACGAGAGGCTCTTGCCTGAATCCCCGCCGAAAGTAGCGATTCCGTCTGCATTGTAAACGGTAGTGCAGAACAGC
>Ga0247611_10004615_pt1 | contig 18934 bp, 26 predicted proteins | sample 177DNAGHGhighgp2_FD_192422 | JGI IMG/M metagenome (GOLD analysis project Ga0247611, IMG submission 192422) | Sheep rumen microbial communities from Palmerston North, Manawatu-Wanganui, New Zealand - 1770 DNA GHGhigh gp2 | ecosystem: Host-associated > Mammals > Digestive system > Stomach > Rumen... | reverse complement strand
TGTGGTTATGCAGATAAAGTCAAGAAAAGAATTTCTACATACCGTTGTCGACTAGAGTTCTGGAAATCAGACCATTTTCCAGTTACCAAGACCATTGAAAATACTTTTGCTAACGCAGTAAATGGAACAGAATTTGTTCCAGAAGACATTCCCATTAGCACGATTTCAATAGATATAGTACGAGGATGAGTATACTCAAGAATGCACATGCAGGTGAATTTTACTACTACAGACCTATTACTGCTGAAGTACTAAACGAGTATGGATTTGTATTGAAGAATATGAATTCAAGAATAGGTAGATGGGATTATGAAGGTGTTGATATTGCGGAAATTACTCGTAACAGACAAGCAAATATGGTAAGTGATTTGTATAACAATTTGCCAGACATGCGTGATAGAGATAGTATATACCAAGAATACTACAATGGTAGTCTACATTATGCAGTACAATTCACATTCCTTGGACAACATTATACAAGAAAAATAAAACATGAGAAAGATCTTGCTCGTATCATAGATTACTTCAAAGCAGTATCAAAGAAAAGACGAGAAGACACCGCAGCCATCCTATATGACAAGTTATGCGCTTGTGATTGGGAAACTCCAAATTGCAGTTACGATAGACTAGTTAATTTGTAACTGCAATTCGTCATGTTATAATGTGTCAATACTAAAATCAACAAATAGCGGCAAATATGGTTATATCAAATTCTGTTTAGAAGGTGATAAATATGACCATTCTACAGGCGGTATAAATTACTACTACAAAAAACATCCTTACGGAATGCAGCCGCCTTTCTATATTTCTGATATGTCATACCATCCAGGTCTTAGAAATACAAATCTAGGAACTGGCTTTATTGCTAATGTGTACGACTCAATGGGACAAGAAAAAGCTATTCGAATCGTTAGTGTGAAAGAGCTTCATTTTGTAGAAATGTTCTGGAATGAGCTTATCAAAAATCACGAACGAATAGACACTCTCACTCGGCATCCAATTTGTACACTTCAACTTGAATTTATGGCGAAGAAGTTGGAAGAGATTGGAGAACGAAACAAGATAACCGTGGAAATGAAACATACTCGTAGAAGATTTGCAAGATGAGCATACTAAAAACGACAAACGCCGGACGAATAGGTTATTTCGAAAATGAGCTTTTAAAACGGGGATACCAGAAGTCAAGTTACATTGATTTTTTCGGAGCTGGTGAACAAAGCGCTGAGACACGATATTACTATACCTTCAAACCAGATATGTCTGAAAAAAGTAAGACAGAATACTGTATGTATGTGTACTACTATACACAAGAAAAAGAACCTGCTTTCAGATATTGGATTAAAATGAACTATTCTAGCAATACGAAATGCAAAGGTCATACATTAGGTGGAATATTCAATGACATAAGCTTTCTTACACAACTGGAACATTACTGGCGCGGTATCTACTTAAGATTACATCCAAGGAATGAGAATGATATTGCGATTGGTACCAACATTGCCAAGACATTCGAACAAATTTTCTTGGAAACACACACAAATCTGAAATATGATGTATGAGTATACTCAAATCAACAAATAGCGGTCGTCATTCCGATCTAACAATGGATTATCTGTTAGAGCATGGATGGAAGCCTTGTAGTACGGTGGGTCATATGAAATATCGTACCGAAGAAGAGAAGCTGCATCAACTTATGAATGGACAGTTTGCTTTCTATCTCAAAGAGAGACTTGTTTTTAAGATAAGAACATACATTCTTTTGGTAAGAAGCATTCACGACTTAGACTTGGTAATCCAGTATTTTGATGTCTTTCGAAAGAATATGGAAGAAAAAGCGCAATTAAAAGCTATCATACAAACAGTAAACTTTCACGACGCATTGGGTATATCAGAAACTGAAATGCTCTATCGTATGCAACAATATGAAAATCAAACCCACCAAATGGCAGAACGTCGTATTGAAGAAGCTGAACAGATTTTGCATGACAATCTAACTCTCTTAGACACCAAAGAAGAAGATATAGAAAACCCTGAAAAATTCAGTAGAATTATATGAGCATTCTAAAATCAACAGTTGCCGGAAAATCTAGTTTACCCATTACTGTAGAATGGTTGCTTTCTCACGGTTGGGAATATAGATCTAGACCTGATATAGATACCGGTAAACCTGTACAAGACTTTACAAAATTGTATTGTAGTGGTCACTTTTTGAATTTGGAAACCTATGTGGATTTCAATCTAGAAAGACATACCAATATCGTTTGGACATACAAGACTAATGCAGCCATCTACAAGTTCTATATAAGGACTTTTGGAGACTACGACAAAATCGTTGAATACTACAACGAATTTCGTCCGAAAGAGCGCGCAAAGATTAAGAACAAGATTCTCAATCAGCCAGAAATCAAACGAGAAAGTATGGTGTGGTTTGATAAAGCGCCTAAAAAGAAAGAAAAGACCAACGACTCATTCAAGGTAAGCTTTCATGAGGTAGACATGTTTTGGACTGATGAAGATGACGAAAGTGAAGATTAATTATGGAACATTATTAGTCATCTTATATTGTAAGACCTATAAAGCATGAGTATACTGAAATCAACAATATCTGGAGCAGCTCTTGTAAAACCTGCAATGATTGATTATATGAATGCTGGTTTTCATTTAAGTTCAAAAGAGAAAAAATACAAATACAATGGCAGTGATAGTCTTTTCTTAGAAGTTGAATTTGAAGGAGAAATTCCTGTTGGTAGAACATTTGTTGTAAAAAATGCAATCTGTCCTATTTATAAGGATGGTACAGAATATCGTATGTATATCACAACGCGCAAAGAACTTGCACTAGTGGTTGATTATATGCACTTGTGCTATTTCAAAGCTACTAGCGACGTAGAAGTGGTTCAGCAACAAGTGGTAAGAGATAAGATTATTGAAATTGCAAAAAAGCAGTGGAAAGAATATAAAGAACGAAGATTTCCAAATTGGAAATGAGCATACTGAATTCAACAAATAGTGGTAAAGTTGGAATACCTGTAACATACGGACTGCTTATGAAACGCGGTTATGTATGGCATACAGGATTTGTGTATCGTTGGCACGACAATCCGCTTGAAGAACTTAAGTATGAGCAAGATCCACGAGGTCAAGGTTATTACACTGCAATTTGGGTGGGCCATCCAAAAACAAGAATTGAGAACTTACAACAGTTAGAATATCTTGAAAAATACTGGACTGCACAAGATGGAGAAGAAATGACTAAGTGGGCAAACATGATAGATCCAAAACACAACTATAGCAACATTTACTAATGTCAATTCTAAAAAATACATATTCTGGTCAAACTCGTGTCAGTGAAATGGTACTGCCAAAAATCTATAAAGATTTAGGTATACATCACGAAGTGTTTGTTGATGAACAAAATAGAGTTTGCGCAAAGCTTTGGGTAGAAAATCAAAACCCAATTAGTCGCAACCCAGTTATTCGCATACAGGCTGATGAATTCCCATGTAGACCCGTATTTGAAAGAAAGCCTGAAGTTGAATTGGTTGGTTTTAGACAACCTTGTCAATTTGAAAAACTGCCAAGCATATCAGAGTTACGAAGTATGACTTCTGAAGTGAACTTTGTAAATTGTGTATTTGAACCTGAGCAATTTGAATTTGTCTGGGAAGCAAAAGACCATATTAAGAATTCGTTTATTTACATTTCACACGAGATTGAATATAACAAAGACTATGATGAAGTGTATATGAGTGCACTTTGTAGTAAAGCTTGCTATACACAGAAATTCTTTGATGTACTGTTGCAAGAGAACAATACGATTTTTGTACCAGAACCACTTGATCCCAAACGTCGTGGTATTTACAGACCGGCTGACAAATACTTTGGAAATGCTCCTTATGAATGGAAGCGCATCCACAGTGACGAAAGTCTATGTGAAAGTAAAGTGTGGTTGACTGCTCTATGGGTAAAACATAATAAAGAGCGCGATAGGCAAAATAAAATCTGGTGGGCTGAGCAACAAGTTGCAAATAATCTGGGAAGAGAATGGTGCGGACACAAGCCTATGCCGGAAGGTGATTTTGAAAAACTATTTTATAGCAAATAATATGTCAATACTTAAAAACACAAGAGTGGGTGCTCGTTCTATCGTAGTCGACAAACAATACTTCTTAGACAGAGGTTTTTACGACGACGATATTCGAATTGCTTTTAACAAAGAAAGTAAGAACTCGAAATATCTTCGTATGGCGAATAAGTGGGGGGATGAAGGTGCTACGCAATACTGGGTATGGAACGGTTACGCAATAGACAACCCCATCAAAGTGGAATTGCTTATCAAGATTTGGTCTGCCAAACAAGACAAAACTCGTCGAGGTTTTGAAAACAAACTTCGTGAAGAGTGCAATCTGTCTCGAAAGACACATATTGGTTCTCAGGAAGTTCGTGCGCACAATGTTGGTGTAGGTGGTAATGTAGTCTTTGAACCCAAGAAGTTTGACAAAGCAACCAACACTTATAAGAAGGTAAAACCTAAAAAGTGGAGATAATTTTACTATATTACTTATATGAGTGTATTTAACAGAATACTTGGAATTGAAGAATCCAAAGAAGTAAAAATAGAAGAAAATCCAAAGGTCTCTGCGGCAAGAGCACTTGTCAGAAGAAGCGATTGGTTACATGAAGAGATGCGCAAATGCAAAGACGCATTGCATGTACTAGAGTATGCACAAGAAAATCCTGATAAGATAAAAATGAGAATACCTATCCCTGAAGATAGAAGAACACTAGGAGGTATGTATTCAGGGTATATCGGCTATTACGAATACGATTTGCCAATCGAAGCACGTGACTTGTTGAATATCATGAAATCAAAAGAAGAATATTACAAACAGAGAATTGCACAATTAGAATACGAATTAAAAACACTATAATATGGATCTACATGACTTAAAAGATATTGTCGCAATCTACTCTAGCGGCAAAGATGGAAAACCCGATTACTCTTGGGAACATGCACAAATTAAGGTGTGGAACCCAGACGAGCAACGAGAAATGAACTTGGTTTTCACCGGTAGCAATCGTGGTGATGAGAACACTCCTTCACAAGAGCGTAGTATTCACTTCAATGTAACATACAAAGAAGATCGCAAAGATGTATTTGATGCATACGACATTGCACTCAAGAAAATCTTCCCGAATATCGAAGATGCAACACTCAAAGAGTACCGCAATGTATTTATGCAAGAACTGCTAAATATAAGAAAATAATATGAGTCTACTATTTGAACTGATTGGAGTTTTCGTAATGGTCGCTATCCTAGGTGTACTTTGTTTCATTCTAGGATCAATAAATATCTTCGTTGGAATTGGCTTTGCGCTATTCTTTATTTGGGGATTTTACGACATATTGAAAAACTCCGGAACATTATAAAGCTATGGTAACACTATTTTGGGCACTATTGTGCATTTTGACAGTGCTAGGAATTTATATTGCTGCAAGCATGACAGTTTGGATGTTTGTATTAGGTGCTGACCCTTATACTGCATTTGAACAAGTACTCGATGAACTAGCATTTTGGAGACATTGGTAAAAAACAAACATCTATGTTAGACAAAGATAAACTTATCTTGATTGTTTACTTTGGTTTGGATGGAATTGAACTAAAGTCTCGTGCATACACAGAAATGATAAATTGTCGTGAAGTTCTTCGTTCTCAATTTGACGACAGTGTAAAAATTCTTGTGTTGCCGGACAGAAGTTCAGAAAGTATCAAAGTTGAAACAATCAATCCTCAATTGCTTAGTGATGAGGATTATCGTAAAAAAGTAATGCCTATTATTGAAAAGGCTGAAAAAGTGATTAAAGAATTTAAAAACGAATAACGTTATGAACTACATCAAAAATGATTTGAACAAATTGATTTTGGAGTCAATGAAAGCCGGTGAGAAATTGAAGACAGAAGCATTCCGTGCAATTAAGACTGCTTTCATGAACTGGGAGACTGCCAAAGAAAACGTAGGTAAAGAACTTGATGAACAAGTTGAGTTGCAAATTCTTCGTAAGATGGTTGCATCATACAAAGATGCCGCAGATCAATGCAACGACGGTAAGCACGATGCTCTTGTACAAGAAAATCTCGCTTATGCGAAAATCATCGAATCTTTGTTGCCTGCTGCAGCATCTGAAGAGGACATCCAAAACGCATTCGATACAATCAAAGCAGAAGGTATTGAACCTGTGAAAAAGAACATGGGTGTATTCATCAAGCAAATCAAACAAATGCTTCCTACTGCAGATGGTAAAACAGTATCTACAATCGTAGCAAAAAACTTGGTGTAATATGGGTGTGTCATTTCAAAAATTCTTATCAGTATTGCTGTTTCCGATCGGTGTACTGATTTGTATAGGCTTACTCATTATATCTTCACTTTTGTGGGTACCATACCTTATCGCTGCACTAATTGACCTGTTGCTTTGGAAACTATTCGATAAAGACATTAGAGAAGGTGTAAATTCATTTGAAGAATTCATTTTTGCATGCTATGGTCTTGCTGCATTGATGGTATTCTTGCCAATATCAGCTTTTGAAGAAGAATTATATTAAGTATGTTAGAATTTAGTAATATAGAAGTATACGACCTCAAACAGACTGTAATTGCATCCGGTAATGCAATGCGATTGCAGCCTGTTGAATATACAGACGAAGAGTTCGAAAGAGGTATTAAGCGTATGACACGCTTGTGTAAAGCAAGTCAGGCTGGAAATATACGCTGTCATGACAATGCGCTTACAGGTATTCGTGTGTCTTTCGACATGAAATATACACAATACATTACAAAACAAATGCAGCGCTATCACTGGTTCGATTATGTTTCAAGTAGTTCGTTGATGCACCGCTTGGTAAAAATGAATTTGGACCAGGCATCTAACAAGTACGTAAGCAAGAGTACAATCGAATATGTAAACAGCTACATTGAGTTGTATAATCACTTACTCGAAGAGAAAGAACAAGGCGACAATGCATTTATTGGTCATAAGTTTACTTTACGAGATGGTACAGTGATTGAGTGTAAAAATGTAGAAGATGCACTCTACACTTGCTACATGATTATCTTAAGTAACTGTCCTATGGGTGCAGAATTGTTCGTTCGCGTTAGCACAAACTACAAACAGTTACAGACCATGTATTTCCAACGAAAGAACCACAAGCTCAAAGAAGATTGGGGTGCATTCTGTAAAATGGTTGAAGAGCTACCTTACTTCCACGAACTAATACTCGGTGAGGAAACTTCAAGATATGGAGATCCTTGTGTATGAAAGACAGAATAACATTTCGTAACTTTTGGATTTGGTTTAAGGACCAAGTCAAACGCAAGCGCTTTTTCTACAATATGTTTGTGAGTAGAAATGCCTGGGGTGCATTTTCTATCAACTCTCATATAAACCAGCACACAAATGAACCAAAGATTATGTATGGTTCTGTGAAATCTGCGCAAAAATCAGCAGATGCTATGTCAAAAAAGACAGGCAAACATTTCTCATACTACAAGTGTTTGTTCTGTGATGGTTATCACATCGGAAAAAACGCTGACAATAAGTAAAAGACAGGAAATAATCCTGTCTTTTTTCATATATTGCTATGTATGAGAAAGTATAGAATTATAAAGCGAGAACAGACATATTGGCAGATAAATTTAGATGGTAAATCTATCAATCCAATTACAAGAACTGAATATATTGCTCAAAAACGATTTTTGGGATTTTTGTGGTGGTACAATTTCAATAACATAGATGGTTGGACAGACGGTCATTATGAAACACTACAAGAAGCACAAGTTGCAATCAAACACGACATGGAAGGTTGCAAATACAATGAAGAAATAGTACAAGAATATGACTAATACTTCATTCTCAAATATGGATTGTTTTGCGTATATGTGCAATTATATTCAAGATAACTCTGTGAAGCTTATTGTTACAGATCCTCCTTATGGTATAGGATTTTCTGGAGTTACCAGTGATACTTCTTGGGACAACATTGACTATAAACAATTTCTCATTCGGTTTTTGACTGAAGTAAAACGAATTCTTGCAGAAGATGGTACACTTTGGATGTGCTGCGGAAGAACACAAATACCAATCGTCTTCAAAGCAATTCAAGAAGTAGGTCTTCATTGCAATCTTGAAAACTGGCTAACTTATGCACGACAAAAAGGTCGTGGTGCTAGTAAAAAACTAAAATCACAAGCCGAAGAAATACTACATATCACCAAATCAAACAAATACACTTGGAATCCTGTAGAATACTTGCGCGAATGTGTTGTACCTTATGTGCTAGATGGAAAGCCAAGAGGTTGGTTCTTGGATCAAACTACTGGAATGAGAGTGCGCTGGTCTGGTGTTGGTAATGTACTTGCGTTTACATCACCATTTTTCAAAAGCAAATTTGAAAAGCAAATTCACTCTACACAAAAACCTGTGCTTTTATTTTGTGAATTGATTATGCTTAGTTCAAAGCCAGGAGATACTGTATTTGACCCATTTGCTGGTTCTGGTGCTTCGGGTGTGGCAGCGCAAATGTGCGACAGAAATTGGATAGGTTGTGAAATTGATTATGAAATGTGGAAAAAAGCAAGCGATTGGGTAAAGAATTACGACAAGGAACTTGCCAAAGAATATATTGAACATAGAATACGATGAAATGGATTTTGATTGGGGCATTTCTAGTTTGCGGACTTGGATTTGTCTATTTTACAGCGTACAAAAACAATGATGTATGACAGACATTTTTACAACCGATAAAAAATATGAAATCATTTATGCAGACCCAGCTTGGTCTTATTACAATGATATGACTGTCAATCCGGATTGCACGACGGTAAAAGGTATGCGCAGACCACCATACCCAGTCATGTCAATCAAAGATATTTGTAAGTTGCCAGTGAAGAAAATTGCTGCAGAAAATGCAATACTCTTCATTTGGACGACAGATTATCACTTAGCAAGTTGTATTGAAAAAGTAATACCTGCTTGGGGATTTGAATACAAGACAATTGGATTTATTTGGGCAAAGAAAAATAAAGCAGGCGGTCAAGTAAGCTTTATGGGTGCATATACCAAGAAGTCTGGTTGTGAAATCTGCTTGATTGCTACAAAAGGAAAACATGCGCACGACTTAGTAGTCAATCACAGTATCAATTCTTTTATAGAAGCACCCCGAGAAGAACATTCAAAGAAACCCGATATTGTGCGCAAATCAATTGAAAAATTGACAGGACCTAGAAATCGTATAGAACTGTTTGCAAGAGATAACTTTGCAGGTTGGGATGTCTGGGGAAATGATGAAAAAATAACAGAAAAACAATGACAGACGCATTTGGAAGAGAACTCAAGGTCGGAGATTATGTGGTAAAATTGTCTGGTTCTGAATACTATAGCAATCTATATATGTTCAGAGTGTTTGGCTTTGATGAAGAGAAGAGTCTTGTGTATATTGTAGTATGGGATGACCAAAGTTATCTCTCGAAAAATGTATTCAAAAATTTCGATTATGCTTGTGAACATGTGACAGAATACTACAAAGCGAAATGCGGTATGTATGGACCGGCAAAGCGTATTACTAATGACAAGATTGTAAAGACATATCCGCCAGTTTGGCAAAAGTATGATGATATGGAAAAATCAAAAAAGAATAAAGAAAAATAATTGATATTAGATATGAAACCACTTTTTATTGTAAATGATGAAGCAAATGGGACCAAAGTTGTGTCCGAAAACGTATTGACAAGCGATATTCGTGAGTCATTGAAGAGCAAAGGTATTTCTGAATACAAGCGCTGTGATGTTGAGTCTTTAGCGCATGATGTAGTAATTGAACATGCTGGTAAAGCAATTAGCGGTGAAAGTTATCAACGTATGATAGCAAACTACGTACAAGTGTTGACTACTTTCCACACAATTACACCATACATTTTCATGAAAGACTACATGGCTGATTTCTTAATGAAAGAGGCTGAAGACAAATAATTGCGTTTTAAGCGCATGAAAGTAGTAACGATGATAGTTTATACATAAAATAGATTTGAAGTCGTTACGCGTCAAGAAACCGCCCCTTATGAGGCGGTTTTATTTATGGTGCTATATAACCATGAAAAAAGAGGAGCGATTTTCTCGTTCCTCTTATTTTTGAATCTACACTAGTTCAAATTAGATAAGGAATGAACCGTTACCTGATGTTTGAACCATGAATGTGTAGTAAGATTGCTCTGGATGGAAACCAGCATCAACAATTGCGAAGCGGCTGTTTACTAACAACTTAGGAGCCATTGTACCTTCTACGATAGTTTGAACAGTATCAGCAAGGATGTAAGGCATGAAGATAACACCAGGATCGTTACCATTTGACTTACGACCAACGCAAATACGTGTATCATCCCAAAGCATGTAAGGATCTACGTACAAGCTGAGACCTGCGATAGAACCAGCAAAGTACAATGATTGTGAACCGTCTTGTGTAAGAGTGTTAACCATAGGAGCTACAACGAATGCACTTGCGTCTTGCAATGCTGTCAAGATTTGAGTGTTAGTTACTGCCCATTGACCACGACCTCTACGGCTTACGTTTGCAATCAAGTTAGCAGATGCAAGCATACGGCTCATGATACGACGTTGGTGAGTTGTTACATTTTCAGCAGCTGTGTTTTGGATAGCGTTAGGAACTGTGTGAGCACCGAATGCAGTAGTGATAGCAGAACGTGTTACTGCTCCAGTTGTAGGATCTACTGTATCGTTAGAACCAAGATACTTATTCCAAGCATCGAATTGGTTAAGTGCCAAACCGTTACCGTTTACATCGTTCAAATACAAGTTCAAATCAACGTTTTGATATTTGTATTGGAATGCAGCGTTATCTACACCAAGACGGAATACTCTGTCAAGGATACGGTTGTTGATGTGTTGAGAGATTGTGTTTTGGATTTGCTCCAATACTTTACCGATTACGTCTACACCGTAAAGAGGCATGTCTTGAAGTTGTTGACGTGTTACAGCACCAGTTGCTTCATAAGAACCCATTTGAACGAGTTTTGTGAACATACGAGCACCGATAGAGTGTCCAACACCAGTCTCATTTTCTGCACGGCTCATAGGATCAGCTGAACCTGTTGCGAAGTTAGCGAAACCTTGAACGTGATCTGCAGCAGCAGCAACCAAGTCAGCACGTGTACCAGCAGCAACTGTACCAGTATATGTAGAACCAGTTACTTTAACTTTCAATGTACCAGCAGTACCGTCCAATACTTCAGCGATAGAAGCGTCTGCGTCGTCTGCAGCGTTACGAGCATCAGCGATTTCCAAGATTACAGATGCATCGATACGAGAAATACCAATGTACCAACCGTGGATCTTACCTTTAGCAGTTTCAACTTCTACGTTTGCTTCACTTGTCTTTGGAGTTGGTAACAATTTTCTTACTGCAGCCCAGTCAGCATCACCAAATGTTGCAGCAACTTTGATGTAGATAGGTTTGTTCTCTGCTTTTGGACCCTTACCGTCAACAGATGTCAAGTTACCGATTGCATCGTACTTACCACCAGCGTATGGGAAGTCCATGTAAGACAACATAGCCCAAGGACCGTTTGCAGGAATAACAGGAACCAATTCAAGACCGATAGTTACAGCAGCAACTTCAAGAGCCATTGTCAATGTAGACATTGGTATATCACCTGAACCAACTTGTTGAGAACCAAACTTACCACCAGCAAGACCTACAGGACCGCCAACTACTTTACCAGTTGCAGGATCAGTTGCATAAGGCATTTGAGGGTTACCCATTCCAGGAACGTTGAGAGGAGTAGCGTAGATGTTACCTGAAACATTTTGGTTCCAAGGTTGTTGACCTTCATGGATTTCATGAATTTGTGCGTATTGACTCATCCAGCTCAACTTCTTAGGGTCTTTGATACCGTATTCTTCAGTAATCAATTTAGACCACTTTTGTTGTACTTCGTTAAGAATCATAGTTATTCAATTTTTTTATTTATTCACTTATAAACATAATGATAATTTTTCAAAATCTTTAATTGCCGGTAAATCAGCGAGTTACATTCTTCTAAGACGAGAAAGGTTTTCATTTTGAACCGCTTGTGGACCATATTGCATACCCATGTCGTAAGGATTTGATGGTATACCGCGCATTGAATATGGGTCTAACATACCATTTTGTTGCAATTCGCCAGGACTCATTTGCATCATATATGGATTAGGTTGTGCGTAAATGTTCATTTGTTGACCATACACATCGTTTTGCATAGGATCCATTAAGAAGTCACCGCGCATCATTTGTTGCTGGAATGAATTCATGTCTGCATAAGGATCATAACCAGAATTCATATCTAAGTCATGATTGTTCAATGTAGCAATATACATTTGACACAATGACTTATATTGTGGGTTGTCAATTACGAATACCATTTGCAATTGCGCCATTACCATGTCGTCGTGTCCAAAGCTTGCTGCATAAGTACCATTTCCTTTTACATCACAGAAGTTTGACACTTGTGCAATAAATTGCAATGCAGAGTTGATGATTTCTTCTCGCTCATAGTATTGCTTGAACAATGATGTTCCTAATTGTTTGGTCTTAGAAGTGATTTTCTTACCTAATGTGAACTTAGTCATTTCTTCGTTCCAGTACTTCATAATGATGTCTTCATTAAAACGACCTACATTTGCAGGATCTCGTTCGATGTTCTCCATAATGTACTTGGCAAATAGTTCACCATATAGATTGTATTCAAGAGAAACCAGATAGCGGTTGATGTCCATGTAATTTGAACAGAATTCTTTCAATACCGTAGTTGCTTGCTGTGCATTCACTTTGTTGTATTTGAAATAACCAATCGCTTCAGTATATACTGTCTTTGTGTCGTAGTTAAAGCACAACTTATTAAATATATATACTGTATCGTCTCCAGCGACACCTTCTGAAATATCAGTAGTAATTACAAAGAAGTCTCGTTTCATTGCAGACAAATCATAATCAGGATGGAAGAAGAAGTGTTCTGCAAACGAAACACCTGGAAGTTCTTTTCTTACAAATTCTACACCTGCTTTTTCAAAACGACGCAAAATCTTTGTGTCAATAAGAGTATTTGCATTGACGTCGAAGTTGGTACCAAATTGTGCATTGAATGCTTCTTCTGAACCATAGTTTGCGACTTGCATTCTGTGCCATTCTTCATCACGCTCTTCCCAACATTGTTTTTCTGGATTCCATTCTGGAACTTCATCCCAGTCTGTTTTGAAGAACCAATACTCATTTTCATGCGCCTCAGCAGCTTTACACAAACGATAGAACAAGTTGTAGCCGTTTTGTGTAGAGGTAATCATAAATCGTGCTTTACCCGCCGTAATAGTAGGGAACAAGTTGTTGTAGAACTTGTCCATTACATTAGGTTGAATGTGAGCAAATTCGTCCGATAAAACGCAATGAAATGTAAATGAAATACCAGAATTGATTGTAGTAGCTTCTGCCATAAGACGGCAACCATTATCAAGAACAATTTCTCCTTCATTCCATTTATAGATACCTGGGCGTAAAAAATAAGGAAGTTCCAAGAAGATTTTCTTTGCCTTATCTAGAATTTCGACGGCAGTTTTTCTTTTATTTCCTAGTACAAGTGCATTTTTATCAACATTAAATAATATATAATGTAACATAAATAAAGCAGATGTTGTTGTTTTTCCACATTGACGACATGCAAGATATATACTAAGACGATGTTCCATTAAATGTCTAAGATAATTTTCTTGATATTTCCGAAGAGTTACATGTTTTATACCTTGTGGAGTCATCAATTTACAGTATTTGTTTACAAAGTATATAATATCTGTAGCACATCGTTTCCATTCTTGTTTTTCTTGTTCTGTTCGTTGAAAAACTAAATCTCCTTTGAGAAGTCTTGTATTATTTTCATAAAAAGGATTTACAGATAATTTTCTTCCATCTTCTAATCCTTTTATAGCAATATCTAATACTTCAGATGTCCAAATCATTCTTTTTGCAAGAACTCCATCCTTTTCTTCTTTTACAGGATTAAACTTTATATTACTCATACTTACACATATTTTTTATTGAAAACTATCTGTCAACATAATTATTGTATATAAAAACATTTACATATTATGAAATCAACACACATAAACATGATTCATACATTTTATCATGTAGATATTTCAAATCCAAAAGAAATAATAGGTTCAGATAGTAAATTTCATTATTTCTACAAAATAATAAACAAAATCAATAATAAGTTCTATTTTGGCATACATTCTACAAATGATATAAATGATAATTATATAGGATCTGGAGTAATTTTAAAAACTGCTTATAAAAAATATGGAATAGAAAACTTTGAAAAACATATTTTGAAATTCTTTTCTGATAGAAAAAGTCTTTTAGAATATGAAAAAGAAATAGTTTGTAAAGATTTAGTTGATAATTGTTCATGTTATAATATAACCATTGGTGGTAAAGGAACACTTATTCATGAAAAATCATATTTTGGTCATACAACAAAGGGTTTAATACATATAAATAATGGATTAGTAAATAAGTTAGTAAAACCTAATGAATTAGAAAGATATATCAGTAATGGTTGGAAAATAGGTGAAAATTTCAAAAGTTGCAAAGGAAAAGTTGTGATAAGCAATGGTAGTAATGAAATGTTTGTTTTCCAAGAAGAAGTTGAAAAATATATATCTAAAGGGTGGACAATTGGTGGTAAATCTAGAAATAAAGGAAATTCTTCACACGCAAAAGATAAGGTGTGGATGAATAATGGTATTGAAACAAAAAGAATTACAAAAGAATGTATAAAAGAATATGAAAATAATGGTTGGAAAATAGGTACTCTACAAAAACATACAACAGGTTACATTAGAATCACAAATGGTTTTGAAGATAAAAACATAGATCCAACTAATAAACAACTATTAATATATTATTTAGAGCACGGTTGGAAAAAAGGTTCTTTTGTTAAAAGAAATGGGAGAGTTTGGATAAGTAAAGAAAATAAGACTTTAATGATAGTAAAAGATAAATTAAATGAATATTTAAAACAAGGGTGGATTGTTGGTAGAATAACAAAAAAGCAAGAGATATAAACTCTTGCTTTTCTTTATTTTTAATAACCTTCTGGCTTTCTTTCTCCAGAACCCATAAATGCTTCTGAACCCACAGTAGTAATTCTAAATTCATCATCTGTACCAAAGTGTCTTTGTAGGTTATCTATTGCATCTTTATTATCTGGAACTAATTCCATCGATGATTTAGGTTCTTCCAAAATAGTGGGCAAGAACATAGTCTCTTGCGTTTTAGTACTTTGTTTTGTTTTTGTGTTTGTATTTTCTTTGGATTGATTTTTGGACACCTCAATCTTCTTTGACTTTTTGTACATATCAACAATCTTATTACCCATTGGAGTATAGATTCTTGTATCGCCACGTCCATACATTTGCTCAATTCCAGAAACATCTAATGGTTTACCAGGTTCCAATGAAATCTTTACACGGAGACCTGTTGGGAAATCGTCAATACCGAGTGGTCCATAATGTTCTATAGTTGCGTTTGTACAACAAAGATTTCCTATCTCAATAATTGGAGATTTTGGATTACCAATTGTCAAATGCCAGCAACCGGTTGGAGCACCACTTACCAATGAAGATACTGCTAACTTTTCAGGTCTACCTAGTTTATTAAGCAAACCACCTAAAAGCATACCACCAATATCTTTCGCCATGTTCACGATTTTATCTCGTGTAGTATCACCTTTAATACCTTTAGTAAATGCTGCAGCGCCTTGGTGAATAGAATCAATGAGTGCATCATATACAGCACCTGGGTTATTCAAACCACCTTTGTCTGCAAGTTTGAAAATTGGAAGGTTAGCAAAGATGTTATCTTGCGCACCGCCTACAAATCTGTGAGCACCTCCCCAGAAATTACCATGATTGTATGTAACTGCTAGAATGTTTGCTAATAAATCTAGCATTGCTGCGCGACCATTGATACCGTAGTATGAACGAAGCTCGTAGTCGAACGTTAATTCAATTTTGAAATCCATTTCTAGACCTCTATCACGTCTTTTTGTTTGCGCAATTACGTCGATAGGACCATAGATTTTGTTTTTATCGTACATTGAGTCAAAAGTACTGTGAGGATATGGTGGACTAAAGTTATCTCCACCACCTAACATTGCATTCATATAACTTTTTCCTGCAAAGTTTGTTCCTCTACGACCTTGCATAACTTCTCTACGATAGTTTGAATTCGCCATATTGAAAATACCTGCAAGAGGACCTTGACCTTCTCCATTTGATTGTACTTCTTCAATACCTGCTTTTTGGTCTGTCCAGTTCATGTGGTAAGAATACTTGAGTACATTATTGATTTCGTTACCAGGAGTACCCAACCAAGTAACCAAGTGTCCTTGGTCCGCAAGGTGTGCTTGAAGTAAATCTTCATAGCTCTTAATACCTTTGATTTGTCGTTTGTCAATTCTATTTCCACAAGGAGTACCAAATCGTCTTAATGTGATAAGGTAGTTATTAGGTATCTTTCCAAGATGCTTGCAATATGCAAAGTCAGCATAAGTGTATGTTTGTCTACCCATTTCACATTTTGCGGTAGCATCCACTAAATCTTTGATAGTGCAAGCCATATTTCTTCGTTGGTTCTTTCTTGACTCTGGGTTATCTAACAAAGGACTGTTCGCATCAACTCTAAAATCATCGTATGTAAGAATACCGGATGTATTATTGAACAATGATTTTGTATGTTTTGCTGAGTAATCACCAATCTTTGGCTCTCCACCTTCTCCTTCTTCTCCCTCAATAGTACCTTCCATAGGTGCAAAGAATGGTAACCAATATCTGTAAGTGTTAAAATAGCGCTCTTCAGTTTGGGTCATTTGACCAGTGTCCAAAGCAGAAATACGACTACGATATACGCTTTCAGTTTTGTTTGTTCCGTTAAATATTGAATTTGTTACAGCCATAGTTAAAAAGAATTTTCTCACAAAATTATTATTCAAATAATAGATTTTAATATAGTTTTTATTTAATTATGGCTGTTAGTTTAACTGAATATTTGACAGAAATTCAAGAGCTCACAAAGAAAAATTTCGAAATTCTTAAGGCCTTGAACAACTCTTTCTACACTAAGTCTGAGCACTTAAGTGTAACTATAGACAATACAAACTATGTCATTCCGTCATTTATTTCGCTTGAAAATAAGTTGAATATGCTTGAGGACAACGTTGCAAATTTGGTGAATGCTCCAAGAACTGGTGAAGCAGTCTTCAATTTCAACGGAAATACTCAAGAGATACAAGTAAAAGGTTTTACAAACGTTCCTGGTACAGCGTTTGAAGACCAAGACATGGAAATGGTTGCAAGTATAAAGACATTCTGTGCTGAAAAGAACAATGTCTTCAAAGATTTCTTGACACCTACTCCATTTGTAAAGATAAACTTGGAACATTTGCCTGATGACATTCAACAAGTAAATGTGAAGAAGATTGCTGTAAAGAACGAAAACTTGATAGCGCTTCTAAAACAAGAAAGTGGTTGGGTAACTGCAGACCCAGACAAAGGAACTGTAGACTCAGTATGTCGTCCTATCAGTTATGCTAATGTAGTAAAGAAGTTGTTTGCATATCAAGATGAACTTGATTATGTAATGTACGATAAAGTGTACACATTACCTTTGCGCTATGAATTGGGTAGTGGTCGTTACAAAATTCTAGAAATCGTGAACAACTGGACTGATGACAACTTCAATGAACACTACGAATTGAAATTAGATAATCTCGTTTATCGAATTGCTGACGAAACAATCGAAAGAAATGTTTTGGATGGAGACTATCTAATCACAAATAACGACAAAGTAAAGCTTCTTGTTGAAAGTGTTAACTATTCAACAAATACTGTACAAGTACAAGTTGAACAAGGCGGCTTTGCAGACTTGTGTACTGTCAACGATGAAAATGTGGCGCTTAGCACATTGAAGTTCTATGCATTGGGTAGTATCAACAAAGACAAGTATTTGAATGTTCCATTGGAAGAAGATGATTATCTTTTGGTATTCTTGGCACCTATTCAAAGAAATTCACTCATTCAATCGGCTTGGTCAGACGGTTTGTTCTTCCATGTTGCTAACTTAAAAAATGCAGCCGGAGAAACATACGAAGAGTTCTACAAGAACAATGTTACTAATATCGGTGACAAGTTGTTCGGTCTTGTGTCAATGGCGCACAAAGATTTTGTGAATGTAGGTGAACAAGAATTCAAGACTCTTACCACTTCTAAACCAACTATCAACACTGAAGAATTGAAAGTAGTGCTTATCAACAAACACATGAGCAATTCTGAGACTGTTGAAGAAATCTATAATCTATATAAGCAAAAAGAAGAGTACAAAGCAGAGTTGAAATCTGTTCAAATGCAAATTGATGAAATCAACGCAAAATTGTCAGAGTTGTCATTTGAAGATACAACTACTAACCGTACTATTTACACTGACCAACTTTCTGCTTTGAATGAAAAGAAAAAAGAGCTTACAAGTAGTGTAGCAAATTGTATTCAACAAATTTCTATTGCTGCATCAGATACAGATACTCCAGTAGATAATCCAAAATATCATATTCGTGGATTCTTTGATTACAACAATTTCTTACAAAATATTGGAATGATTGAAGCATCTGGAAAACACAAACATGATGTAATAAAGATTGAAGTGCAATACCGCTACAAGAATGCGAACCGCACTACTGGTAACGCAGAGACAATCAACGACAAGATTTTCTCAGATTGGAACATTATGCAATCATTTGTGAATGAAAAAGTTCCAAAATACGGTTACACATACAATTA
>Ga0247611_10004614_pt1 | contig 18935 bp, 15 predicted proteins | sample 177DNAGHGhighgp2_FD_192422 | JGI IMG/M metagenome (GOLD analysis project Ga0247611, IMG submission 192422) | Sheep rumen microbial communities from Palmerston North, Manawatu-Wanganui, New Zealand - 1770 DNA GHGhigh gp2 | ecosystem: Host-associated > Mammals > Digestive system > Stomach > Rumen... | reverse complement strand
TTCAGCGGATAGAAATGCTCCGATCTTCGAAGAACACTGGGCATCAATTTACAAAGATGATGAAGTTGGTGCCAAGTTAAATCAACTTATAGGTAGAGAGGTCGTAAAAGATTTATAATACTTTTTCAAAGATTTTGCGAGGCTGTCCCATGATTTGAGACAACCTCGCTTTTACTTTGCACCGTAAAACAAGTTTGCGTGTGCAGGATGATGGTCGCATAGGAGCGGGCGGCGTGCTTTGCACGGCGATATTGCGGGTTCGAATCTCTGCCATCCTGCACACTTTTAGAATCACGGGCGAAGAGTAGCACCGTTTGTTCACGGGTTTAGCAAACGCCTCTGGCCCCGACTGAGGAAGTAGCCCTGGTCGAACCAGCAAACGAACTTTTAAGCCGGGGCATTTTTTAATATAATAATGAATAATAAATAATAAATAATAAATGGCAAACAAATGGTTAACAGCACGAGCCGAGGTGCTCATGAAATATGCCAACGAGCTTCCCAAAGCCGTTGACCAGGTGACAATCAACATCGCAGCCCCCGATGCTGGATGGATTGACTTTCACTTCAGCGTAAACGGCAAGGAGATGACTGTGCTCGATACATCATGTGTATATGAGCCCTTCCTGCCGCTTCGCCGTTGGCTGGAGTTCCTGATTACGGATTGGTTTGAAACAAACGCTTCAATCACTCTCGATCTGGAGTCAAACCGTGTCACACTGAGCTACGAGCCGATACTTCATCCAGGCGATTTCAGCGATAACAAACCTTATCCTCGCGATTGTGGAATCTTCAGCATCTATGACAACTGGAACGACAAGATGGTTCTGACCGCATATTGCGAGAACCTGGAATTCGTGTCCATGTTTTACTATACATTGCTTCGCTATGCCATCACCAATGCTTATAATAAGGGATTTATTGAGGGTTGGATTGATGATGCTTACAACAGCATAGTTAGCGAACTGGCAACCGATGAGCAGCATTCACAATTCTTCATCGACCTGGTTAAATCACCACTGATTGAGGATTTCTACAACAATAAATGTCAATTTGAACTGAAAGAACTCAAAACTAAGTATCTTAAACAAATTAAGGAAAAACTTCAAGAAGCTGGCGTTACTGAAGCTGATCTGACAAATGATGAAATGATGCAACTCATTGAGGAAATCAAATGCGAAGAAAACGGCGGTTTTGTTCTTGATAGTTTTCTTTTAGACAAAGATCACATCACGCATCACGACCAAAGGCAGTTTGATAGAAAAGCAGAACGTGTAGAACGTGATTGGTTTAACATGATGAAATCGAACAGATCCAACCGCATCTTTGATGAAAGTCCACGGGGACATGCCACTCATTGGAAAACAGTGTGCGATGGCAGTGAGGATGCAATACTCGGAATTCTGATCTACTCATTCTTCTATGTGGGCTCAGGCAAAGTCAATTTAAGGGGCAAAGAACTGAAGGTTACGGCAGAAAGAGGAAGCGAGTATTGGGTCACTGGAGAAAGGATTATTGTGGAAAAGGCTGACGGTGAGACCATAGAAACAGCTTACCCCAGCTTCAAATATGGTGGCAAAATCAAGGATGCAATTCTCAAGAATATCACTGAGCATCACAATGGTCTGGAAGCATTACTCACTGTCGAGATCCCAGGCCAAGAAATATGCTTCTTTGACTTGGACTACATTGTCAACAAAGATAAGTATCAAATTGGCCATAAATATGACTTCTATATGGCTGCTTTTGCCTATCATGCCACCGTATCTCCCATGGTCGAGCAATCCGAACCGTTGAGACGTGATAAATGTGATGATGAGTACACATTCACATCATCGGTCAAAGGAACCATTTATCACTTGAAACTAATGGAAATAAAGATACTTCGTATTCCCGTCAGTATTACATTAAAGGATAATGCAGGTAAGGAAATCATCATTCCTCTCCTCGCAAAAGCCGAAATGTTCAATCATGACCCAACAGCCGATGACATGATTAGTGGAAAATGTTGGCTTGCAGGGCGACTCATTGAGGACAAACAACATGTGAGCAAGTAGAGCGCATGATAGTTGGGACGGAGCGGCGATGCGTTTTACGCATTGATATGAGGGTGACTCGATAACCCCGCTTGCTCACACATTATGGAGTCAAACTAAAACATATAATAAAATGGAAGACGAAGTTTCATACCGCAAGAATGAGGACATTAAAGTTACAGTCGCGCTGAGGCTGAGATACAGAAAACCTGTGAGTCCATCATGTGATATCGTTGAGATGAGTTGGGACGTATGGCGTGAGTTCCTTTGTTCCAGCCACAAGGACAGGCTGAAGATAGCACTTAGGATTCTCAACCGTCCATACTTTGTTGAATATATCGAAGAACTCTTGTGGATTCCACTCGACAATCAGAATAAACTTCAAATCGTTGACGAAAGTAATATCATTAAAGTTTAATCAATTAATACGTTTTACTATGAAGAAGTTATGCATTATCTTTTCACTAATGCTTGTCGCCCTGGCATTCGTGTCATGCGGCAACGACGATGAACCAAACCTGCAGTTTGACAAGGACACCATTGTTGGCTCATGGGAAATCACCGAAGTACAAGGTACCCCAGAATGGCGGTGGATCGTCACTGGCACCAGGCTTTCGTTCAATTCCGATGGCACTTGCACAACAGGTTTCATCGCAGAGGATTCCTACAAAATTGAAGGCGGCCAGGTCAAGACCTATTATGCCGAAACGCAAGAACCGTTGTACATCTATGAGCTGCTCAAGAAGGATAGCAGCACACTAACTGTTAAGATGAAAGGCACGCTCGATGAGAGCGACCTTTCGACAGTCTTTAAGATAATCAGAAAGTGAATTATCAAATAGGATGTACAGGAACAACCCTATGCAGGAGAGTCACCTCAATCGACTCTCCTGCATCACTTTTCTTTGAAAAAAATAGATTTTTTGTATATTTGCGGTTGAAATGTAACCACAATCTTTACTGCTATGGACATCAATAGACGTGAATTCCTGCGCCGCCTGGGCATCGCCACAGGTTCGGCAGCAGCGTTGGCGGCTCTGGAGCCGTTCAGCGCCCTGGCTGGCACGGCCAGCAGTCAACAACAAGCTGGCACGGCGCTCGACCAGAATGCGCGCATGACCTACCGCGTGCAGCGTGGCTCGGGTGAGCAGGTGTCGTTGCTGGGATTTGGCATGATGCGTTTGCCTCGTGACAACCAGGAACTGGTCAACCAGTTGGTGGACTACGCCATTGCCCATGGCGTGAACTATTTTGACACCGCGCCCATGTATGGCGGCGGCCTCAACGAGGGTATCACTGGTGCCGCCTTGAGCCGTCATCCTCGCGAGAAGTACTATGTGGCCACCAAGATGTCGAACTACAACGAGCGCTTGTGGGTGCTTGACGAGGCCAAGAAGATGTATGAGAACTCCTTCAAGGCCCTGCGGGTGGACTACATCGACTATTACTTGATGCATGGAGTGGGGCAGGGTGGAATGGAGAACCTCAACAGCCGCTTCATCGACAACGGCCTGCTCGACTTCCTCGTCGGGGAGCGTGAGGCTGGCCGCATCCGTCATCTGGGATTCTCCTATCATGGCGACGTGGAGGTGTTTGACTGGCTCATCGACCACAACGACAAGTATCACTGGAATTTTGTGCAGATTCAGATGAATTTCCTCGATTGGCGCCATGCCTCGCTCAACAAGGAAGGCTGGAAACAGGACGCCGATGCCGAGTACTTGTACAACAAGCTCGAGAAAGCAGGCATCCAGGTAGTGGTGATGGAACCCCTGCGCGGCGGCTCGTTGGCCAACATGGCCGATGAGTATGCCAGCCAGCTGCGGGCTGTGCGTCCCGATGCCCTGCCTGCCGAGTGGGCCTTCCGCTGGGTGGGTTCTCATCCCAATATCTTGACCACCTTGAGCGGCATGAATCAGATGGAGCATCTGGAGCAGAATGTGCGCACCCACTCGCCTCTCGACCAGTGTACCGATGCCGAGAATGCCCTGCTCGAGAAGATCGCCGACGGCATGGCAGGCGTTCCCGTGATTCCCTGCACGGCCTGCGAATACTGCATGCCGTGCCCCTATGGTGTGGACATTCCCGGAAACTTCAGTTTCTACAACAAGGCTGTCAATGAGCACATCCTGCCATTGCCTGTACCCACTGCTGCCGACTATGCCGAGCGCAAGGAGCGTTTCCTCACCGGCTATCTCCAGGCTCTGCCTGCCGATGTCCGGGCCAACCAGTGTGTCGATTGCGAGGCCTGCCTGTCCAAGTGCCCGCAACAGATACGCATCCCCAACCAGATGAGCCGCATCGTGCAGCTCCTGCGCAAGTCCTGACGACAACCTCAAGAGGGTAAAAGGGAAAACAACAAGTACAATAAATACAAATTGTTTTTTAACTATATTGCTAATATCAAGTGAATTAAAATGATGTGAATAATGTTCACCAAGTGGTGTAACACCAGGTGGTGAACATTTTGGATATCAATCATAGTTAATGACAATAAGGGCAAGCCCCATGTATGCACAGTCGACGTCAAACATGGGGCTTGTTTTCGTTTTGTTGTTTTCACTTATGGGTCACTCGGGAGTCATGACAATCTCGAGCATGTGGCCTGTTGCCACCAGTTGGCGGGCAAAGGCTGAGATGTCCTCGGCAGTGAGGGACTTGATGAATGGCACGTCATCCTGGTCGATGTCAACCTCACCAGTCGAGGCATAGTGCTGGAGGGTACGCACCCATTTCCAGTCACCGGTCCTGTTCTTGTAGTTTTCAAGGGTCTGGATCATCTCCTGCTTGTACTCCTCCAGGCTGGCCTCATCGATGTGCTCACAGGCCTTTTCCATTTCCTCTTTCAGGATTCTCGTCACCTCGTCGGCAAATTCAGGCTTGACGGTGACAAAGGCGTGCACCTCGGTGAACGGTTTGTCCCCTTCCGTGTAATGCTGGTGGTTGCCTCCCACGGGATGATAGGCCCCGTAGTTGTCCGCATTGATCCTTTGACGGTGCCGATCAAACTTGAGGTAGTCGCTCAAGAACCTTGCCTTGATCTCATTCTCGCTGCTATAAGGAATCTGAGTGTTGATCCACCTGATGTTGATCGAGGCTCGGGGATCCTTCATCTTGTGGGTGAAATGGCAGATGACGTCCCGCTGGGGGTGGGTAGCGACATTGACCCAATCGGATTTCACGCCTTTCTGGGCCGGCAGCGAGGCGATGTATCGCTCGATATAGGGACGAATGGTGGACTCGTCCACTGGTCCGACGATGACAAAGGTGTAGCCTGCGGCATTGGCAGTACGCTCCCTGGCAATCTCGAGGATGCGGTCGTAGTTGAGCCGTGCCATGTCACTTGACTTGAAGATCTTGTGGCGCCAGTTGTGGTCAGACGAAACACTCATGATGGAGTCCATAAACACATTCTCCTGGAAAAACAGGTCATCGGTAGCCTGCTCGTCCTCCTTGAGTTCCTGCTCCATGGCCTTGATGAGCGTGTTGTAGTTATTCTTGTCCATGGTCACATCGGTGAATTGCAGGTATATGAGTTGGAACAAGGTCTCTAAATCCTTGACCGAAGAGTTGCCATCGACACGGTCTTCATAGGTGTCCATGGATTGGAAAACTTCTATTTTCTTGTCCGAGAAGTTTTGTATCCACTCATTGTTGTGGCCAGCCCAAATCCGCTGGCCGAAGAAGGCGTTGAACTTCTCGCAATTGGCCCAGTCCTGCTCGCCATAGAGCGAACTGCCCCCGCGCTGTGTTGCCCTTATCATGACCTCATCATCCCCTGGGTCGGTGGACTTGAACAGCACACGCACGCCATTGCTCAACTCCAGGTCCTTGGCGCCCAGCGCTTCAATATTGGTTTCCTTGACGATTTTCCCCTTCTTGGGCAATTTGGAGATCAGTGACTCTTGCTTGGCGTTATTGGCCATCATCACGTTGGCACTCAATACTGCCGGCAGTAGCAGCAGTGCAATGATAAAACTCTTTATTTTCATAGTCATTACGGTTTGATGAATAATAGTTGTCACATTCTTAGGACAGGAAGACAACGCTTCCCCGCTTGGTTGATGCAAAAGTAAAGCAAAACTCACAAGGAAGCCTATAATTTTGTCAAAAAAATGCAGATTTTCTATTCTTTTTGCGTTAAAATGTCAATTTTTTTTACACTCATGGATAGTTCTTGGATAGAACTGTTATTGTTTTACTTTTTATCATTGTCGTTGTGGCCTTGCCCGTTAGAAGTCGAAGCCCAGGGAGATGTAGGGATGGACCTTGTGAGTGAAGTTGCTCCAGCTCAGCGAGGCACCCAGCGGACCGACGATGCTGTTGTAGCAGTAGCCGACCTGTGCGCCCCAGATGGGTGTGCCGTCAAAGATGTGGCCCAGCTTGTCGTTGTGCCCGGCAACCTGGCCCTTGACGATGAGGTAATGCTCCTGGAACACGCGCTGCTGCAGCTTGAATCCGGCCACAAGCACCTTGCTGTCCATGGCGTGGCAGTGGCCGAAGCCCGCAAAGGGCAGCTGCTGCGGATAGTAGATGCCGAAGCGGTTGCCTCCCATCATGTTGGCTGCAGTAGCGGGCACGTCTTTACCGAACATCAGCCGCCCATAGACCATGGGTTGCAGGTGGGTCGTGCGGGACAGTGGCACGGTCAAGCGCCATTGGGCCGTCACCTCGCTCATGCCGGCGTGACCCTTCCAACGGGCAAAGTTGTCGGTGATGTAGGCATAGGAGACGTCGGCGCGCATTCCCTTCTGGGTGAAGTACCAGTTGTCCTCGGTGTTGTATTGGGCTTGGGCATGGTAGCTGAAGTAGTATTCATTCTTGCTGAAGTTGCTTTGGCTCCAGGCATTGCTCAGCACATCATAGTTGTGGTAATGGTTCCATGCTATGCCCAGGTCCAGGTTCAGGTTCAAGGCATCGAGCGAGAACAGGGTGGCATTAGCCCTCTGGTAGATGAATTGCAGGTTGTCGCTGCGGTGCTTGCCCTGGTACAGATTGATGTCGTTGTGCCAGATTTCATAGGACAATCCGGCTCTGCGGCCCAGCTTGGGGCTCATGTTCCATGCCGCCTTGAGCATGGAGCGCTTGCCCAAGCGCAGGGTCAGATCCACACGTTTCTCCAACTTGTCGCCATAGTAGTAGGTGGCACCAACCTGCGCGGCCATCAGTTCCTCGGTGTCATATCGCAGGCCCAAACTGGCCTTGATGGAATTGTTGGCGTTCTCTTCCTGAACAAGTTTGCGTGCCTCGTCATTGTCGATGTCGCTCAACTGGATGATGCTGTAATCGGGCTTGTAGTCGCGGGGCACACCTGCCATCTGCTTGAGGAGCATGATAGAGTCCAGTTGTGCTCTTGCGGCATCCTCGCCTCGTTGGATGAGTTTCTTGATGGCCGAGTTATAGAAATGTGCTGCCGAGAAACCCCTGACGGGGACACGTATCACCAGATCGCAATACTTCTCGTTCTCATCGCTGCGACTGTGGATATCGGCACCCACAGCCCGCTCCAGAATATCGGAAGTGGAATAGTAACTGTTGTTGAGGCCCAAGTCGGTCCTGATGCCGATGACGATGTCGGCCCCCAACTCGCGTGCCAAGTCGGCAGGAAAATTGTTCTTGGTGCCGCCGTCAACGAGGATGTAGGGATCCATCCTGACGGGAGAAAAAACACCCGGGATGGCCATGCTGGCACGGATGGAGAGTGGCAAGGAGCCGTGGGTGAGCTGCACCTCGCTGTCGGTGATCAGGTCGGTGGCCACACAGCCAAAGGTGCGAGGCAGCGACTTGAAATTGATGTCCTCGGGTTGGCGCAGGTAGTGTCGCAGGGTCTTCTCAACATTGGTGCCGCGGATGAGGCCTCCTGCCAGCGAGTCCTGGCTCTTGTCCAGGAACAGGCGATAGTCAAACAGGTAGATATTCTGGCGCTCGCGCTCCTCAAGTGTCTGGCTTCTCATTGAGAGGCGGTCTCGCAGCACATCGCCCCAGTCCATGCCGACCACGATGTCCTCGATGTCTTGGGCATTATAGCCCACGGCATACAAGCCGCCAATGATGCTGCCCATCGAGGTGCCGGTGACGATGTCGATAGGGATGCCGGCTTGCTCAAGTACCTTGAGGGCACCAATGTGGCAGGTGCCCAGCGCACCGCCGCCACACAGCACGACGGCAACTTTCTTGCGTTCACCCTCAACGGGTTGAGCGATCATGCCAACTACTGCCAGTAGCATGATGAGGGATAGTATAACTCTTTTCATGATTTTTTCATGAGATGTTTTTTAGCTGATTATGCAAAGTTACATCTTTTTTTGTTACCTTTGCACATCAACTAAATCTTTATCGCAATGAAGACCTATCTCGTGACTGGAGCCGCCGGATTTATCGGCTCAAACTTTGTGAAATACATCTTGGACAAGTATGGCGACAACATTGAGGTTATCATCCTCGACGCGTTGACCTATGCCGGTAACTTGGCATCGATCAAGAATGAGATTGAGCGTCCCAACGTCACCTTCATTCGCGGCGACGTGCGCGACCGCGAACTGGTGCAGGGCATCATGCGCGACAACGATGTAGACTATATCGTCAACTTTGCCGCCGAGAGTCATGTGGACCGCAGCATCACCAATCCACGCCTGTTCCTTGAGGTGAACATCCTGGGCACCCAGAACATGCTCGATTGCGCCCGCGAGGCATGGCTGACGGGCAAGGATGCACAAGGACACAACACCTACGCTCCGGGCAAGAAGTACCTGCAGATTTCGACCGACGAGGTCTATGGCTCGCTCAGCAAGGACTTTGACGAGCCCCACGAGCTCGAGGTGAGTGGCGACGTGCGCGAGGTCATCGAGGGCCGCACTGACCTCAAGACCTATGGTCGCCACTTCTTCACCGAGGAGACCCCGTTGGCACCGCGCTCGCCCTACTCGGCCAGCAAGACCAGCGCCGACCTGATCACCATGGCCTATCATGAGACCTACGGCCTGCCCGTCAACATCACCCGTTGCAGCAACAATTACGGCCCCTATCACTTCCCCGAGAAACTCATCCCGCTCATCATCAAGAACATCCTCGAGGGTAAGGCGTTGCCCGTGTACGGTAAGGGCGAGAACGTGCGCGACTGGCTCTACGTCGAGGACCATTGCAAGGGTATCGACCTGGTGCTGCGCCAGGGCACCGTGGGCGAGGTCTATAACATTGGCGGCTTCAACGAGGAGAGCAACATCAACATCGTCAAGCAGGTGATCGCCATCATTGCCCGCATCATGCGTGAGGAACCTCAGTACCAGCAGCTGCTGCAGTGCAGCGTGGACGACATCAACGAGGGCCTCATCCAGTTTGTCACCGACCGTCCCGGCCATGACATGCGCTATGCCATCGATCCCAGTAAGATTGCCCGAGAGCTTGGCTGGTACCCAGAGACCCCCTTCACCGTGGGCATCGAGAAGACCATCCGCTGGAACCTCGACCACCAGGCATGGGTGCGCAGTGTCACCAGCGGTGACTACCAGCGCTACTACGACGAGATGTACGGCAACCGGTAATTGATAAATTGCAGGAATATGAAATATCGGGTGGTTTTTGAGTGGCAGAGTGAGGACGGGGCGATGAGCGACGTGTATAACTGCAAGGACGAGCAGACGGCGTTCGACAAGTTTGCCGAGTTGCGCGACAGTCTTGAGCATGCCGTCACTCCCGATGGCTGCGAGATTATCGACGAGCCTGCCCACTATAGCGTCATCAACCGCGAGGCGGGTGTCTACGGCTACGTGCGCCTGCTGGAGGATTAGTCGCTGGTGATGAGTTTGTAGCCGATGCCGCGCACGTTGACGATGCGCAGCGACGGGTCTTGGGCCAAGCGGTGGCGCAGCTTGGTGATGAACACGTGCAGGCTCTTGTTGTTGAAGAAACTGTCATCGCCCCAGAGTTCCAGTAGCAGTGACTGGGAAGTCACCACCTCGCTGGGATGCAGGCACAGGCGGTGCAGGATTTCACTTTCACGGTAGGACAGTTCGGCCCGTGTGCCAGTAGGAACATGGGTCAGCCGCTGTACAACGGCATCAAACAGGAATTGACCGATGGTGAAACGGGTGACCTCGGACTCAACTGGCTGTTGCTTGACCGTGCATGCCCGTCCCAGTAATGCCTTGATGCGCACAATGAGTTCCTGCATGCCGAAGGGCTTCTTCAGGTAATCGTTGGCCCCCATCTCGAAGCCGTGCACCACATCGCCCACGGCTGAGCGTGCCGTGAGGAAGATGACTGGAGTCTGCTGGTCGGTCTTGCGTATGCGCTTCACCATCTCAAAGCCGTCAAGTCGTGGCATCATCACGTCGGCAACAATCACGTCGGGTTTGATGGCGGCATAAAGTTTCAAGGCGTCCTCTCCGTCATTAGCTATAGTGACTTGGAATCCCTGGCCATCCAGGGTGTCCTTGATGATCATTGCCAGGGTGCGTTCGTCCTCGGCCAGCAATATGTTAATGGTCTCGCTCATTTCATTCCAATCGTGAAAGTTGTCCCTCTCCCCTTGACACTGGTGGCATGGATGGTCCAACCGTGTTTCTCGACCATCGTCTTGACATAAAACAGGCCCAGGCCATAGCCCTTGATGTCGTGCACGTCGCCCGTGGGTACACGATAGAACTTGTCGTAGATGTGCGGCAGCTTGTCGGCCGCGATGCCCATGCCGTGGTCGGTGATGCTGATCATGTCGGCATTAGCGTTAATCTCGATGATTGCCTCGTTGCCCGAATACTTGATGGCATTGTCAATCAGGTTATTCAAGATATTGCTCAGATGGGCGCGGTCGGCTTGCACGGTCAAGCCTTCAGGCTCGATGTGGGTGCTGAATGTGACGGGCTTGTCGGCTTTTAGCTGCTGTTGCTCAATGACGGGTTGCAGCAGCTCAGCAACATTGACCGTCTCGATATTGAGCTTGAATTGTCGCCGCCGTTCCATGCTCATCGAGAGGATTTGCTCGACCATGCCGCTCAGTCGCTCTAATTGCTGACGGCACAAGGTTAGGTAATGCCGCCGCTTCTGTTCGTCGGCCTGTCCCGCGAAGTTGAGCAGAGCGTCGTTGGCTGCATAGGCCACGGCGATGGGTGTTTTCAGCTCGTGGGTGATGTTGTTGGTGAAGTCGGTCTTCATCTCGTCGAGCGTGCGTTGCTTGAGAATGGTCTTGATCAAGTAATAAAATGCCAGCCCCAACAGCAGCACAATGAGCCCCGAAGCAGTCAGGATGCCCGCCATCTCACGCAGGACCAGCGATGTCGTGGGCTCGATGATGAGCACATAGCGTCCGTAATTAGCCCAGTTGTGCTCAAACTGTCTCGCCTTGCTCGAGGGCCTGTATCCTGGTGTGGTGTGGCTGTAAACGGTGTCGGTCTTGATGCACAGCAACCGGTGCTCGCCGCTCAAGCCCAGCTGTTGCAGGCCAGTGGTGAGCAAGGAGTCATATTTCTCATATCTTGTCCCCTCAAAGCGGTCCACGCCCAGGTGCAGCCCCTGCTGGATCATCGATGCCAGTTCGGTAATTGAAATCTGATCCTCGAGCATCTTCATGAAGGCGCTGTCCTTGTCGCCAGCAGTGCTGTCGCTGCCAACACTGGGGTCGGAGCGCATCACCACACCCGTCTGTTGCTCGAGCTTCTCGCCATCGACTGTGACCTGGGTCGTCGTGGTGGCTTTGGCAACAAGACTACCGTCATCATCAATGCCTGCACTGACGTCCATCGTGCCGTGTGGCCCCTTGTCCTCGATGCTCTTGAGACGCAGGAACACCTCCTTGAGGTCGGCCACACGCATGGCCTCGCGGATGTCATTATCCATCTGCTCCCCTATGGTGAAGTGCAGTTGCTCTAACCAGTAGGCTTGATAGGCGGCAACACCCAGCAGCGCCACAATCACCAGCACCGCGATATATTTCAGTTTCAAGTTCATCATCCGCAAAAGTACACAAATAACTCATTAGTCCTCATCTGCGTTAAGACTAAATAAGTTTTTGGTTAAGACTTGGTAAGTCATGGGAGTGGGGCAGAGTGAAACGATGAAGGTAATTTTGCAGCCGTAATCAATCATCAAAAAAGACATGAGACAAATGGTAAAGATTGTGATGGCACTGGTTGCCATGATGGGTAGTGCGGCTGGTGCCATGGCCCAGGATGCAGCAGGGCAGGACAGTGCGGCAGTGGAGTGGGGTGACACCCTGCAACTGCAAGATGTGGAAGTGGTGACCATGCGCCAACTGGTCAAGACGCAGGACGACCGCTTGAGTTACAACGTGCAGGCCGACCCCGAGGCGCGCACGAGCACCGTGCTGGACATGCTGCGCAAGGTGCCGCTGGTGAGCGTTGACGGCGAGGACAACGTGCGCGTCAATGGCAGCGGGAGTTTCAAGATATACAAGAACGGGCATCCCGACCCGTCCTTGTCGTCCAACCCTAGGGAAGTGCTGCGAGCCATGCCGGCCAGCGTGATCAAGCGCATTGAGGTCATTACCGAGCCCGGTGCCCGCTATGACGCCGAGGGGGCGACAGCAATATTAAATATCGTCACTGTTGAGGGTGTGCGCATTGAGGGTGTGAACGGCACGGTGTCGGCGTCGATCAACACCTTTGGATCGCCCAATGCCAGTGCCTATGTCGCGGCACGAGTTGGCAAGTTTACACTGGGAACGACAGGCTTTTACCAGAAACAGGCACATCGCCAGTTTGCCGGTAAGGACGAGACGTGGACCACCTTTAAAGACACGGGCACCACGATGTATAAGCTCTATCGCAATGAGCAGCCCGCTTGGGTTTATAACCTTAACCTGAACGCCAGTCTGGAAATCGATTCGCTGAACCTGATTACTGCATCCTTCGGCGGTTACCGCTACGGGCTGAATATCTACGGCGACAGCCACATCGAGTATCATGATGCGGCAGGGCCGTTGCTCACGTCCTATGACAACCCGTTCAATCTGCCGCAGTATGGCTTCATGTCGTGGAACGGGCGTGCCGACTGGGAGCACCGCACCAGTCGCGAAGACGAAGTCCTGACCGCCTCCTACATGTTCTCGACCACGGGCCAGCACGAGGAACAATACGACTCGCTCATCAACCTGGTCAATCCGCCGTTTGACTACACAGCCTACAGCAAGTGGGGCAAGGAACGCTTCGTCGAGCACACGTGGCAACTCGACTACCAGTTGCCGCTATGGAGCCATCACCTGCTGGAGGTGGGCGGCAAGTATATCATGCGCTTGAACAAGAGTCACAACCGCATGAACTATAACAGTGTGGCAGAGCTTGACACCGACACCCGCTTCAAGCACGACATGCACGTCGGGGCCGCCTACGCATCGTGGCGATACCAGGTGGGCGATGTCACCCTGCGCGGCGGGCTGCGCTACGAGTACAGCCACTTCCGCGCCAGCTATCCCAATGGTGACGGCGAGCCTTTTGGGCGCGACTTGCACGACTTGGTGCCGTCGGCGAGCGTGCACTGGCAACTGTCGCCGTTCAACAGCCTGCGCCTATCGTGGGCGACGAGCCTCAACCGCCCAGGCATTCAGTATCTCAATCCAGCCGTGAGGCGCTATACCACAACGATCGAATATGGCAATCCGCACCTGTCGAGTGCCCGCAACAACATGCTAAGCATCAACTTTCAACACACGGGTAATCGCTTGACCTTCAATATCAAGCCCACCTTGACCATCACCAACAACCTCATCGGCACTTATCGCACAGTCCAGGACGGCATTGTCCACTTGACCAACAGCAATGACTGCCACTACCTGATGGCCGGTGTGGGAGGCTTTGTACAATGGATGATGACATCCAAGACCACTTTCTACATGAACGGGGAATTGTGCTACAAACGCTACCGCAACCCCTCGCAGGACTTGACCAACAGCGGATGGGGCGGTAACCTGTATGCCCAACTCACACAGCAGTTGCCGTGGAAGTTGCGCGCGACAGCAACCTGCATGTGGTATGGCATCGGGCATGATGTGCATCATGTGTATGGCTACAGCACCATAACCGACCCGACCATCATGTTGGGCCTGTCGCGTTCCTTTCTCAAGGATAACCGATTGACGGTGAAACTGACCGCCAATTCTATCCTGCACAAGTATGAGGTGTCCAAGGGATATATTACGCAGGGCGATTATGTGAACCACGGCGTGGGACACTTCAACCAGCGCAACGTGCAGCTGATTGTGAGCTACGCCTTCGGCTCCAGTAACACACGCGTCAAGCAGACCAGCACCACCGTCGAGAACGACGACCTGGTGGGCGGCCTGAAATCAGGAAACTGATATGATTATAGAAACTGGATTTTGAAATAAAGTGCTGACGCTCAACTCCTCCCCTTAGTTAGGGGAGGTGGCGCGGAGCGCCGGAGGAGTATGTCACACCTCAATAATTTGTATGCTATAGCATCAACGCCCCCGCCCTAAAGGGGGAATTTCTTACGGTAGGGTGGGGAGGGCGTCGCTGTGTTGAGCGAAAGCCTCGGCGGCTTGGCAGCGGCACTCGAGGCCCCTAAAGTGTTCCATCGTTGCGTGCCACAAGTACACATCTTCCATGTGTTGGCTCACGTGGCAGTTGCAGGCCTCGTGCTTGCGCTCCAGCACGCTCTCGATGTTGACCCAGTGGGTGGGATGGAACATCTGGCTCTGGGTGCCCGACATGGCCTCAAAATAGAATAGCTTGAAGCGGCGGTCCAGTCGTCGCCATGCGTCCATCACAAGGATACCACAGCAGGCGTGGTCGCGGTGCCCATCAAGCGGCCAGTGGGTCATGACGATGTCGGGGTTCTCGCGGTCGATGAGTTCGCGCATCTCCTTGTAACGTGCCAGGTTGACCTCGGTGTTGCCGTCCACCTGACTCATGAAGATGTGGCGCGCACCGGTGACCTTGCAGGCATTCTCGCTCTCCACCACGCGGATGGCAGCCGCCTCGCTGTGACTCTTGCCGGGAATGCCCGCCTCGCCGCGGGTGAGGTAGACGCACACCACGTCGTGGCCCGCGTCGGCCAGCAGGCACATTGTGCCGCCGCAGCAGGTCTCGGGGTCGTCGGGGTGTGCCCCGATGGCGAGCACCTTGAGGCGTCGCTTGCCGCTCGCATTGTTATTACCATTTTCCTGGGCACTTGACGCGACGGGAATTCCCAGCACCGTGGCACCCACGGCAGCCGTTCCCGTCATCTTGATCATCTCTCGTCTGTTCATCGTTGCTGTTTTTAAGTTGGATAGTGCTACAAAAATAGGGCAAAATCCAGTTGTATGCAAAAAAATGGTTTGATTTTCGTGTTGTGTCATCATTCTGTAGTATTTTTGTGATTTAAACAAGATGATGAAAAAATGAAAAAAATCAACTCATGGATGCTGGCTGCCATCCTACTCATTAGCGGCCTTGCCGTCTCTTGCAGGAGCGTGCAACAGGCAGTGCCGGGGTCGCCTGCCGACTCGAGCCAGTTTGTCAACATCACCGATGTGGTGCCCGACGCCATTCTCGAGGTGCGTTATCACAGCACCTACAACTTTGTGGGAGCGCGCATCGATGGCTATGAGCAGCCCGTGGCATTACTGAGCAAGGTTGCAGCCGATAGCCTGCGTGCCGTGAGTGATGAGTTGAAGCTGCATGGCTATGTGCTCAAGATATATGATGCTTATCGTCCGCAGCGCGGAGTGGACCACTTCATGCGCTGGGCACAGAATTCCACCGACACGTTGACCAGAGCCTACTTCTATCCCAATCTGACCAAGGAAGAGGTCTTCGAGAAAGAATATGTGGCCAAGCGCAGCGGCCACTCCCGTGGCTCGACGGTGGACCTGACCATCGTGGATATGAAGACTGGCAAGGAAGTGGACATGGGTGGCACATTTGACTGGTTTGGCCCCGAGAGCCATCCCGACTATTGCGGTGACCCCGAGACGCTGGAGTACAAGCCGCAGGAAGGTGGCATCACATCAGAACAGTTCTACAACCGCATGGTGCTACGCACCGCCATGCTGCGTCACGGCTTCAAGCCGCTGGACAACGAGTGGTGGCACTTCACGCTCAAGAACGAACCCTTCCCCGACACCTATTTCACCTTCCCCGTGCGCACGCTCAAGTGAGTCGTCGGAGTATTGAACGATGGTCAAGCGCGTTTGTTTATTGGCTTTGATGGCGGTTCTGCTGTCGTTGGCTTCGTGGGGACAGGATGTAAAAACCGACACGGTTGCTCCCGTCGATAGCGTGGAGCACCTCAACATGTTCCAGCGCATGAAGGAAAAAGCCATGCGCCGCATCGAGGACAAGCTGAACGAGCCCTATGACACCATTCACGACGATGGCTACTGGTGGCGCGCGATGAAACACGGTAAGGTGGATCTGACGGGCAAGACCATCAACTATCCCAAGTTCCTGCGCTTTGCCTGGAGGGTTTACAAGTGGGGTGACAAGGCGTTCAACAGCTATGACTCGGCCTATGTCGTGGGCACGGGCAAGAACTGGAAGCTGATCCTCAGTTCCAATAATTGGGTGGACACCTACATGGGCGAGCCGTTTACCCACACATGGGTGGGCATGCGCAGCAACCTCACGTCCAACATCGGTATCCAGCTCTCGTTCATGGCGGTGAGTGTGGGTTACACCATGGGCCTGAGTGACCTGATCCATGGCGGCAACAAGTCCAAGAAACTGGATTTCTCGTTCACTTGTGCCCGTTTCTCGGCCGATGCCTATTACATGGAGAACTCACGGCCCGCCACGGTGATGTTCAAGGACAAGCCTTCGGGCGAGAAACTGACGTTCAGGGACTTTGGCGGCTTCCACCGCAAGTCCTATGGCATGAGTGCCTACTATATCTTCAATCACCGGCGTTATGCCCAGGCTGCCGCCTATTGCTTCTCCAAGTACCAGCGGCGCAGTGCTGGCTCTCTGATTGCCGGCATCAGGCTGCTGCACCGCGACATGTCGCTCAATGTGGAAGAATTGCCCGATTTTGCCCGCCAGCATTTGCCCGAGGGCGAAGTGTTGCCCCGCTTCCTCTACAATGACTACTGTGTGATGATTGGCTATGGCTACAACTGGGTGTTGGGCAAGGGGTGGCTGCTCAACCTCACCCTGGCCCCCTACACAGGCTACCGCAAGATGATTGCTACCGAGCACGAGGACAATGCCAGTGACTGGTCAATCAACCTGCGTGCCCGCATGGGAGTGGTCTATAACCACAGGCAGTTCTTCATGGGCTTGCAGAGCTATGCCGACATCCACCGTTACAAGTCCGACCTGCATCATTTCCTGGGCTCTATTATCGACAGTACGGTGATGGTGGGCATCCGCTTTTGACACGGCATCGAAATTTAGTGCTACGGTGTTGAGCGAGGTTTGGGAAAAAGTATTATCTTTGCACTTCAAGACAGCACTAATGTTGAGACAGACCATTTTGTAATCCAATGAGTGACAAGTATATCGTATCGGCGAGAAAATACAGGCCATCGACGTTCCGCAGCGTGGTGGGCCAGCAGTCATTGACCCATACCTTGAAGAGTGCCATCGCAAGCGGTCGTCTGGCGCATGCCTACCTCTTTTGCGGGCCGCGCGGTGTGGGCAAGACGACCTGTGCCCGCATCTTTGCCAAGACCATCAACTGTGAGCACCCCACTCCCGAGGGTGAGGCCTGCAACGAGTGCGCGTCGTGCAAAGCGTTTAACGAGCAGCGGTCCTATAATATCAACGAGCTGGATGCCGCGTCCAACAACAGTGTGGACAACATCCGCGATCTGACCGAACAGGTGCGCATCCCGCCGCAGACGGGCCGTTACCGCGTGTTCATCATCGATGAGGTGCACATGCTGTCGCAGGCTGCCTTCAACGCCTTCCTCAAGACGCTGGAGGAACCACCCGAATATGCCATCTTTATCCTTGCCACCACCGAGAAGCAAAAGGTCATCCCCACCATCCTGTCGCGTTGCCAAATCTATGACTTTGCGCGCATCACTGTGCCCGACATCGTGCAGCAGTTGCAGTATGTGTGCGAGCAGGAGCACATCAAGGCCGAGCCCGCCGCCCTCAACGTCATTGCCCAGAAGGCCGATGGCGCCATGCGCGACGCCCTGTCGATCTTTGACCAGGTGGCCGCCTCGACCGAGGGGCACATCACCTACCAGAGCGCACTCGATAACCTAAACGTGCTTGACTATGATTACTACTTCAGGCTCGTGGAGGCATTCCTTGCTGGGGATGTAAACCAGTCATTGCTCATTTACAAGGAGATACGAGACAAGGGCTTTGACTCGCAATTCTTTATCAATGGTCTGGCGCAGCACCTGCGCGACCTGATGGTCGCCGCCACGCCACAGACCCGCCAACTGCTTGAGATGAACGATGAAGTGGCTCAGCAGTATGGCCAACAGAGCGCCAAGCTCGCGCCAGCGTTCTACTACCGTGCGCTGGACCTGTGCAACACCTGCGACCTTAACTATCGCAATGCCAGCAGCAAGCAGTTGCTGGTGGAACTGACACTCATCAAGCTGTGCCAACTGGTGCAACCTGCACAATCAATCCAGCCGCAGCAAGCCCAGCCCCTCCAAAAAATCACTGCCGCTCCAGCCGCATCGCAGCCCGCACCCCAGCAGCGTCCGGCACCCCAGCAGCCAGCTGTGCCGACTTCGCCCCAGCAGCCGCAGGCAAGACCTCGTCCTGAACCTCAGCCCATGCCGTCGTCACAGGTGTCCCCTGTAGCGGCCCCGCAGCAGCCGGCACCCACTCATGCGCCTGCTCCATCTGCCCCGCAGCAGCCCAAAGCCCGCGCCATGGGCAGTGGCCCGCGCATCATGGTGAATGCCGTTGCAGCGCCTGATGTCGCTCAACAGCCAGCCGCTACCACACCACAGCGCACACAACCCTTCACCGCCCA